>ERZ1673741.960-NODE-960-length-26687-cov-11.083058_pt1 | contig 26687 bp, 23 predicted proteins | sample MGYA00580209_ERZ1673741 | MGnify/ENA primary metagenome ERZ1673741 (study PRJEB41218, sample SAMN15661754) | gut metagenome | host: Homo sapiens | place: Canada: London | collected 2015-08-20/2019-03-30 | study: EMG produced TPA metagenomics assembly of... | reverse complement strand
TCCTGACAGAGTACGGATTGGGACTTCGCCGCGCTCAAGCTATAGGAAGCTCACGGATAATCCGTTCCGAGCCACTGCTTCACCGCGGCATCATTCTGCTGAATAGCTTTCTTTTTCGGACGCTGCGGCGTCATGCCCCATGAGCGCAGGTACGTCATACCGTCGACATGGAAAGATCCTTCTTGAGCGCCTGATGGATCAACTTCCGCACGGCCCTGGCAGTCCACAAGGCGAAATCGAACTTCATCTGGGCAGGGTTCTTGTCGATAATCCAGCCCGCGACCTTTTGTTCCTCTTCTCGGGTGAGGAGCCTTCTGTCTTGGGCCGCAGCTTCATTCATGCCGCGTTTCTTGCCGGCTACGGCGCTCTCGAATCCCTCGGTCTGATATACCTCGATGACAAGGGTAACCCACTGTCGGGACAAGCCTAAGCGTCGGGCGATTTCAGCACGCTTGACGCCATCGCGGAAGTAAATGAAGCAGCGGCGGCGAAGTTCCTGCTGAGCTCCTTGCTCAGCAGGCGCGCTACGACGTTGTCTTTGAACTACTGCGAATATCGCATGTTTTGCCACTCCATGAAAGGTTGAAGGGGTGGCGAAAGTTAGTATGACATCTAATGTATCTGTGCCTGCACCGTCGCCTCAATTTCATTGCAGTTAGCGAATAAGGCGCTGCCTTCCCGACGGAAGAAATCCGCAATACCGTCCGCGAGATCTCAAAGCGCGAAGCGAGGGCCATCCTCATCGATCAACGGCACGACATATCCCGCATCCTTCCACTGCCGCAGGATCTGCTCCGTCTTCATGGCAGCACTCATTTCTCCCACATTCTGGTCGAGGGCGGAAGAAACGCACGCGGCGAATACCTTTCGAGGTTCATGATCGAAAATCCTTTCTCATCTTCTGACTGTGATCGACGGCGCTCTAATCCTGGCACCAATGGCGTCGCAGCTGTTCGTGCCGATCCAAAGGGGGACGGACATGTGCTTGAGCCGCATCAACGACAGTAGCCGCCAGAGCGCGGTCTCAACGCATTTCTGAGAAAGGGAATGCACTAGCTCAGAGCCCGAAGTACCGCTCCCTGCGTTTTTCTTTCTCGCTGACCCTCGCGGCTGCTAAGCTGCGCGAAAGTGAAAAATTCTTATGGGGAGGCGCATGCCTGTTTCCATCATCGATCAGAGGTCAAGCGAAACCATGATTCGCGAGAGCCTGGTCACGTCATTCATCGACAGCCGAAGCGAATCGCCGCTTGAAAGCCGCACCGCGCTCATCTTCAATGACAGAGACCGCGGCGTTAAAGTACTGAACGAAATCGAAGAGGCGCTCAAGTGGTGTGACTCCTTCTCGATCAGCGTTGCCTTCATCACGATGGGCGGCATCGTGCCCTTGATTCCAGCGCTCACGGCATTGGAAGCCCGGGGCGTCCGAGGGCGGCTCTTGACGACGGACTATCTGCGCTTCACGAAGCCTGAAGCCCTGAGAAAGCTCCTCACCTTCAAGAATTTGGACGTGCGCATGTACCGCACGGAAGAGGATTCCGCGAACGGCTTTCACACCAAGGGCTACATCTTCAGTTCGAAGGAGCTCTGCCGGATCATTGTGGGCTCTTCGAATCTGACTCAGGCGGCGCTCACGACGACGCGCGAATGGAATCTCAATCTTCTCTCGCGCCAGACGGGAGAAATTGCCGAGGTCATTCAGAAGGAATTCGACTATCTCTGGAGTCGCCCGGAGGCGAAGCCGCTCGCCAATGTGATCGATGCGTACGCGTACGAATACAAGGCTGTCGCCGAGGCTCAGGCCGATGCGAGGCGTCTTCTCATCCGCGAAGAAGAAAAGGCGAAGGTAACTCCCAATGCCATGCAGGCCGCTTTCGTAAAGAGCCTCTGGGACTTGAAGACGCAGCATCATCAGGACCGCGCGCTCCTCATTTCCGCAACGGGCACGGGAAAAACGTATGCGTCCGCCTTCGCCGCGCAGAAGCTTGCTCCCAAGCGCCTTCTTTTCGTCGTTCACCGCGAGCAGATCGCCAAGCAGGCGATGAAGAGCTTCAAGCGCGTTTTAGGCGATAAGAACCGCACTTTCGGACTCCTTTCGGGTACAAATAAAGAGTCGGGTTGCGACTTCGTTTTCGCGACCATGCAGACGATTTCGAGGGAAGCTGTGCTCCAGAGCTTCCCAAAAGACGCCTTCGACATGATCATCATCGACGAAGCGCACCGCGCGGGAGCGGAGAGCTACCAGAAGATCATGGCGCATTTCGCCCCTCAATTCTGGCTCGGCATGACGGGGACGCCGGAGCGCAATGACGGATTCAACATCTACGCGCTTTTCAACCACAACATTGCTTATGAAATCCGTCTACAGCAGGCGCTCGAAAATGATTTCCTGACGCCATTCCATTACTTCGGCATCGCCGACCTCTGGGTGTCGAACGAAGCGGAGAGCGGCAGGTGCAAAATCGACGATTTCAGAAGGCTCGAAGATCCAGAGCGCTTCGCGCACATGCTCGAAGAGTGCGATCGCTATGGCTATAGCGGCAATAAGCGCCGCGCGCTCGTCTTTGTTTCCACGAAGCGCGAGGCGGAGGCGCTCGCGGGCTACTTGAATGAACATCACCGCCCGGCAATTGCGCTCACGGGCGACGACAGTCAGTCGGCAAGAGAAGATGCGGTTTCCCGCCTCGTTTCGGGCGAGGGCGAGCGGCTTCTCGAATTCATCGTGACGGTGGATATCTTCAATGAAGGCGTCGACATCCCGGAAATCAATCAAGTCATTCTGATGCGCCCGACCGAGAGCGCGATCATCTTCATTCAGCAGCTCGGCCGCGGCTTGAGAAAGTTCGACGGGAAGGAATTCGTCACGATTCTCGACTTCATCGGTGCATACGAAAAGAACTACTTGATCGCGACGGCGCTCTCGGGCGACCGTTCCTACGTGAAGGACACCATGCGCCGCTTCATCGCAGTCGAATCGAAAAGGCTTCCCGGGGCGTCGACCGTGCATTTCGATGAGATTTCAAAGGAGCGCATCTTTGCTTCGATCGACAAGGCGAAAACGAACAGCACGGAGCTTTTGAGAAACGCTTATCGGCAGCTCAAGTTCCAGCTCGGCCGCATACCCGAGCTTCAGGACTTCGAACGCTTCGGGAGCATCGAGCCCACGAAATTCTTCACGAACGCGAACTTCGGGTCGTACTACGAATTCTTGGTGAAGTATGAGCCTGAGTATGCGGTGCGGCTTACGGACGCTCAGACAAAGCGGATTGCCTGGGTTTCGAGGAAGCTCGGGAACGCGCTGAGGCCATCCGAGGCGCTCGTTCTCAAGGACATCCTGGACGGGAAGGAAAAATTGGAAGTCCGCCTGGAGCAAAGACTCCAAGCGGAATACGGGTTCGAGGCCGACGAGCGGCATCTGAAGTCGGTTGGGCTCGTGCTCGCTAATGAATTCGAGCGCACGCAGGGAATTAAAGATCAGTGGGCCGGCGCTGAAGTCCTTTCCTTGGCGAAGGAGGGCGGCTGGCAGGTCGCGGAATCCTTCGTGAAGGATCTTCAGGACGGAGCAGAGTTCAAGGCCATGCTCGAAGAGCTTCTCGACTTCATCCTTGCGCGCGCCAAGCGCTTGGCGGCAGACAGGCTCCCCGGAACCTTCCTGAGGCTCAATGCCGCCTATACCTATGAAGATGTCTGTCGCCTCCTCGATTGGGGACAGAACATGCCGGCTCAGAATATCGGCGGGTACTGCTACGACAAGACTTCAGATACGCTTCCCATTTTCGTCAATTACGAAAAGGAAAGCGATGCCATTCAGTACCACGACGAGTTCAAATCCGTCTCAACCATCTTGACCCTTTCGAAGACGAACCGCAGCCTCGAGTCGCCGGACGCCCAGCGCATGCGGAAGGTCAAAACGGCGAAGGCAGACTACAGCGCTACGGCAATACACCTCTTTGTGCGCAGAAATAAGGACGACCAAGAAGCGAAGGCTTTCTACTACCTCGGCCAAATGGATCTTGCCGCGCCTTTGAAGGAGGTAGAGCTCCCGGGGGCTCACGGAAGTTCGAAGGCTTTCGAAGCGCTCTGGACGCTGCGACATCCCGTGCGTTTGGATATTTATGAATACCTCACCGGAGAGAAAGCAAAGTGAAGCGAATCGAAGTGTGCGCGGCCATTCTTCACCATGAAGGTCGCATTTTGGCAACGCAGCGCGGCTACGGCGACTTCAAGGACGGCTGGGAATTTCCCGGCGGGAAAATGGAGCGTGGCGAAACGCCCGAAGACTGCATCGTTCGCGAGATCAAGGAGGAGCTTAATGTCGACATCGTCCCCGAAGAGCTCTTGCTGACGGTGGAGTGCGACTATCCCGCCTTCCATCTCACGATGCACTGCTTTTGGAGCTCCATTGCCGCCGACGAGCAGGTGGAGCTTCTTGAGCATGAGGCGGCGAAATGGCTGCTGCCTAGCGAGCTTGATGCCGTTCAGTGGCTCCCTGCCGACCTGGAAGTCGTTGAGTGTCTGAAAAAGCGCCTGAAATCGCCGGCAACTTCCTTGGAATAGAGCATGGTGCGGGCTAAGGAAACTCCTCAGAGCCTTAATTGGGTGCATTGTCTAGAATCCTTGATGTTCAGCAAAGGCCATGATTTTTAATAATTAGTGGTACCTGCTGAATCCAATCTCTCCGGAGGAAGAGGGCTTTCGTCGAAAGACCGGTCGGAGAGAAGGCCGGCTAATGGAGAAAAAGACGCCGATCGCTCCGGCGTCCTTTCTGTTTGGAAGCGCTTTAAGCGTCCGACCAGAGCTCCTGAAGATCTGGGAAGCATTCAACGTTCAATAAATCCCTGAAAGTCCGGCAGCACTATGGAGAATCCGCATGAAAGAGGCGGCAAACGCCCGAAACCCGCGGAAATTCACTTTTCCTTCGAACGGCTTAAACCACCGCACCTCCAAAGGAGTTTCATTTATGACCAGCAAAGCGCCAGCTCAGCAGCCTCATGCAGAGGCTCCCGGGATCTCCGGCTACATATCTCTTCTTTTTGCCGTCATCTTCTTCTCCGGGGTCGCTGCTTCCGCGAACTGGTGGGGGATTTTCGACTTCACGACGCTGAACGGAGCCTTCGGCAAAGTGGTGAGCGGCGTCGCCGAAAAGAACGGCGAAATCGCTGCCGCCATGACCAATTTCCGCGGCAAGGGCGGCTCGGGCGCGATTGACGGCTTCATGTTTGCGCTCTCGCTCGTTCCGACCATCATGTTCGCGATGGCGATGATCACGATCTTCGAGCACTACGGCGCCCTGCGCGCAGCGCGCCAGATGCTCACTCCCGTTCTTCGTCCGCTTCTCGGCCTTCCGGGCTCCACGGCGCTCGCGATGATCGCGTCGCTGCAGTCGACCGACGGTGGCGCCGCCCTCACGCGACAGTTGAAGGACGCGGGAGAAATCGACGAAAACGAAACGACGCTCTTTGCGACCTTCCAGATGACGGCCGACGCGAGCATCACGAACTTCTTCTCTTCGGGCGCCGTGCTCTTTACGCTCCTCGCCGCCAACGGCGAACCCGCCGTCCCCGTGAGTCTCGGCCTCTGCTTAGGTATCATTCTCCTCGGCAAGGTTTTTCCACCAACCTGATGCGCCTCATTCTTATCCGCAGGTCCCGTAAGGCTTAATTCAAATAAATATTAGGAGTCTCAATTATGTCTGCACATGAAAATGCAAAGCCTATGGTGACCGACATCTTTGTCAAGGGCGCCGTTCAGGGCTGGCAGATTGCCGTTACCTCCACCATTCCGAACGTGCTGATGGCGTTCGTCATCATCAAGATCCTCGATCACTCCGGGCTCCTGAAGCTGATCGGCACGGCGCTTGACCCGATCATGGGCATCTTCGGGCTTCCGGGCGAAGCCGCAACCGTGCTCCTCGGCGGCTGGATGTCGATGGGCGGCGGCGTGGGCGTCGCAGTGGCGCTCTTCGACCACGGCACCATCACGGGCCACGACATCGCGATCCTCGCGCCCTCGATCTACCTCATGGGCTCGCAGGTTCAGTACATGGGCCGCTGCCTCGGCGTGATCGGCATCAAGGGCTCCCGCATTCCGCTCATCATGGCGATGCCGATCATCACGGCGATCGTCTCCCTCTGGGTGATGAACGTCCTCGTCGGTTGATTCATCTTTAATTGACCAGAAAGGCGCGCTAGGGACTTTAATTACCGGCGCGCCTTTTTCCTGACCGGGAGCCGCCCGCGGATTCGCCGCCTCCAGGCTGATGCACTAAAATGATAATCGTTATCAAGATGGGGGCTTCTGAAGACCTCCGGGATGATGAGGTTCAGAAATGTTCAAGACAACAGTTGGCATTGACGGCATGGCCTGCGGCATGTGCGAGGAGCACATCTGCAATACGATCCGCAAGGCGATGGAAGTGAAGAAGGTTTCAGCTTCCCACAAGAAGAAGATTGCGGAAATCATTACCGAGCGTCCGGTCGACGAGCGGCTCCTGCGCGAAGCGATTGCGCCCACGGGCTACGGCGTTACATCCTTCCAGTGCGAGCCCTATGAAGAGAAGGGCTTCTTCGCCAAACTCTCAGGCCTCTTCGGCGGCGGAAAAGCCTGACGGGCCTGGGCTTGACACGTAGTGACAGATAGTCACGAATGCTGTGAGTTTTGATTTATATCAACTCTCATAGTCTAATCAGCGGTCATGGGGGTGGAAACATCTCCATACAATTGCGGCGACTTCTTATCTTCCGGATCGGAAGAGGGCGGATCGCCGTAAATCCGGGACGTTCGTGCAGGCTAAGCACGGATCGCCCCGAAGATCCTGCTGCTCAGATCAGCGAGTGGCGCTCTCTCTGAGGAAGATGAGGCATCAAGCCGCGTGCTGCGATCGATTGATATGAATCGGACGGACGTGCGCGAACCTTCAATCTTCCTCAGGGACAACCATGACTGATCCTCAAGCTTCTCCGGCGGCAGCGCCGAAGCATGAAAAGGTCGGCATCGGCGCCTACGTCGCGCTCTTGCTCGCCATCGTCATCTTCTCGGGCGTTTTCTACAAGATGCCTGAAGCCTACAAGTGGCTCGGAGCCTTCGACTTCACCACGCTTATCGGAAAATTCGGCACGATCGCCGGCGCGCAGGGCAACTTCGTTGGTTCGGGCGGCGAAAGCGCCCGCGGCGGCTTTCTTTTTGCGCTTTCGCTCTTCCCGGGCGTGATGCTCGCGATGGGCCTCATCGAAGTGCTTTCCCACTACGGCGCTCTGCGTGCGGCTCAGGTTCTGATGACGCCGCTCCTCAAGCCCCTCCTCGGCGTTCCGGGCTACACGGGCCTCGCGCTCATTACCGACCTTCAGAGTACGGACGGCGGCGCTGCGCTCACGCGTGCGCTCTATGACGAAAAGCGCATCACGAAGAAGAACCTCGTGACGATCTGCGCCTGGCAGTATGCGGGCGCGGGCTGCATCAGCAACTACTACACCACGGTTTCGGCGCTCTTCTCGCTCTTCCTCTGCCCTGTGTGGGGACCGATGGTCATCATTCTCGTGCTGAAGTTTGTTGGCGGCGCCCTTATCCGCACCGTTCTCTCGACGCTCTACCGCAAGGATTTCGAAAATGAACGCTAATGATAAGAATGAATCTGCCGCCAAGCCGCAGACCGATAATCCCTTCGACATCTTCATCATTGGTGTCCGCAAGGGCCTCAATATCGTTCTTTACAGCCTGCTGCCGAACGTGCTGATGGCTTTCGTCCTCACGCAGATCCTGCGCCTCTTCGGCGTGATGGATTTCCTCGGCGAAACCTGCGGGGGCCTCATGGGTCTTTTCGGGCTCCCGGGCGAAGCGATCACGGTGCTTCTCGCCACGTGGCTTTCCTGCGGCGCCGGCGTCGGCGTTGCCGCGAGCCTCGCTTCCCACGGCACGCTCCAGCCGCATGACATCACGATTCTTGCGCCGGCCTTCATTCTGATGGCTTCGCAGATTCAGTACATGGGCCGCCTCCTCGGCGTCGCCGATGTGCCGAAGAAGTACTGGCCCGTGCTGATGGTGAACTCCGTCCTCATGGCCTGCATCGGCATGATCCTCATGCGCGTCATCTTCCTCTGATGAGGCCTGAGTCATCCGTCTCTCGGCGCGCTTCCCTGATGTGAAGCGCAGACTAACGGATGTGCGAAAATAGAGAGGCTCCTGTCCGGCTTGCCCCGGCGGGAGCTTCTGTCGTATTGGCCCGCAATTTTTCCCCGACTCCAGCCTTCCGGATCCCTGATACATTCCCGACGCAAAATTCTTCTCGCGGCACTCTTGCTTCTCTCCATCTCTCTTTCCGTAAAGGCTGAAAAGACGGAGAAGGAGAAAAAAGAGGAGGCGAAGAGGCAAAAGAAGGTTGATGCAGTATCGACGGCATCGCAGCGCAGGCAGGCGCGCAAGGAACGTCAGGCCAAACGAAGAGCAGAGAAAAAGCAGTAAGCGCGCCCGCTGCCATCCTTTTCCCTACATTTGAGCTTCGGTTCTGCCCGTTCTACATTTCGCCATCTCATGTCTGCAAACACCTGCCGCTATCTCACTGCTCTTCTCACGGAAGGGAGCTTTTCGAAGGCCGCCCAGACGCTTGATATTTCGCAGCCCTCGCTCTCGCAGTTTCTGCTCCGGCTCGAAACTGAAGCCGGCACCACGCTCATCGACCGCGCGGCGAAGCCTCTGCGCCTCACGCCGGCGGGAGAACTCTTCCTTAAAACCGAAAAGCAGATCGAGCAGCTGCGGGAGACCTGCGCCAAGCAGATGGCGGACATCCATGAGGGCGTCCGGGGGCACGTCTGCATCGGCGCGTCGGACTACCGGGAAACCTTCTTTCTCACGGAAGTGCTCCCGGTTTTCAGAAAGCGCTTTCCCAATATCGAAATTTCCGTGACCGAAGGACGCACGAAGGAGCTTGAGGAATTCGCGCTTTCGGGCGCGACGGACTTTTCCCTCGTCATTGCGCCCCTCTACCACCCGGCAGGGCTTGAAATGACGGAGCTCTACAAGGAGACGCTCCTTCTGGCCATGAGCCCGAATCATCCCATAGCCCGAAAGCACCCGCTCACGGGGAAGGATGAATACCCGGCGCTCGACTTTTTCGAGATGGACCGCGAGCCCTTCATCGTGATCAAGAAGGGTCAGAAGATGAACAGGCTCTTTCACGAACTCTGCGAACGCACGAATGCGGCGCCGAGAGTGGTGCTCGAGAGCGAATCCATGATTGCGGCGCTCGCGCTCGCAAGCGCCGGGCTGGGCATCACGCTCACGACGGAAACGCTTGCCCGGCGGTCCCGCGAGACGGACGCCTTGCGGTGCTTCCGCATTTCTCCTGAAGTCCCGCCCCGGACGGTGATTGCGGCCTACCGCAGCGACCGGTATCTCTCAAAAGCGGCGCGCGCGCTGATCGACGTGATGCGCGAGGTTGCGAGGGAGCGGTTCGAGAGAGGCTGATGAAGCGCTGGCGAGCCGATCGCCAGTGAGAAAAAAGCCGGCGCTTTCAAAGAAAAGCTGCCGGCTTAAAGGAAAGAATCCAGACTGCGGGAAACGATTACTTCTGGTAGTCGACGAGCGCGCTGATGCGTTCGACGATCGGGCCCTTGCGTTCGTTGAAGACCGCCTTGTTCTTTTCGAAGAGGTTGTTGCCGTGCGTATCGATCGAGCAGATGAGGGGACCGAAGTGCTTCACGCGCATGACCCACATGGACTCAGGCATGCCGAGTTCGGGCCACTGAACGTCTTCAACTTCTTCAACGCATTCCGCGGCAACCACGGCGCAGCCGCCCGGGAAGACGCAGTGAATGGCCTTTGATTCCTTGCAGCCCGCGGTCGTGTTGGGCCCCATGCCGCCCTTGCCGACGATGAGCTTCACGCCGGTTTCGGCGAGGAATTCCTTTTCGAAGATTTCCATGCGCATCGAGGTCGTGGGGCCGATCGAGACGACCTTCCAGCCGCTTTTGGCATCCTTCGTCGGAACCATGATCGGACCGGCGTGGAAGATGGCCTTGCCCTTCAGATCCACGGGGAGCTTGCGGCCGAGCTTCACGAGGCGGTGATGCGCCTGGTCGCGGGCGGTGATGAGATAGCCGTCGAGATAGAGGATGTCGCCGATCCTGATATCTTCGAGGTCTTCATCCTTGATCGGGGTGGTCAGCGTTTTGGTGCTCACAGCGTCACTCCCTTGTGCGAAAGAAATTCATAAGACATGTCCGCATGAACGCAGATGGTGGCGCGGCGGTGGGCCCAGCAGCCCGTGGAAACGCCGACCGCGATGCAGGAGGGATGGCGCGCAGCCTGTTCGACGTTGACGCCCATTACCGTACCCTTGCCCGTGAGGCCGCCCGGCCCGAGGTTGAGTTCATTGAGCCCGTCCTTGATGAGCTTTTCGAATTCCGCACCCGTCGGGTTGCTGTTGTGCGAATCGACCGGACGCATGAGGGCGCGCTTTGAGAGCGTGGCGGCGACTTCCGCCGAACCTGCAATGCCGATGCCGAGAAGCAGCGGCGGGCAGGCGTTGATGCCGCGTTCCGTCATGATGTCGAAGACGAACTTGACGACGCCTTCATAGCCTTCGAGCGGCATCAGAACCTTGGCCGCACCGGGGAGCGAGCAGCCGCCGCCCGCCATGTAGCCGCAGATTTCCGCTTCGTCGGAATCGGGAACAATCTGCCAGTCGATCCAGGGAATGCGCACGCCCGTGTTGTTGCCGGTGTTCTTCTCGTCGAAGATCTGCACGGCGTTGTGGCGCAAGGGCGCCTCCTTCGTCGCGCGCTTCGTGGCTTCGCGCAGGCATTCCTCCATTTCGCCGAGGAGCGGAAAGCGCGAACCCACCTTCACGAAGAACTGAATGACGCCCGTGTCCTGGCAGAGCGGAACGTTGTTCTTCTTGGCGAGCGCCATGTCGGTAAACATGGCGTCGTAGATGGTGTTGGCAATATCGGTCGTCTGTTCGGCGCGCATTTCCGTGAGGCTCTTCATGACGTCGTCGGGCAGGTGCTTGCCGAAGTACGCCGTGAACTTCGCCATCAGATCCGTGAATCGGTCTCTGAGGAGTTCTTCAGCCATGGCGGTGTTCTCCTTTGTTGTTGTTTGATGAGGGGTCTGAAGGAGAGTCGCTTTGAAGCGCTCTTTCTTCTGATGGGCGAAAGTGTATGGACTGTTTCTATATAAGTCAAATACTTAAATATCTATAAAAACTATAGGAAACGCGCTATCAACTGGGCGTGAATAAAAAACGGCCGGCGTTTTGAAATCAACGCCGGCCCGAGGTGAGAGAAGCTTTATTGGGTCAATGCGGGTTCGTTAATGCGCTTCTGCGAGCGTATTGACCTTCGTCTGGATCATCGCCGTGATCTCATAGTGATTGATGAGTTCGCGGGCGAAGAGGAGGAAGGTGAGGTAGAGCTCGGACCCTCTGATCGAAATGCCTTCCGCAGGAATGGCGCGAAGGAGTTCGCTCTGGAGGCGTTCGATCGTCTGAAGGGCCTTCTGGGCATTGGCGTGGAAGACCGCGATGTCGGGATTGCCGTTCTCCGACTTGCTTATGGCTTCAATGAGACCGACGAGGGTTCTCAGGTCGTCTGCAAGGCGCCCTTCATAAACGCGGTGGCGGTTCGCGACATGGTCGAGGGAGAGCTTCGCGAGCCCCTGGAGCGAACGGCCGACTTCACGCATGTTCGTGAACGCGCGGAAGTAGCAGTAGCGGGCGTCGAAATCGGCTTCAGAGGGCTTCTTGTCGGAAAGCGCCATGCGGTAGTAAATGCCGCGAGCGGCCGAAAGGTCGTCGAAGAATTCCGAGGCGTCCGACTTGGCGCTTCTCAGAGCCGACTCGCGGTCGGCGAGGAGGCCGTCGAGGATGGAGCGGCAGATTCCGATCGAGCGGCGGAGGTTCTCCGGCGCCTTCTCGTCGATCATGGTGCGGATGGTCGCGGCATCGTAGCGGACGTTGCTCTGATTGACGAGCGAGTCGTCGGAGAGGCTTGCCTTGATGTTCGAGCGCACGAGAAGCGCAATCGCCGCGAGTCCGAGGATCACCGCCATGATTTCCCCGCCGAAGAAGACGAGGGTCGCGACGATGCCTGCGAGCGTGCTCGCGCAGAGCGCCGTGATGAACCAGCCCGAAATCACCGTGAGTACGCCGGAAATGCGGTAGACGGCGGTTTCGCGGTCCCAGGCGCCATCCGCGAAGGACGAACCCATCGCAACCATGAAGGTGACGTAGGTGGTCGAAAGCGGAAGCTTGAGGGACGTGGCCGATGCAATCAGAATGGCCGAGAGGACGAGGTTGATCGAGGCGCGGACGTAGTCGAATGGCAAAGGCTGCGTGCCTTCCGGAACGGGCGCCGGCTCAAAGCGGCTCGCGAGGGCCCGCGAGAGCGTCCCCGGCATGATCTGGTGAATGATGCTCCCGAGCGTCATCGAGGCGCGAACGATCATGCGGCCGGGAAGCGAGGCGCCGAACTGCTCCTGTTCGCCCGACTGCGCGGAGGAAAGGTTGATGGAGGTCTGAATGACGCGGTGCGCCTTCTTCGAGAACCAGAGCGTAAGCACCATCACGAGGCCCGAGAAGAGGAGGAAGGCCGTCGGGGCGGTGGAGGGCTTCAGGAGTCCGCCCATCATGAAGGCGCCGTCAGAGACGCCCGAAGCCGCCCATTCGCGGTAGGCATCGTAGGCGGCGAGCGGGACGCCCACGAAGTTCACGAGGTCGTTCCCGGCAAATGCGAAGGCGAGCGAAAAGGTGCCCGCGAGAATGATGATTCTGAAGACGTTGATGTTGAAGAGGCTGATGAAGGCCTGAAAGAGTACCGTGAGCCCGATGAAGAGGGTCGCGAGGATGACGGTCGTATTGGCGTTGATCCAGTCGATCCATTCGGGGCGCATGAAGGAGGCGCCCTTCGCGCCCTTCATGACGAGGAAGTAGATGATCGCCGTAATCGCCAGGCCCGCATAGACCCCGCCCACCTTGCGGTAGGCGCCCTCAAAGCGGAAGGAGAAGATCAGGCGGGCGATGTACTGAATGACGGCGCCCGAAACGAAGGCGACCACCACGGAAACCAGAATGCCCGAAATGATCGTGAGCGCCTTAGAGTTGTTGATGTAGTCGGCGACTTCAGTGAGGGACGCCCCGTCGGCGATGAGCTTGAAGCAGGCGGCCGCGATTGCGGAGCCCAGGAGCTCAAAGACGATCGAAACGGTGGTCGACGTGGGGAGCCCGAGCGTATTGAAGGCATCGAGCAGTATCACGTCCGCCACCATGACGGCGAAGAAGATCACCATGATTTCCGCAAAGGAGAACATCTGCGGATTGAAGACGCCCGAACGCGCGATTTCCATCATGCCCGACGAAAACGTGGCGCCGAGCAGCACGCCCGCCGTCGCCACCCACATCGTCGTGCGGAATTTGGCAATCCGGCAGCCGAGCGCGGAATTCAGAAAGTTCACGGCGTCGTTAGAGACGCCGACGAAGAGGTCGATGATTGCGATGACGCCGAGGAAGGCGAGCATCACGAGATAGTAGCTGTCCATAGGTTTGAGACCTCGCTCAGGGAGGTTTGTTTTTGAGAGAAAGGATTTAAGGACTGAGCGGATTGTCGGAAGGCCGCATGACAGCCGGACTAAGACAATATGACAAAACGATGACAATCCCGGCGACCTTTGATCTGCAGCGTTCTGCGAGAAAACCCTTGCACGAAAACACTTGGCCTAAAAGCCAAAGCACACCTTGTCAGGGGTACTCATTAAGGACTATCGTGCACTCCATATCAATGAGGCATTCACGGCGGCGGGAGGGAAAAACAGCTCAGCGCGCCTCCGTGAGGCCTTCGATATAAGGAGAGAATAAAAATGCAGAAATTCGCCAAACTCGGCATTGCGCTCGCCCTCGGCGGCGTGCTTGCCGCCACCGCATCCGCTGCTGCCCTGAAGGACGGCACCTGGACGGGTGAAGGCCAGGGCAGGAACGGCGCCGTGGTCGTCGAAATGACCGTGAAGAGCGGTCACATCGCTGACGTGAAGGTCGTGAAGCATTCTGAAACGGCCGGCATTTCGGACGCCGCGCTTGCGCGGATGCCCGGCGAAATCGTCAAGGCCCAGTCAACCGGCGTTGATGCCGTGACGGGCGCCACGATGACCTCGAACGGCATCAAGGGCGCTGTTGCGAACGCGATCCGCGCTGCGGGCGGCGACCCGGCGCAGTTTGCCGCCGCGGTCGTGACCAAGAAGGCCGCGAAGAAGGTCATTAAGGAACATGCCGACATCGTCGTGGTCGGTGCCGGCGGCTCGGGCATTTCCGCAGCCGTCAAGGCTGAGACCCTCGGCAAGAAGGTGATCCTTATTGAAAAGATGCCGACCATAGGCGGCGCGACGGTTTTGAATGCCGGTACGCTCATCGCGACGGGTTCGAAATACCAGCGCGACGTGATGCATGAGACGAAGGATTCGCCTGAGCTCGCCTACAAGGACATCTTCCGCGTCGGCAAGAACAGGAACGACCCGGTCCTCGTCAGGATGGTGACCGAAAAGGTGGGCGGCGTTGTCGACTGGCTCATCTACGACATGAAGATTCCGTATGGTCCTGCCGCGACGCAGTATCCGGACCATTCCGCGAACCGTCAGCTCGGCGTCAAGGGCCGCTCGGTCAACTTCCTTCATCTCATGAAGGACAAGTTCCTCGGCATGGGCGGGAAGCTCATGCTTGATACCCGCGCGCAGGAATTCATCCGCGACAAGTCGGGCCGCGTGATCGGCGTGAAGGCGACGGATGCCGCCGGCAACACCGTTGAACTCACCTCGAAGGCGGTGATTCTCGCTTCGGGCGGCTACGGCGCCGACCAGTCGATGCTCCCGCCGAAGATGAAGAGCTACCTCTTCTACGGCGTTGACGGCGAAACGGGCGACGGCTTCAAGATGGCAACGAAGATCGGCGCCGGCACGATCAACCTCGACCTCGTGAAGATGTACCCGCAGGGCGTTGAAACGCGTCCGCATCACGGCCTCGCAGCAACGGCTTCCTCGACCGATACGATGAAGAAGTCGGGCGCCATCTACGTCAACCGCGACGGCAAGCGCTTCGTCGATGAAAACGCGGGCCTCGGCGTTCTCACGGACAAGACAATTGATCAGCCGGGTTCGATCGCCTACATCGTGATGGATGCGGCCGCCTGGAAGCAGTACGTCGCGAAGTCTCTTGAAGATAAGCTCGTGCCTGATGCCGCTGCGCTCGACGAGTGGACGAAGATCGTCAACAACGGCCGTCCGGTGATGGCGGTTTCGAACAGCCTCGAGGATGCCGCGAAGACGATGGGCATCGACCCCAGGGGTCTTGAGGCGCAGGTCGCTCACTGGAACGAAATGGTGAAGGCCGGCGCCGACAAGGACTTCAACCGCCGCATTACGGGCGGCTTGGGCGAAGGCCCCTATCACATCGTTGAGCAGAAGATCCGCTACCAGACCACTCTGGGCGGCCTCAAGGCCGACGGCGGCATGAGGATTCTCGACAAGGCGGGCAAACCCATCCCGGGCCTCTATGGCGCGGGCTGCGTTGTGGGCGGCGCCAATGGCGCAGACTCCATGACCGCGATGATGAACTCCTGGGCAATCGTCTCGGGCGTTGTCGCCGCGGAAACGGCTGCCAGGGATCTGAAGTAATCGTCTGACGCCACTCTTCGGACCGCCGGGTGATTCTGTGGTCCGAAGGAGCTTCGTTATCAGGCATTGAAAAAGCCGCGCTTCCCGATGAAGGAGGTGCGGCTTTTTCCTAAAGGTGCAGAGGTTTTAGCGGATCACGCCGTTGAAGGCCTTATTGACGTCAAAGGCGAAGGCCTGGTAGCCCGTGGTGTTCTTCAACTGAATCTCAACCGCCGGCACTGTGGAACCCCACTCGAATTCGTCGAGGTACGGGTTCGGCGCCGACGTGAGGCCGCCCGTCTTCAGGTCGTAGTTGGCGCCTGCGGTCGCGGCGTAGGTGATGATGGAGTCCTTGTCGGGCATGTATTCCACAAGGCTCGTCACCGGGCTGAACCACTCGTGTCCCTTTTCCTTGCCGTATTCCCAGATCTGTTCGACCGTGCGCTTTTCCTGGTCGATGCGGTAGATGACGGCGCGCGAATACTTCATGTCGGGAAGCGGCGGCTGATCGAACCCGCGGCCGTCGCCGTTGTCGAAAACAGAAAGATACATGACCTTTTTGTCCGACTTGCTGTCGATCCGGAAGGCCGTATGCTGCGTCCAGGTCCAGTCGAAATTCGTGTTCGAGCAGGAGGCGTCGTCGCAGGAAAGGGGCTTGCCATTGGCGTCGACCGGCGTGAGGAGCGCGTCGCTCCAAGGCTTCTTCCAGCCGCGCGGGGCGCCGAGCATCCACTTCACCTTCTTGTCGCGGCCGATCTTGATGACGGCGCACTGATGGCGGGAGGAGAGGATGACCGAATCATCGGTCGGGTCGTAGTCGACGGAATTGATGTGCGCCCAGTTGCGGCCCGGGCCCGTACCGACGATGTCGCCGAAATGCGCTTCCGTATCGAGCTTCTGGAGTTCCTCGTCGGAAAGCGTCTTCCCGGCGAGCTTCGGATCAATGTTGAGGCAGACGGCGCCCTGGTCGAGCGCCTTGATGGCGGTATTGCGGTACGGATCCAGAATGTCCCAGAGGCGCCACTCGTCGACCACGGTGCCGTTGGCGTCGACCTCGATGATCATGTCGCGCACGGTGCGGACGTTCCGGCCGTCAAGGCGCTTCAGGTTCGACGAGGAAACGCGCAGGAAATAAGGGCAACTAACCTTTTAATTTCAGCTAGTTGCATTGGATCAAAAATAAGCCTGGATATGAATTTCTTTCAGACACTGTTAACGGATTTCTGGGAATTCACGAACCAGAGAGCGATTATTTTCTGAAGGAAGACTATTTACGGTTTTGGATTTTTAATCCCGCGCACATATCATTGCGCAAACCGCGCTGAGGCGCATGTTCTCATTCAATGACAACGTTGAGATGAAGAAGGTCGCCGGATGGAAGACGTCCACTCGCGCGTGCGCTCTCTCACTCTCTGCCCGGTGCCGCTCAATCAGGATCCGCACGAAAGAGCTCGCTGTTAACAAATGTTTCCGGTGGTAAACTCGAACGCCTTAAAGTTTTCCGCCGGTCATGCAGAATTCTCTTCACTCGAAACGCTTTCAAAATCCCGTCCGCCGCATCCTGATGCTTCTCATCGGGATTGAGTGCGCGACCTTCGGGATCAGCTGCACCGCGCTCTCCGGCCTCGGCACGACGCCCATCAGCTCACTGCCTTTCGTGCTCTCGAAGATCATTCCGCTCACCTTCGGCACGACGACCTTCATTCTCAACGTCTTCTTCGTTCTCATCGAGGCGGTGCTTTTGAGAAGCCGCTTCACGGTGCTCAATCTCCTCCAGATCCCGTCGGTGCTCGTTTTCGGTCTCTTCATCGATCTCAACATGTGGCTTCTCGGCGCTCATGCGCCGGAGACCTGGCTCACGGGTCTCGCCATGAGCCTCATCGGAAACGTCGTCCTTGCGGCGGGCGTTTTTCTCCAGATCCGCTCCAAAACCATCGTGCAGCCGGGCGAGGGCGTCGTCATCGTCTATGCGGCGGTTCTGCGGAAATCCTTTGGCACGATGAAGATCGTGAACGACGTGTCGCTCGTCGTCATCTCCGCCATTCTCTCGCTTGCGGTGCTCGGCACGCTCACGGGCATCCGCGAAGGCACGGTGATTTCCGCGTTTCTCGTGGGGTTTCTCGTCAAGGGCATCGTTCATTTCTTCCCGGAACCGAAAGACCAAAAGCCGCATCAGGTCCATATCGGATCCGCCGGCAAGTCCTGAAAAGAAGCGTTCCCAATCCGCATCGCCGCCGTGCCGAAATGGACCATGGAGTATTTACTCCTCTAGACACTTTTGCTTAGATGGGCCAGAATCGGGCTGTCCGAGGGGACGGCGATAACGCCTCCTCTCAAATTTCAGAGACTACTTTCTTTCACGCCGTCCCTTCAGGGACTCCTGACCTGATTCCTGAAATACTTCCGGCGCGATCATGAGAAAGGATGTCTCCAGAGCCACCTTTGAGGAGAATTCCCATGCGTCATTTCAAGCTCGCCGCCATCGCAGCCGCAGCCGCTCTTGCCTGCGGTTCCGCGCTCGCCTGCACCACCGTCGTGGTGGGTTCCGGCGCCACCGCCGACGGCTCGATCCTGATCGCCCGCGCTGCCGACAGCTCTGCGCTCAAGGCCCAGCACCTCGTGATTCATCCGGCGACGAAAGGCGTGAAAGGCATGTACCGCACGGCGGATCACCATGGTGCCAACAACTTTGAATATCCGCTCCCCGAGAACGGCATGCGCTACACCACGGTTCCGAACTGGAAGACCCAGGTGCACGGCGCCACGGGCTTCAACGAGGCGGGCGTGGGCTTCTCCGGCACGGAATCGATCTTTGCGCGCGACGATGCCCTCAAGCTCGACCCCTATAACGAAGCTACCGGCATTACCGAGGATGATATTCCCGAGGTTCTTCTGCCGCGCGTGAAAACGGCCCGCGAAGGCGTTGAGCTCCTCGGCCGCATCGTTGAAACGATCGGTGCGGGCGAAGGCTTCGGCGTCGTCCTGATGGATGAAAAGGAAGTCTGGTACTTCGAAACCGGCACGGGCCACCAGTGGCTCGCCCAGAGGACGCCGAAGGACAAGTATTTCGCGTCGGGCAATCAGGGGCGCCTCCAGCAGTACGATCCGAAGAGCCCGGACTTCCTTGCTTCGAAGACGCTCGTCGAATGGGCGACGAAGAACGGCTTCTACGATCCGAAGAAGGACGGGGAATTCAATTTCTCGAAGGCCTATACGCGCGACGATGCGCGCGACCGCGACTACAACGATCCTCGCGTCTGGCAGGTGCAGAAGATTCTGACGCCGTCGCTTAATCAGAAGGTGACGGACGGCCGCAGCTTCCCCGTCTGGGCGACGCCCGACAGCAAGGTGACGGTCGAGGACCTCAAGACGATTCTGCGCAACCACTACGAATCGGGCGAACTCGCTTCGCACGACCCGTATACGAATGGTCTCAAGGGCAACGCCGAACCCTATCGTCCGATCAGCGTCTTCCGCACGTATGAATCGCACGTGATGCAGGTTCGTCCGTGGCTCCCGAAGGCGATCGGCGAAGTGACCTATCTCGCGATGGGCATGGCGGATCTTTCCGTCTACGTGCCGATCTATTCGGGCATGTCCGCCTATCCGAAGCACTGGGGAGAGGGCACGGACAAGGCCGACTCCTCGAGCCTCTACTGGAAGTTCAGAAAGCTCCAGACGCTCGTGATGACGGACTATCCGAAGCTCGCGCCCATCGTGACGAAGGCCTATGCAGACTTTGAAAAGGATCTTGCGAAGCGCCAGGCCGCCTTTGAAGCCGAATACGTGAAGACCGTCAAGACGGATCCCAAGAAGGCTCAGGCCGATCTCGACCACTTCAGCATTCAGGCGATGGCGGATGCGGAAGCGCTGACTGAGGATCTTCTGAACCAGGTCTTTACGGTCCGCACGGAAGACATCCAGAAGGACAACTTCTTCGCCAACCGTTCGAAGAAGGACTGATTGCTTTGAGATTCCTTTGAGGTCAGGGCTCCGGCTGCGCGGCGCTGAGGCGCACCCGGAGCCGGAAAAGGAAAGCGGCCCGGAATCGCCTGGCATTCCGGGCCGCTTCGTCTGATGCGTCAGGGCTAAATTACTTCCTGAGAACGAGCATCGGCACCTTCGTTTCCGCCGCAATATGCATGGCGGTGGAGCCCAGGACCGCAGCCGTGAAGTTTCCGCGGCCGTGAGAGCCCATGACGATGAGGTCGAGGTTCCCGTTCGCAAAGAGCGGGAGTTCGAGGTCGGCCTCGCCGACCAGAAGCTGCGCCTTGACATTGAGGCCCGCCACCTCAAAGGGATCAAGCACCGGCTGAACGGCTTCAAGGAAGCGCGTTTGCTGCTCCTCGTCGATCTCCTCGCGCGAGAGCACCGGCATCATCGGGTTCACCGGGTTGGGCGTAATGGGATCGGGCACGGGTTCCGCGCAGTGCACGACCGTGAACTCGGGGTCTTCGCCAAAGAGCTCAAGGTGCTCGAGCACGTAGTTGGCGGCTGCCACCCCGTAGGCCGAACCGTCGACGAGGATGCCGACGCGCATTTTCTTCTCGGGGAGCTTCGATGCGTCGCGGACCACGAGCATCGGCACGTGCGTCCTCGCGAGAAGGCCGTTCGAGACCGAGCCGAAGATGAGGCCCTGCACGGGATTGAGCCCGCGGGCGCCCATGACGATGAGATCGGCCTTCGAGGCCTCGGCCTCCTCGGCGAGCATCTTTACGACGTCGCCGTACATCACGCGTTCCGTTGCGGTGCGGAGCTTCGAACGGAAGTTCGTCTTTTTCTGGAGATCCTCGAAAACGTTGACGCCCGTATCCTGATAGTACTTTTTGACCTCATTAAGGCCGAAAAGGCGGATGAGCGATTCCGGCACGGAGTACTGGACGTTGACGAGCTCGATCTCCGGATCGGTCCCGAGGAGCGAATCGCGCTCAAGAAGGAAATGGATGAGGCGCGTGCTCTGGCTGCTTTCATCAACGGGAACAAGAATGCGCATAAGCTTCTCTTTTCTAACGGATGGTTCTCAAAAAGGTCAGATCTGCAGATCCTCGGGGAGGCGGATCACGAGCACCGGAATTTCGGAGAGCGCCCCCACGCGGGCCGCGGTCGAGCCGAGAACGGCGGACTTGAAGCGCCCGTAGCCGTGCGAGCCCATCACGACGATGTCTGCGTTTTCATTGGCATAGGCAGAAATCGCCTCGGCCGGATCGCCCTCGCGCTTTACGGGCCGGGCGTCGATGCCTGCCGCCGTCAGCGTGGCGAGGACCGGGCTCACGGCATTCTCCCAGGCGCTCTGGGATTCCTTTTCGAAGAATTCCTTCGCGCTCGCAGGCGAGACGCCGTCGATCTCGTTCTTTGCAAGGCTCACGTAGTCGGGCGCGATGCTGATTACGTCGACGGTGAGGCCGGGCCCGAAGAGGTCGAGATGTTCGGCAATGAAGTTCGCCGCCGCCTCGCCGTAGTCGGAGCCGTCGGCCGCGAGCGCAATCCGCATGTTCTCGCGCTCGGGGAGCCCCTTTTCGCGCACGAGGAGAACCGGAAGCGAGGAGTGCTCCAGCACGCTTCTCGAGACGGAGCCGAGGAAGAAGCTCTTCGTCGGGGAGAGCCCGCGGGAGCCCATGGCAATGAGGTCGGCGCGGAAAACCTGCGCCTCGCGCGCGAGCGACGGCCCGCATTCGCCGTAAAGAACCCGGGTTTCGACGGAGAGGCCCGCGCGTTCCGCGGTCTTCGTGCATTCGGCGAGCTGCGCGCGGCCTTCAGCTTCATAAACGGCGCAGACGGCTTCGAGACCAAAGCGGTCGATGATGCTCTCCGGAATCGCGTACTGCACGTTCGCAAGTTCGACGACGGGTTTTTCGCGCATGAACTTCGCGCGTTCGCCGATGAAACGAATGGCTTCGCGGCAGGAGGCGCTGCCGTCGCTCGGAATGATGATTCTCATGAGATGAATTCCTTTTTTTTCGAATTTGATGCCGATGGAAGTGCTTACGAGGCGTCGCCTGCAGGCACGAGAAGCACGGGGGTTTGCGTTAGGGCGCCCACTTTGGTGGCGGTTGAGCCGAGGACGGCGGATTTGAGGCGTCCCCAGCCGTGGGACCCCATGACGATCAGGTCGGCATTCTCTGCGGCGTACCGGGCAATTTCCCCTGCGGGGTCGCCGGCGCGCTTCACGGGCTTCGCTTCAATGCCGGCCGAGGCGAGGATGTCGACCACAGGCTTCACCGCCTTTCCCCAATCGCCCTCGGCCTCATTTTCAAGGTAGGCGCGGGCGCTTTCGGGCGCGATGAAGTCGACTTCGTCGCGGGCGATGCCGGCATAGTCGAGCGTGACGAAAATCACGTCGACGGTAGGCCGGGGACCAAAGAGCGCCGCATTTTCAACGATGAAGCTTGCGGCCTTCCCGCCGTATTCAGACCCGTCGACCGCGAGGAGAATCCTCAGGCTCTCGCGTTCGGGGAGACCCTTTTCGCGCACGAGCAGGACGGGGAGGCCGGCATGCTCGATCACGCTTCGTGAAACGGAACCCAGGAAGAAGCTCTTCGCGGGGGAGCGCCCGCGCGAGCCCATGGCAATGAGGCCGGCGCGGAAGGCTTTCGCCTCGCACGCAATCGTCGGACCGCAGTCGCCTTCGAGCACTTTAGTCTCGGACGCAAGCCCTGCGGCGCGGGCGATCGCTTCGCTCCCGGCGGCTTTCTGTTTCGCGGAAGCCTCATAGGCCCGCCGGAGCGCGTCGATGTCGATGCGGTCGATCACGTCGTCGGGAATGGGCGGCTCGACGTAAATAAGCTCGGGCACGGGCTTTTCGCTCATGTACCGGGCGCGTTCGCCGATGAATCGGATCGCTTCAGAAGAGGAGGCGCTGCCGTCGACTGGAATGATGACTCTCATATTCATCCTCTCTTGTTTTTCCCTCCGGGAGGCGCTTGGGGCGCCTCCCGGGGGATTATGGATTCTGAGGAAGACTCCCTTCGGGGAGAAGGGCGCAGCCTCAGTCCTCAATGCGGATGAGGAGCACCGGAAGGTGCGTAAGGGCTCCGATCTTCGTCGCCGTGGAGCCGAGCACCGCGGACTTGAAGCGGCCCCAGCCGTGCGAGCCCATGACGATCATGTCGGCGTGGTTCTTCGCGTACTTCGTGATCTCTTCGGCAGGGCTCCCCGTCAGACGGACGGCTTCGGCTTCAATGTCGGCCTCCTTGAGAATGTCGAGGACGGGTTCCGTCGCTTCTTCCCAGAGGCGCGTGTTTTCCGCTTCGCAACGGTCGCGCGTGTCGCGAAGAATGGGTTCGTATTCGGTGACGCCGGCGCGCGTGAGGTCTGAATAGTCGCGCATGACGCTCACGACCTTCACCTCAGGCGCGGGTCCGAAGAAGCCCGGGTTTTCGGAGATGAACTTCGCGGCTGCGGCGCCGTAGTTGGAGCCGTCGACGGCAAGCACGAGCCTCAGGTTCTCGCGGTCGGGGAGGGACTCCCCGCGGGCGAGAAGAACGGGCTTCATCGTGTTGGCGAGCACGTTTCTCGAGACTGACCCGAGGAAGAAGCTCTTCGCGGGCGAAATCCCGCGCGCGCCCATGATGATGAGGTCGCAGTCTTCGTCCTCAGCTTCCTTCGAAATGACTTCGCCGGGAATGCCGAATCCGATCTTTTCCTCGGGATTAAGTTCCCTGACGGCGATGCTGCTCTCAAGGTCCGAGAAGATGCCCTTTGCTTCCTTTTCGGCGGCGGCGCGGACGGCGTCGAGGCCGAACTGCGTCATGATGCCCATCGGAACCGGGTGCTGGACGTTGATGAGAGAGACTTCAGGCTTCACCTGCATGCGGCGTGCGCGCGCGGCTAGAAGGTCAAGAGCGTTGCGGCAGGAAACGCTGCCGTCTACGGGAATAAGCACACGCATGGATGCCTCCTTTTTATGGATTTTTCGTCCGGAATCCGGAAGGGGAGGAGCGGGCCGGCCGCCCCTCTCTTTGAATCCATTATGGCATTTTGCGTGAATTAAATTTTGTTTTTTCAGGCGTCTGTTGATTCGGTAATTCGCAATATTTTGCGTTTTCTCAACCGAGCGAGGTGTCGAGCGCCATCATGATGACGAAGCCCGCAATCAGCGCCATCGTGCCGATGTCGGAGTGCGTCGAGAGGTGCGCTGCGGGAATGAGCTCCTCAACCACCACGTAGAGCATCGCGCCCGCGGCAAAGGCCAGCATGAAGGGCATGACGGGGAGGAAGAAGGGAATCGCGGCGACGACGACGAGGCCGAAGACCGGCTCCACGAGGCCCGAAAGAACGCCGAAGAGGAAGGCCTTCATGCGGGGAACGCCCTGGCCGAGGAGCGGGAGCGACACGGCCGCGCCTTCGGGGATGTTCTGAATGCCGATGCCGAGGGCGAGCGCAAAGGCCGAGGAGAGGGCAAGCGGATCGCCCGACATGGCGGCAAGCCCGGACGTGAGGCCGACCGAGCCCCCTTCCGGAATGTTGTGGAGCGTAATGGCGAGAAAGAGGAGCTGAGCGCGGTGGAGCTTCGACTTCGGGCCCTCGGGCGTCGTCGAGCCCGGATGGAGGTGCGGCATCGCCATGTCGAGGAACTTGAGGAATACCGCGCCCGCGATGACGCCTGCGGATGCCGTGAGCCAGGGGATGGAGCCGTTCTTTTCAGCCATCTCGAGTCCCGGAATGATGAGGCTCCAGACCGAGGCGGCAATCATGATCCCGGCGGCAAAGCCGAGGGAAAGGGTTTCGGCGAGCGCCGTATCCTTTTCAGGACGGAAGAAGAAGACGCCGGCGGCGCCGACTGTCGTGCAGAGGAAGGTGAAGCCCGTGCAGAGCGCGGTCCATTCAAGGGCTTTGAGAAGGAGAGGATCCATGGCAATACTTTAACTATCTAAAATCTGTTTTCAATAGTTTGCCGCAATAGACAGAAGGCAGGCGGAGAAGCGCCAATCATAGAACGCTCCGGCCGCATCTTCTCAAATCGCCTCTGTCGGAGGGCTCGAAGTTGGGGAAAACACCTTAGCTCAGGCGATGCAGAATCAAAGTCCCGAACGCAATTTTGAAGGACGCCTGTTTTCCCGGCGAGAGTTGGGGCGCCGGGCGAACTATATTTGTGAAACTCACGACGTCGGACGCACTTTCCACGGGCGTCCGACATTCTGGCTCCGTCAATTCAAAAATATTTTTAGGAAGCAGACACTATGCTTAAGAGCGATTTTGCAGCTCTCGCCCCCATGCCGGACGATCCAATTCTTGGCCTTGTGGAACTCTATAAGAAGGATCCGCGCGAAACGAAGGTTAATCTCGGCGTCGGCGTCTACCTCAATGAAGCCGGGTTTCTGCCCCTGATGGAGTGCGTCGAGGAGGCCGAGCGCCGTCTCCTTGAGCGCCACCTGCCGCGCGGCTACATGCCGATGTCCGGCATGCCGCAGTACTGCGCGAGCGTGCAGAAGCTCGTTTTCGGCAAGGACCACGCCGCCGTGAAGGCGGGCCGCATTTCGACCATTCAGACGCTAGGCGGCACGGGCGCCCTGCAGCTTGCGGCCGCTTTTGCGCACCAGTTCCTCGGCGTCACTCAGGGCGTCGTTTCCGACCCGACCTGGGGCAACCACATTGCGATTCTCAAGGCCGACGGCCTTGAAGTCGGCAAGTACGCCTATCTCAAGGCCGACCGCTCGGGCATCGACTTCGACGCCTTCAAGGCGGCGCTCAACGCTCTTCCCGCGAAGACCCTGGTGCTGCTCCATGGCTGCTGCCACAACCCGACGGGCTTCGACTTCTCGCACGAAGAATGGCGCGAAGTCGTGAAGATCCTCGTCGAACGCGATCTTCTTCCCCTCATCGACATGGCCTATCAGGGCTTCGGCGCCGGTCTCGAGGAAGATGCCTTTGCGATCCGTCTCCTCGCCGACGAAGGCGTTACGTTCCTTGCGGCCACGTCCTGCTCGAAGAACTTCGGCCTCTACGGCGAACGCGTGGGCGCTCTTCACATCGTCTGCGACAACGAGAAGGAAGCTCAGGTCGTCACCTCGATCATGAAGCGCATCGTTCGTCAGGAATACTCGAACCCGCCCACGCACGGCGGCCAGATCGTTGCTGAAGTGCTCGGCGACCCTGAACTCGAAGCTTCCTGGAGAAAGGAAGTCGACGGCATGAGAGCCCGCATCGTCGGCATGCGCGAGGCGCTTTACGCCGCCGGCAAGGCCGAAGGCCTCGACTTCAGCTTCGCGATCAAGCAGCACGGCATGTTTTCCTTCACGGGCCTGGGCGCCGAGGAGATGGACCTCCTGCGCGAGAAGTACGGCGTCTACGGCGTGCGCAACGGCCGCATCTGCATTGCGGGCCTCAACCACCGCAACGTCGAATACGTTGCCAAATCGCTCGCGGCGGTCTTCAAGGCCCGCGGGTAATTTGAGCCAATAAGGGAGGCTTCTGAGGAACTCTCAGGAACCTTCCGCAAGGAAAACCCGGCGTCTTTTCCGAGGACTGCCGGGTTTTCTTGTGCGCCCGGCAGTGCACGTGTGCTTAGGTGGTGAAAGTCCACTGGCCGCCCGAGAAGGGGAAGGTCCAGCGACTCGGCAGAGTCAGGGAGGCAACGATCTGATGAAGGAAGCTGGATAGCAAATAGCCAGTCCGACGAACAGGAAGCGGATGCGAGGCGTCTCGATCGGGAGAGCGAGCACGAAGTTGCTAACCCCATACTTCTACGGACACAGTTGAGGCGTAAATCCGACCGATAGGGCTGGAAACGCATGTGTGATACCCGGGGAGATTCCTGTCAGTGCCTATGGCTACCGACGCCGCAAGGCGGAGGGATGCTGGCAGGGAAGTCAGCCGAGGCCGTAGCAGGCGAGAAATCGCCGAAGGGCCGAATTCAAACACTGCAAGTAGAGGATGCATATCTCTTCGACAGCGACGGCAGTAGCCGCGGGAAACCGTAATCGAAGCAAAATGAGTAGATCTGCCCGGAGGATGGAGGACGGAAGCAGAGATCCAGGGGGCGGGGCCGGAGGTCGAACAAGCTACCGTAAGGATGCACCATTGGACGAAAGCAGGAGGACCAGTGATAACGCTGGAAGAGG
>ERZ1673741.956-NODE-956-length-26773-cov-20.145370_pt1 | contig 26773 bp, 16 predicted proteins | sample MGYA00580209_ERZ1673741 | MGnify/ENA primary metagenome ERZ1673741 (study PRJEB41218, sample SAMN15661754) | gut metagenome | host: Homo sapiens | place: Canada: London | collected 2015-08-20/2019-03-30 | study: EMG produced TPA metagenomics assembly of... | reverse complement strand
CGATTGCAGATGAGCCTACACCCAAGGTCTATTTTTGGGCGAAATATTCAGGTTACAGCATCGCACCCATAACCATTTTTGGCATCAGAATTAACAACACAATTTAACGTATTCGGCTTATTGGTCATGTATACTGGCGAATTACTACTCCAAAACGCCTTTTGAACGATAGCTATATCAAGGCCTTTATTAAGAGTAATCGTATCCTCGAGATGAGATATCATACGGGAGGCAGGTTCAACAGCATAAACTTTAGAATGCATGTAATGTGCAAACTGTACAGAACTATCTCCTATACCAGCCCCAATATCTATAATATCTTTTCCAGATTCAAACAGATCTGCATAATCATCTATAAAACAGCGATGATAAGTTGCGAAAAGGGATCCAACTTTGTATGTAAAAAAGAATCGGCCAAACTGATAGACATTTCTTTTGGAGCCAGAGTTGAATAAAGTAGCAACTGGGTTACTTGAAATACGTCTAAATTCATCGACTTTGGTTTGAGTTTTTGTCTCATAATCCAGAGGCTCGAAGTTGTTTCGTCGTTCTAAAAACGCAATTCTTTTACGCATAAGCGCAATGGACAACGTTTTTAAATCCTCATCTTCAAAATACTTAGAATATTTTGACAACGAAATAGCAAAGTTCTCTGTGGATTTGATCCAATCCAAGTTGCCTGCTTTAACTACTAGCTTATCTTTCTCTACATTAGGCTGAGAAAAATACTTACTAATATTTAATATGCCTTTTTTTAAATAAAATTTCATGAAGAATATCCTAATTTTTACTGAACTTGCAGTATCAATCTTTGAAAATATAGGGAATCCAAAAACTTTAAGCCTGGTACAGGTCTTATCATTTCTCAAAGGATATTTCTCAACCTGCATAAACCAGTCTAGTTTGCTGGGCTGATGACTCCTATACGAAGGCTCTATTAATTTAAACCCCGTTTTGAAGTAATCTTCAAGCCCTTTAACCTCTTGAGCCTTTACTAGTCGGATACTTTTTTGAGTGTTGCGAACCTCCAGATACAACTGTTTATGAATTGCTTCGATGATTCTATTCTCATCTATCGAATCAATGCACTCATATTGCCGATTTTTATCAGGATTTAAACAAGGAGAAGTCCAAGGGCAATGTTCTCCTTTTTGACAAAGTCGGCATGCATTGGGTGGTGCCGTCACATTTATATTATTGTCATAATTAACAATATATTCCGGCTCTGCAGCAGAGTATATGACAACCGATGGACAACGAACTGCATTTGCCATATGCATCAATCCACCGATACCTCCAACAAAAAGATCAGAATTATGAAGTACGGAAGCTACCTCACGTATCTCTAGCTTACTTCTTAGGTCCAAAACATTATTCAACAAAGGATCTTTTGTCACACCGACTTGAACAACAAGAATACCTTCCTTTACAAGTTGATCAACAATGTATTGCAATTTTCTCGTGGGATATGTTTTATACCTTTGGAGTCCTCCAGACATAATCGCAACTTGCTTTTGACCATACTTAGAAAATCTTCCGAACTCTTGTTCTTCCTTTGATAAGTTCAAATGAAGATTTACATCAACCTCACCTTCTATTCCTAACTTTGAGGCTATATTTCCAACAATATGATATGGACCATAAGTTCTGATAAACTTTGAACCTTTTCTAATAAGCTTTTCCTGACTTAAAAATATAGCGTTAATTCCTAGTTCGTTCAACTGGTCGAACAGTGGTTTACTATAACAATGAAGTTTTTCTTCACTCAAACGTACCAAATTAAAGTTAGATCCTTCCCATAATTCAGGAAGCATCGTCCCGACAAGGACTTTTTCTTTTTTAGTTTGGTTATAAATCTGAAGAGCCCGTTGTAAAATAATTTGATCGCCAATATTCCTGAATGTTAGATAAATACTTTTATAGCCTAACTGAGCCGCAATTGTCGGTGAAATGATCTTTGTATAATTTAAAAGAGAGGACGGTCTCTTATTCAAAAAGTCCAAAATAATTTGAGTTATTCGTTGAGTAGCTTTGCCATCTTCGATGCAACCGACCTTATCTAACCATTCCTGAACACCTTTACAATAAACACCCTCATCAAATTTTTGAATATTGTAACATAAGCTAGATATGTCTTTTGCGCAACCAAAAGGCAGTTCCTCTAGATCCCAGTATAGAGGATTAAACCTAACGAACTGATCATAATCAGGAGCATATATAAATGCTGGCTTACCCATTAAAATATAATCACAAATAACAGAGGAATAGTCTGTTATCAAAGCATCAGCCGAACGCAAGAGATCATTCAAATTAGGATATTTACTAACATCAATTGCATTCTTAAAATTACAAACATTATAGTCTTCTATATTATTTCTATGAAACCTATAGAGCAGCTTCCATTTTCCACCAAATTTTTTAGATAGGCTGGCAAGGATCTCTTCCTCATTAACAGAAAATGTACTTGCATCGAAAGCATCGCGAGCACTTGGCATCCATAAAACTATTTTCTCCTCAGAATCAACATTAAGACTTGATTTGATATTAGAAATGCCATCTTTAGAAAATAAAATATCATTTCTTGGATGACCAATCAGTATAGGAACTACTGCCTTACCAAATGATTCCTTGTAAACTTTACCTTCAAATTCGCTGTTGGCCAGAAAGTAATCAAACTCAAAACAACTTTTATGTACAACATCCAACGAATCTCGGACTGGGATTTTTTTCAGTCCGAATGATCCATGCCAAGTATTAATAAAAAGTTGTCCTGCTTGTTTTCGTACTCCCTCATTGTAATATTTAATCATTAATTGATTATTTATAAATACAGAACAAGTTTTTACTTCTTCTTGTGCCTGATGGGTGTCATAATCAACAAATCGAACGTTTGTTTTGTCAGCATAAAGCGTTCGGCAACGTTCCAATAATTCACTTTTTACCAACCATACAAACTTTAAGCTCTTCCCAATCTGCGAGTGTTGAAGCGATTCAAATATCGCAAATGGATTACAGTCTAGCTGCTTGCCAGAATGGGCAACAAAAACAATCTTATTGTCTTCAATCATTTTTATCTCCTCGAGTAGCCTGCATAGAATTTAATAAGGCTTCAATGGTCTTAGCCAAATTGACATTTGGCACCCATCCTAGACCTTTCAATTTTGAAATATCGAGGTTAGTGCCAATCTGTGGAGCAAAATTTGCTGCAATTTCTGAATCATAATTAAACTTAATTTGGCATCTCTTATTCTGAGTTATGAATAATCCCGCAAGTTCAACTACAGAATAGTAATTAGAATCGTTCGATACATTATACGACTCACCTTGCTCTCCATTTAGCAAAATAAAAAATATGCCGGATACCGCATCAAGTACATCTAAATAAGCTCTTTTCAACTTACCAGGAGTAGCTAGAACAATGTCTTCGTTCATAAGGCAACATCTACCAAAATACGCGAAGACCCTTGGATCTTCCCAGCGAACACCAGTACCAAACGTTTGAGTCAATCTGGCAATAGAAGCCTTAATTCCAAATTCTTTTGCATATGATTTAACAAGGAATTCGCTAGCGCGTTTACCAAGCGGATAAGAAGATCTTGGATTATCGATATCAATAAACCCTAAGTCTTCTTCTAATAAAGTTTCATTCTGACTTTGTCCGTAAATTTCCAACGTGCTTAGAAATACCCCTTTACTTCCAGGATTCTTTTTTTGCTGCTCCAGGCATACCCTAGTTTTAGATACAATATCTGAAAACACTTCTGTAGGCCTTTCCTTAAACAACAAACTAGAAGTAGGAGCTCCCGCATGAATCAAAAAGTCGAACTCTTCCGGAAAGTTATCCCAAGATCTATAGCAAGGCTCACATAATTTTTGATGAGATGTCGTGATTAACGTAACTATAATATTTAACTTATACTTTTCATTCAGATATTTAAGGTAAGCATTGCATGCTTTACCAATCAATCCAGATGCACCTGTTATTACAAAGTGCTTGTTTTGCAAATCGTGCTTAAGTAATACATCTGTGATATTCGATATTTGATCGAATTCATATTCCGTAGACATCTTTATATTCCTGATTTTTAATTAACGCTTTGGCCGTAAAGAAATCAATCGGCGTTGTTATTTTTATGTTCGAAGCTTCGCACAGTGTAAAATGGAGTTTACCACCATATTCAACAACCATATGTGCCGAATCTACAAAGTTATCTTTCCCTTCCTGAATAGCTTTCACATGGCATTTGTATATATCTTCAAGAAAAAATGTTTGAGGTGCTTTTAATAACAAACAACTTTCTCGTTTAAGGACGCCTTTAATAGTTTGCCCTGAACCTATTTCTCCGATAGTTTCAATAGCTGGAGCTGCGACAACACAATTGCCAAATCTTTTAGCTTCACGTACACATCGTGAAACTAATTCGTCTCGTATAAACGGACGTACACCGTCGTGCAACAGCACAAGAGGGTTTTCTATATTTTCATTCTTGGTCTTTTCAACGAGAAAGGACAAGCCATTATAAATACTTTCTTGTCCTGTTCGGCCACCGTTAACAACACCTATAATTTTCTGGATTGAGAATTGTTTAATTAAATCACCTAAATAATTAATATAATCCTTGTGGCATACCACTACAATTCCATCAACGTCCTTATTTTTACTAAATACCTCAATGGTCCGAATCAATACTGGTTTATCTCCCAGCATAAGGAATTGTTTTGGCATCCCAGTTCTTCTCATTCTAGAACCGATTCCACCTGCAAAAATTACTGCTATATTCATTTCATGTCCTCAATTAAACGCACTACATTCGATGTCGACTGCCCTTTACACGCGCTCATGTAATTCTCCCAAACTGGCTTTCCCTCTAATGATTTCGCTTCAAGGATTTCTATCAACTCATCTATACTACTTACAACATACCCAAGCTTATTCCTATCTATATAAAATCTATCAGCATTTTGATCTTCAACATCTAAAAAAACAATTGGCCGATTGAAATATGAATAATCAAAAACTATAGATGAACTATCTGTCAAAATCACATCTGTTCTATTGAGGATTTCATATAGATCTAGTTGAACTTTAATAGCGACAGTAGGATGCTCTTTAACTATTACATCATACTTACCAGCAAGTCTCTCTTTCAATTTAATTATGTCGATGTTTTGTCTATGCCTTCCTGTTGAGTTTTCAACATAAGATAAAGCTATTAACAATGTCTTCTTTTTTTTATTTTTACAAGATTTTGGATAATTGTACAGCAAGTCCGTTCTTGGCAAGCCGGTAGGGTGAACTTTGCTTATCGGCAAATTGAATGCACTCGCATAAAACTTAGCTATCCTAGGCTCAGAAACAATAACATCTGTTAGGTTTCCATAAACTCTTTTCAACCGCTTTGCTTCAGACTTGCTCTTTATCATTTCTTTATCATAGCCCACACGCTTGAGCAGACCACCGCCATGCCATATCTGAAGAACTTTTGATCTGCCGCACAAATTTATATGACTTAAGCAGTAATTAGATTGATCAATGACCAATACTTTTGCACTAGCTATTCGTCTCAATGCACTAAAGATCGACATTTTCTCATTTACTAAATCATACGGAATGCCTTTACGTTGAAGCTCCTGTTCTAAAATTGGCATATTAAGATATTCCTTACTGTTTTTGCCAAATACTAAACAAACTTTTGTCGGTCTTACAAAACAACAAATTATCCAGAATATTAGATTCAACATCTTCAAATATCTATGGCAATCTTGGTAGCCACTGCTATCTGATAAATAATTTGCATCAAGTCTTTAGCCATCAGCATCCCCTTCGTGTCTACCTTTGGAAGAACCAGAATACGATCACCTGGCTCGATTCCTAGAATTTCTACCAAGCCCACTTCACCATTCTGTTTAGCAACCAATATTTGCTTATCATTCGCTCGAGCTGCCACGCCGCCAGCAGACGCCAGATAATCATCAAGCGACATCCCAATCTCAAAAGCTACAGCTTTCGGAAGTACAACTTCGCCAGTCACCATAACGACGTTAGACTTCTGAGGTATGACAATCTCATCGCCATCCTCTAACCACAAATCTGAGACTTGACCACGCCTGGAAATAACTACTACACCATCTGGTTCCAACTGCGACGCACGTTTTACAAAGTCCTGAATGAGTTCAGCTTCTTTCACTCTAATCTGCGCCTCTTCCGGCGTACTGGATGTAGCCGTCAACGCGGTCTGTTCCAGTCTGCGTAACGAATCCAAAATAACAGCCTTCTGATCTCGCGCTACACTCTTGCGACGCAAATAAATAGCATCAGTTGCTGCAAGCTCTGGTTCTACCTCGATTTGACGAAGAAAATCACGGAGTTTCGTGGTCTTGTAAATAGGGTAACGTGAAGCACCTGTAATGGCACCTTGCACCGTAGCCATTATTGTCTCACCCGGCTTATCAGCTACAAATTCAACAATGTCACCATCTGCCAAAGCAAATGACTTAAATTCTTCGATAGAGAAATACCGATTAAAAGGAGACTGATTCCTTGTCCCCGTCACGCTGACATGAGAAACATTGCGTTCCGGCGTACTCAATTCAATAAGCCCCGCCCCCTTGGCAACAGAAGGTTTTGAGAATTCATATGCAGCCTGTTCGCGCAACAAGCCATACGCCGATACAGATATACCCTTCTCCTTGACAAGAATGACATCACCGTTCTTCAATCGAATGTTCGGAACCGTCCCTTCCAATGCAAAGCGATACAGATCAAGATTTTCTACAACCTTCTTGTTACGAATCACCTCGATATGGCGATAGCTCCCGCGTGCGGCATCAATCCCTCCCGCTCGATCAATAAATGACATTATCGAGTCAAGAGATCCACCTGCATATCGACCAGGACCATTAACAAATCCTGTCACATAAACCGCAACAGGCTGTGCACTCTGCAGATTCACATAAACTTGCACGTTGTCGGTGAAAACTCGACCGATTGCTTGCTTCACTGTCGAGAGAAGACTACCCTGCCTAAGCCCAGCAACATGAATGGGACCAACTTCCGGCAAGAAGAGATTTCCCTGCTGATCTACCACCAGGACATCGTCATAACTGCGAGCACCCCAAATACGAACAACCACACGATCTCCTGGGGCAAGAATGTAATCTGAGGAAGTCATGTCGCTGAAAGTCCCGGCAAATCGACCTTCAAACAGATTCGACGCAAACGGACGCAACACAACTGACGTCGCATTAGACAGTGGTCCCTGAGCCCAAGCAGGTGCGGCTATATTTGTGGTAGGAAGAGTCGTACGACGATAATCATTAGAAAGACTACCGCTCAACTGCGTACCATTGGGCCCAATCATTGTTGCCATAGGCATCGCCGAAGCTGTCACTGGCATCCCAAGGCTTGACGGAGCAGGATTAGAACTTTGACCGAGAACAGATGCATACGCTACGGTGCTTTCGGCGGCGAAAACCATGCTAGACATTGTCGTCGAAAGAATGGCCGTCATCACTGCGATTTTCAATGAATTGAACAGCATTTTTAACTCTGATAATTAGAAACCGGCATGTTCACGAATGGAAACAATAATCAATCGTACCATTCCATACAAGAAAAAGAACCCGAAGAAAGCACAAAGGGTGAAGATCAAAGTTCGCGGATAACGAGATTCGTCCGGCAACGTCGGTTGCTGAATCGGCACAACATACTGAGTTTTAGCCAATGCCATTGCACGTGCCTGTTCAAGTGCAGTCATAGCTGATATCAGCTGCTTCTGTGCAAACTCGCTTTCTATCATCAGGTTTTCATATTGAGAAACCCAAGCATTCAAAGGCACCGCCATTTTCTCATTACCGGCAATCCGCGCTTTCTCTGCCTGAAGTTGGGCTTCTACAGCAGCCAAACGCTTTTCAAGGCTTCTAACCATCGGGGCATCAGAGCGCATATATGAGCGCGCCTCTTCCAGTTGCGAATTGACCTTAGAACGCTCCCCTTCCAGTTCGAACACCAAAGTCTGCAGGCCCGAAGCTGTTGCCTTAGGATCCAACTCACGATGCTCATCTCGGAAAGATTCCAATGCCTTCTGCGCCTTGGTCACACGTTGTTGAGCAACCTTCACCTCATTCGAAGCCAACTTAATCGAATCGTTACGAGAACGCTCATTCATCTCGTTGACAAGAGCTTCACTAGCCTTCAATGCTGCCTGTGCAATGCTCTGAGCCATTTTCGGGTCGTAAGCACGGACATTGAAAGTCACAATTCCACTATCAACGTCAAGCTTCGGCTGAGATACACGAGACCAAAAGACCTCCTTATCCCAAGCCGTCGGCTCTTTCGACAATCGAGAAATCAAGTCATGAGAACTCGAGGAATAATGATCAACTACCTTAAGTTCCTGATCCAAAGCATTGAAAAGATCCGGAGACTGAAGATATGCCTCAACAAATCGAGCATTTTGTACGGATGAAGAGGAAGTCTTGAAAATTTCTGACGCAATATCAATGCCGGCGCCTTGTTCAACGACATCCTTGACTGCAAACTGCGTTTCCGAAACATACATCGGCGAGGCAATCAGGGCGAAGTATCCAAAAGTCAGCAACGTCGGCGCCACAACAAAACTGCAGAATTCCTTCTCGAAAACGCTACGACGATGCCACCAATTCTTAAGTTTGGAAAGTTTCTGATCACCAACTGCGGAAGCATCAACAGTCTCAAGCATTTGATTAGCTTCAGGGACAGAAGTCACCGTTGGCACTTCATTTTTATCATCGTTTTGCATTGCAAATATCCGTATATTCCTTAATAGCCTCGTTGACGTCAGGGTAATACACCAGCTGACCGGCATTGAGCACCGCACCGCATACACAGTTCTGTTTGACAGCCGCCATGCTGTGAGAAACAAAAATCAAGGTAGATGTGGAAGCCTTTTCCTTCAGAGCGCGATCTGCCTTTTTCTTAAACGCCGCATCACCAACCGAATACGCTTCGTCAATCAAATAAAAGTCGAACCCAATCGCCATGGACAATCCGAAGGCAAGCTTGCTTCTCATGCCGGAGGAATAAGTTTTAATCGGCATGTCCATGTAATCTCCGAGCTCCGCAAAATCCTCAACATAGTCAGTGACCTTGCGAATATCCGTGCCATAAACTCGTGAGACGAAACGTAAATTTTCTCTACCCGTCAAGGATCCGTGAAAACAACCGCTGAAGCCAATGGGCCACGAAACCCGTGAGGTTCGAATAACGCGTCCCGAATCAGGCTGCTCAGCCCCGCCAATGATACGAATCATTGTCGATTTACCGGCACCGTTTACACCAAGAATGCCTATGCTTTTACCTTCCTCAATCCTAAGGCTGACGTTATCAAGCACCGTATGCCACCCGGTCTTCACACGATAGCGCTTGTAGACATTTTGTAATTCGATCATTAATCTTTCCTACGACTGCGAACGTATCGTTCAAGAAAACCACCCAAAGCACATAGTGTTAATGTGCAAAGGCAAAGGTAGGCCAAACTAACTCCGGGAACAACATAAGACGCATGCATAGCTTCTCGTGAAAGCTCCACTGCATGCATAACTGGATTCCATAACAAATACCTCGAAATTGACTGACTAAAGATAGAGACCGAGAAAAAGGCACCAGAAATAAAAAAGAGAATGCGCAATACCATTGGCACTACTTTATCAAGAGCCGGTACAAAAACAGCCAATGACGACAGCACCAACCCAAACCCCAATGACATAAGCGGTACTGTGACAATCAGAATGAGAAGTAATGGCATATTGCCGATCATGAAGGGCTCACACAGAATCAATGTCCCTGCACAAATAATCAATGCAGTCACCAGGATCTGTGTGGCTGTCGTAACTAAAGTTCTAGCGATCATCACGTCCAACTCAGTCACTTGAGGAAAGGTTAGCAATCCTTTGTTTCCACTCACAGCTGTCATGCAACGATTGATCGTATTGGAAAAAATGTTCCAAACTCCAAACCCTAGTGCCATGAACATGGCCATCCCCATACCATGAGGCGCCTGTCCTGCACCAATAAAGTGACGAACACCCCAGAATACGGCAATACTAAAGATGCTCTGAATCAGAACCCAGAGATACCCCAACTTGCTGTTGCCATTGATCGTGTGTATCTCACGGAGCATCAGCGCAGAAATGACCCGAGCTTGAACAATAGAACCGCGATACAGGTCATTCCAGAACGATGGTGCTTTAGTGCATAAGTTCGACATAGCGCCACTGTTTATCAATGCCGAGACACACAGCCGCAAATCGATGTCCGTTCTCGGTCGTTACAGTAAAACGGTAACAACGTTCACCCAGACCATTTACATACTCACGATCCTTGGAAATCTGAGCTGGTCCGTAAGGGGTGTTATTAACTACCTGTACACTCCCCATGGGTTGATCGGCAAGCCTCTTAGCCAAATTCTGCAGACTTTCTGACTGTTGTTTATCAACAACAACTTGAGGTGCAGAGACTTCATGCTGCAAACCGCGCGGTGCCTGGCAACCACTCACCAGCAATACCGAAAGAGCGGCCAAAAGGATTGTTTTTGCGTTCTTCATCTATATCTCAACTTGTTCAAAATATTGAATCTTGCTGTTACAGAAGATTCAGTTTTTTCAGTATCAATTCTACTGTTCGACAGCATCTGACCCAATACTTCACTTCAGGCTGCTGACGATTCAAAATTCTATGGCAGACATCTTCAGGACGACAGGCATTACTTGTCTGCCAATCCCAATAATTAGGATAGAGTATCATTACGCCTGCGATCAACTCCTTAAGGGTTAGTGCTGACTTTCTTTGCGATTCAAATGCTTCATCAGTCGTAAGTCCCCACCCAGCATAGAACGGTTTTCCATAAGTCACGACTCGTTTTCCACGGAGCAATGCCTCAAAACCCGACAGGCTTGTCAATGTGTGAACCTCATCCACATAAGGCCAGTAATCATTCAAACTGCCGGAAGTCAGTATCAAATCCGTACACGCCTTCTGAGTTTCGTTTGAAATGCGCCCCTTCTTCATGCCGCTTACGACATCCGGATGAACCTTGTAAACAATCAATGCTTTCGGGCAGTTTTTTCGCACAGCCTTAAGCAACTGCTCGTTTGATTGAATCAGTCCTCCTCCACGCTTCACTGATGCATCACCATCGACCTGTCCAGGAACCAAAACCACAGGTTTATTGCGAGGCAACTTCTGGAGTTTTTTAACAACTTCAGGATCTGACGGCGTGTTGTATTTGCTAAGCCCATTTTCTACGATCAGATTAAGAAGTTTGTCGCTTCTTTCCAACAATCGTGGCAAGTCCGGATGCTGTTTAATTTCGGCCAAGATATGCGTCATACGAGAAGGTCTTGCCGGATCGTAATAAATACCGCAGTCATCCAAAGCCAAGGAAAAAGGATAGTGGTAATCCACACCCAAGCCTACGGAGCGCAGGAAGCCGTCTTCCATACGAATAAGCGGCACACCAAGCTTAGCACATTGTTCAACCACTTTATCCGTAGCCTTGCCCGCCCAGATAAGCGCGGTTTTACCTTCCTGAGCCGCCTTTTGAAAGCCGACATCCAAATCACTTTCAAACTCAATGGTTCCACCGGTAGACGAAGCAAATGCCTTGACATGCGGCCACTTCCAACGGCGAAAACCTACGGCAATGTAGTTTCGCCGGTTTTCTTCATTGGTCAGACGCCTTGCGGCCATAATGTCAATAGCTTCAGTCAGAGAAATTCTGGTCCGTGTAACCGGATTCACATATCGGCAGAGCTTGATATAGGCCGCTGCGAATACTTGCTCACGTGACGGACGGCCTTTGCGACGTACCGGCACATCACCGTGGTCAACAGTGAGTCCCCAACCGGCATAGAAAGGTACGCCGAACGTATGCACAACCTTGCCCATCAGCAGAGCCTCAAAGCCCACCTGCGATGTGGCTACATAAACTTCATCGAACGCGTCGAGAAAAGAAAGCGGCGCATAACTTTCCGAGATGACACAAACATTAGGCGGCAGAGTACCGAAACAGCTTCGCTTCTTCCCGCTCAAGACATCTGGATGCGTCTTAACCACCACGACTGCATTGGGTTCGGCCAATGCTACCGCCAACATAGTCTGAAAAGATTCCTGGCTAGCCTTGCCTAGAGCAATACTTGCATCGCCCTCAGTTTGATCGACTACCAAGATCAGCTTTTGTCCCGGCTTCACCCCGACCTTGTTGTAAAGCTTTACCTTATCTTCAGCAGTAAAGGACGGCGCATTGTTGTACTTGGATAGATCGTAGATCTTGAACCGTTCAATCGCCGAACGAGCTTCATTTTGGATATCCCACGTCCACCAGCCCGTATTGTTCAGCAGGTCCTCCAAATCGGAGGGCTCACAAGCATCGTAATACACGCCGGTGCGATCTACTGACAGTGATAGAGGCTGCTCACCTTCTACGCCAAGCTTGAGCGAGCGAAGAAACCCATCTTCCAATGCAAAGTATGGCAACGCATGTTTCTTGGCAAATGCACGCGCTTTCTCGGCTGTTTTCTTATGTCCCCAACCTATGACCAAATCACCGGACGATGCCTTCGGGATCTCCCATGCACTGTGAAACTTCAGCCCTCCGTACTTCCGGATTTCATCCTGTAGGAAAACCTCCAGATTCTGAATCTTAGAAATACCGGAAGAAAAGACATGGATCATGGCGTTTGGTTCTGCAGATGGTTAGTTCCGGAAAAGTCCAGTTGCGGCTAGAGCAACCTTCAATAAATGCCGACTGAAACGACGATCGTCTCAGCCGGCATGCGCAATTTGTTTGTTATTCAGTCTTACCGGACATTCGAGCTACGTCGTCACGCGCCTTGGGCAGTTCTTCGCAAACAATGTCGATGGCACGATGGACGTGTTCGACATCGTGCGCGGCCGAAAGGAAGAAACGAAGACGTGCTGCGCCCTCCTCCACCACCGGATAGATGATGGGCATGACATTGACCTTGCGAGCGAACATTCGCGATGCAAGCTTTCCCGCGAGAAGCGAACTGCCAAGCATAAGAGGCACAACTGCATAACCCTCAGCCGAGCCGGTATCAAGGCCCTTGCTCTTGGCATAGCGAACAAATTCATGGCTTACCGCCTGAAGCTTGGCAACGCGTTCAGGTTCGGCAAGCATGATCTTGACGGCACGTTCAGAAGCGGCAGCCAGAGCCGGCGACATGCCCACGCTGTAGACAAAGCCGGGAGACGTAAATTTAAGAAGTTCAACCACCTCGCGACAGCCTGCAATGTAGCCGCCACAGCCGCAGCAGGTCTTGGAAAGAGTGCCCATCCACAGATCCACTTCCTGCGGATCAATCCCGAAGTGCTCCGCGGTGCCGCGTCCGGTTTTGCCCAGAACGCCCAGCGAATGAGCCTCATCAAGCATGAGGAAGCATCCCCAGGCCTTCTTCAAACGAACGAGCTCGGGCAGATTCGCCACATTGCCGTCCATGGAGAAGACGCCCTCCGTCACGATAAGGGCGCGCTGGGCCTTGGGACGATGTTCGCGAAGAAGACGCTCCAAGGCCTCCATGTCGTTGTGCGGGAAACTGATGCGCTTTGCGCCGGACGTCTGGGCGCCCATGACGATGGAGTTGTGCGACAGAGAATCGTGGAAGATCACGTCCTGAGCGCCAAAGAGCTTGCCGATTGTGGAAACGTTCGTGGCATGACCGCTCACGTAGGCAATGCAGTCCTCGGCGTCATAAACGTCTGCGAGCGTTCGCTCAAGCTTTCGATGCGGCGGTCGTTCGCCGGACACGAGTCGAGATGCTGATGCACTCGTACCCCAGCGCTTCAAGGCATCCACCGCAGCCTCTTCCAAGGCCGGATGACCGTTCAGATTCAGATAGTCATACGTCGAGAAGTTGAGGAACGTTTCACCGTTGATCTTGGTTTCGGCCTTGGCAATGCCGTCGTGACACTGGAAGAAGGGATTGAGAATGCCGGCGCGCTCTGCGACGCTTCTCTCCATCTTGATCTGCTTGTAGGCAGGGAACTCATCAAAGCGGGTCATTTTGGGTTCTGCACGCCACTGCACGGCGTCAAGCGTACGACCACTCTGAGCCTGCATGGAGACACTTCCCGCACGCTTGAGGCGGGAGAGAAGCGCCGAGCGATCGCCGCCCGAAAGACCGAAAAGATTCTTTCCCTGATTGTTGTCACCTTCTGCCATTTGCAAATCTTCTTTCTTCCAATTTCATGCAATATCGAGCGTCAATTACGCCTTGTCTCAACCTGCGACATCCTTCAGAACTTCGTTCTTCATGTCGCCCGACAGTTTGACGCCGTGCTGGCTGGCAAGAGTATCGAGTACCTGTTCTTCCTCGCTGGACTTGTTGAGCATCTGCCAGAAACGCTCGGCCATGGTCTGGATCGTAGCGCCGCCCGACAAGGAAACAGCCGGGATCTTGAGGCCGATGCGTTCTTCGAGCGCCACAGCCAATTCAACCACCATCAGCGAGTCCATGCCGATGTCGGAAATGGGCTGATGAACATTGAGCTCCTTCACGCTGATGCCCATGAGCTTGGCCACTTCCTGCGCGATGAGATCGGCGAGCGTTGCCACAGCTTCTTCCGTAGACTTGCCCGACAGAAGCTCAGCCATGGACACTGACTGAACGGCACTGTGTCCCATGCGCTTCCAGATCCCCTCAAAGCGGGCTTCACGCACCACAGGGAGCTTCTGAACGCGAGACCAGTCAATGGCGAAGAAATGCGACGACGGTTCGCGAGCAGAAATGACGGTTTCCATTGCATTGAGAACGTCATCGGACGCCAAAGCGGGCGTACCCAGCGTGTTTTCAAGGAGGCGGCGAGCCTGCGGATTAGCGAGCAGCATGCCGACGTCGCCAACAGGACCCCAACCGATCACATAGGCCTGCATGCCCTTGATGCGGAGTTTGTCAGCAAGGGCTTCAAGCGCCATGTTGGCCGCCACATAGTTGGCCTGGCCGGGATTGCCCAGAAGCACGGTGGCGGACGAGAACATCACAAAGAATTCTGGCTTCAGGCCGCGAAGCGTCAGATAGTCGGCCAGACGTTCGGCTCCCGTCACCTTCGGACGCCACACCTTGTCGCACGACTCGTTCGTGAGGTTAGAAAAGGCAGCGTCAGCCAGGACGCCCGCAGCGTGAACAACACCGCACACCGGCGGAAGATCCGCCAGAACATCATCCATAGCCTTGAGATAGGCTGCGGTTTCGCCTGTCGTAATGTCAAGGGCCGGCGTCTTAACCGTGACGCCCATGTCTTCCAGACGCTTCACAAAAGCCTTGGCCTCGTCCGTAGCGGCACCGGAGCGCGAAAGAAGAACCAGCGCCTTTTCACCGCGATTGATCATGCGTTCGGCCACACGGCGGCCGAGGCCACCCAGGCCACCCGTGATGACAACCGTGCCGTCTACCGCCACATTGCCGCCAGCCGCAACATGAGACGCCTCTGCATTGTCTTCGTACGTCACGACAAGCTTGCCGATGTGGAGCGACTGCTGCATCATCTGGAAGGCTTCCTGGACGCGATCATGTGCGAAGAGCGTCATGGGAAGCGGACGGAAATCACCGCTCTCGAAGTGCTTGAGCACTTCGACAAAGAGCTCGCCGGCAAGCTTCGGACAGTCGACCAGCATTTGGTCGACGTCAATCCCGAAGTAGGAAAGATTGCGGCGGAACGGACGCAGGAACATCGGCGAGTCGGCATAGAAGTCGCGCTTGCCGAGTTCGAGGAATCGACCGAAGGGCGCTAGCAAACCAAGAGACTTTTCCGCAGCCGCGCCTGCCAAGGAGTTCAGCACCAAATCTACGCCGCGGCCGTTCGTATCACGACGAATTTCGTCAGCAAATGCGAGAGAGCGCGAGTTGTAGATGTGCTTCACGCCCAAGCGACGCAGGAGAGCACGCTTCGTTTCCGAACCGGCCGTTGCATACACTTCGAGGCCGAGAAGATTGGCAATCTGAATGGCAGCCAAACCGGCACCGCCGGCGGCGCCGTGAATCAGGATCGATTCGCCGCGACGTGCTCGGCCAAGATAAGAAATCGCGTACCAAGAGGTGAAGAAGACGACCGGGACCGAGGCCGCTTCGGCAAAAGTCAGTCCAACAGGCATCTTGGCCACAGCTTCGGACTTCGTCGTAATGACGGTGCCGAAACATGCCGGAGCGAAACCCACAACGGCATCACCGGGCATCACGTGCGTCACATTGGCGCCAACCGCCGTCACGACACCGGAAGCTTCCAAGCCCATGGTAGGACCGGAGAAGCCGTTCTCGAGTGCTTCTTCAGGCAGAAGCCCCATCGCCCACATGACGTCGCGGAAATTGAGACCGGTCGCCTTGACGGAGATGCGAACCTCATCAGCCCCGAGCTCTGCATCGTCGGCAACAGGCACGTCCTTCCAATACAAGTTGTCGAGCCTGCCCGGCATGTCAAATGCCAGAACCTTGGCCATACGTTCGGCAGAAGCACCTGAGACGCACATTTCCTGCGGCATTCTCTGAGACACAAAGCGGCGATAGCGCACGCCATTAGCAATCAGACCTTCAACATCATCGGGCTTCACATTGAGAAGCATGTCCGCTGCGCGTGCAAGCGTCGCTTCCTTCATATCCTGAAGACTCAGCGTACCGGCGCAGACAGCCTGGCATTCGTTGGCGAAAACGCGGGTCATGCCAACGAGCGCCGCTCCCTTGATCGAAGAGGCTTCGTTGAATTCAGGCAAAGCCGCGGTCAGCGAAACCAACTCTACGCCTTCTGCAAGAGCACCCTTGACGGCCGCAGCCTGCAAGCCCTGCATCAAGGCAAAGGTGTCATGCGGGAAGGCAGCACCCTCCTGCACGCGAAGTTCGTCATCAAGATCCAGGAGCGAAACAACACGCTCACTCTGAGCAAGCTTTTCAGTCAAACTGGTCCAGTAATCCGCATCGCGGGCACGTTCATCGGTAACCACCGTCACGATGAACGGAATCTCGGTGGAATCATCCTTGTGCAGACGAGCGGCAACAGCCGTTTCAAGTGCATTGACCATCATCGCCGCTGCGCTGTCCGCTTCATAATGCTTGGCAACAACATGAACCGGAATCGCAGCATGTTCTTCTGCCTTTTGAACTGCAGCGGTAGTCTTGACGCCGGCGATCAGCATGCGCGGGGCAAGCGCAAGAGCATCCTCGTCGACACGGCCGGCCTTGAAGCCCGCACGCTCGAGAGCCTCGAGCCAGGCATCGGCAGAGGCCAAGCGACAGACGCCGCCGGTCTCGCCATTGAGCCACCAATTTTCGTCGGCACCTTCGAGTAGGTTGATGCTCGCGTGAGGCATCGTTTCAACAAGCGCCACGACACCATTCGTCAGAAGAGAATCGGAGACGCTCTTAAGAACAGCAGGCACATTTTCATTGAATGCCAAACCATCGGGCAGGAGAGCCACGTCATATGACGCGAACTTGTCTGCTCGGAGCCAGGCGTCGAGCGTCATGACATCAACGCCGACTTCATTTTCGAACACGGACTTCACGCGATCCGCGGCAACTTCGTTACCGATCACGAACGTGCACTGAGCAGCTTCGCAGAGGCTTGCACGGAGTGCCGTATAGAAGCTGCCACCGGTTTCGCCGACCACGAGCACGCGCAGACGCGCCTTGGGTTCGCGAACCTTGGCCAGACCGTCAAGACCTTCCATCCAGCGACGGAGCGCAGACGTCAGAAGCGCACGCTGAGGCATGTGCGAGAAAAGCGTCTTGAGCGCACCCTTGCGTTCCGGCAGAAGATCGTCAAGCTTAACCGTCCCGGTCAGGAGATCCGGAATACGGCGACCGACGGTATCGAGCGCAGTCAAAAGCGGCCAGCGCGTCGGTTCGGACGAAAGCAAGGTGCGATAGATCACATCGGACGTCGGGCAATCGGTCGTGCCCGGCACCATGATCATGCCATCGTTGTTCTGAGCCAGACCGTTTGAGACGAGCAGATCCGTCATGAAGGCGCGCCAATTGTCGAGCGTCTCCAATGCGAAACCTTCGGAGAAGAGGAATTCTTCCGGAAGCCACGTGTCATATTCACGAACGGCTTCACGGACATAGGCCAGCACGAGCCAATGGAGCAGCTCTTCGGTTTCAGCCGCCTTGTCGGCCGACCATTCGTAGCTGCGTGCGGCTTCAACCACCATGCCGGAGAGCGTCTTAACATCATCATCGCCGGCAAGGGTCTTGCGATCAGAGGGACACTTGAACCAATGTTCGGCATAGAAGGCCGGGTCGATATGCTTCGACTTGTGATGCACGCGCAGGAACCGAACGTCCTCAAAGCGTGCAAGCGGCTCGCCATCGGCATTGCGAAGAAGAATCTGAGTCTTGGCGGAACGCTCCGTGACCTGAATGAGATGAATTTCAGCCCAGGCCGGGGTGCCCTGAGACCAAACCACCGTACGGCCGAACCAGCTCGGCAGATAGGACGACTTGGCATCATTGAATTGATGGCGAAGACGTTCGGCGAGGACAAAGAAGAGACCCTGAAGCGCGCCGTCAACCAAGGCGGGCGAAAGAATCATGCCGCGGTCTGCAGCGCCGTCGCGAGAGGCAAGCTCAACGAGAACGTCGGAAGCGATGCCGTCTTCACCGGCAAAAGTCCAGGCGGACTGAATGGGCTTGAAGGCACCCTTGTACGTAAGGCCGATCTCAGCCAGCGCCTCATAGAATGCTTCTACATCGCAAGCACAACCTTCCTTTTCAACACGAGCCGTCAACGGCTCGTCCTGGGGCTTGGCTGCGTCGGACGCGATGCAGCGTCCCGCCAGATGCAGGAGCGGCTCTTCAGCCGAAAGCTGATCGCGCGAGGTGAGCGTAAGCAAGCCGGCAGGAGACACGCGAGTCTGAACAATCTTTGCGGATTCTTCGGACAAGGCCATCGGACGAAGAATGGCCATATTGTCGAGCTCGACGGTCTGAACGTTCTTCATCGAAAGTCGCGCGGACTCGATAGCCATTTCCAAATAGCCTGCGGCCGGGAAGAGAACCGTTTCATCGATTTCATGACCGGCAAGCCACGGCGTGAGCTGCAGATCAACCGTCTGCTCCCACAAATGTTCGGCATGCGGTACCGGATAACCGAGAAGAGGATGCACGGGCCTGTTGTCGAAGAGCTTCCACGATTCCGTCGTAGAAGTTGCCCAAACTGTTTTCTTGTTCCAGGGATAGCGCGGAAGCGTGCGGTCACGCACAGCTTCGGGCCAGGCATCGGTCGAAATCGCCAGTGCCATTACGTCTGCAAATTGACGACGCACACCGGCCCAGTCGCCGGAACGATGCATCAGGCGACCGATCTTGACATCGGCCTGATGCTTTTGCGCCGTCGCGCGAATGTAGCCGCCAAGAATGGCGTGCGGACCTACTTCAATGAATCGCGTGAAGCCTTCGGCAAGCAGGGTATCAATGGCCGCTTCAAAGCGCACCGGCATGCGCACATTGCGCCACCAGTAGTCGGCCTTGAGCATTTCACCGGACGTCACTTCGCCGGTGACGCTCGAAACAAAGCGAATGGCTTCGGTAGCGACAGGCTGAAGGTCGGCAAGCGTTGCAAGCACTTCGCTTTCCAACGGCTGCATACGGGAGCTGTGGAAGGCATATGCAAGCGGCAGACGCTTGAAGAGACCGCCCGCTTCCTTGACGAGAGGCTTCAGAGCATCGATCTCATCGGCATCGCCCGAAAGGGTAAAGTTGTCAGGTGCATTCCAACCAGCAATTTCAACACCGTGCTTGTCGGCGAGAAGCTCCATGAGCTTCTCCTGAGAACATTTGGCAGCGGCCATCGTGCCGGAGCCATGCATCTTGCCCTGCAGAGCGGAACGCTCGTAAATCACCTTGGCCGCATCGGCAAGAGAAAGTGCTCCGGAAGCCCAAGCGGCCGCCACTTCGCCCATGCTGTGGCCGGTAACGGCTTCGGCTTCGACGCCCTTCTCACGAAGAAGAACGGTGAGGCCAACCTGAATGGCAAAAAGAAGCGGCTGAGCCACTTCCGTTTTGTCGAGCGCCCAAGCGTCGGCAGACTGCGTCATGTAGTCGCGAATGGACCAACCGGAAAGCGGGCTGAAGGCCTCGTCAATCTCGTCAATGACTTCACCGAAGCGAAGAGAATTAGCAAGAAGCTCCGCCCCCATGCCGGCCCACTGACTTCCGTTACCGGAATAGACGAATGCAGTCTTTCCCTGGCGAGGATTGGAAATATGTTCGACCGCAGCCGGAAGATCGTCGCGAAGAGAGCCATGCTCGGCAAAGTAAGCCAAGGATGCCAGCGCTTCTTCGAGCGTGGATGCATTGACCAGAAGAATGTACGGAAGGCGTTCGCGCTGATGAGCGCTCGCACAAGCCGTGTGATTAAAGAACGCGGCATCCTTGCCCTGAAGACGATCGCAATAAATGCGCGACAAAGCCTGCAGGCTTTCCATGCTTCGAGCGGAAATCATGAGAGGCAGAATGGCCCCGTCAGCAAACTCGGGCTCAGCATCCACAATGGCCGGCTTTTCTTCAAGCAAGACATGCGCATTGGTGCCACCGAAGCCAAACGAATTCACGCAGGCGAGTACAACCTTTCCGCCCTCAGCCTTCGGGAGCGGTTCGTTTTGAGTCGGGACGCGAATGCCCAAGCCCTTGAAGTCGATCTTGGGATTGGGATTCTTCAGCTGAATATTGGCCGGGATCTCACGATGTTCGAAAACATTGAGCACCTTGGCCAGACCGGCCATGCCGGACCCCGTCTCCAAATGGCCGAGGTTGCCCTTCACAGAACCGACGGGAAGCGGTGCTTCGCCGGGATTGTGATGACCGAGAACTTCTCCGATGCTCTTCGTTTCAATCGGGTCGCCCGCTGCAGTACCCGTGCCATGGGCTTCGACGTAGGCAATACGAGAGCGATCGATGCGCTCATCTTCATAGATCGATTCCAGCAGAGCCTTCTGCGCCGCACCATTCGGGAGTGCAATACCGCTCGTGCGGCCGTCGGAATTGACGCCAGTCGCACGAATGACGGCATGAATGGCGTCATGATCACGAATGGCAGCTTCCAGAGGCTTGATGAGGATGACCGCACCGCCTTCGGAACGGACATAGCCGTTGCCGGACTCGTCGAAGACCTTGCATCGACCGTCCGCAGACAGCATGTGCGCCTTGGAAAAGCCCACGAACGACAAGGGCGAGAGCAGAACATTGACGCCGCCCACCAGAGCCATCGGAAGATTTTCAGCCTCCATGGCGCGGCAGGCCTCATGAAGCGCGACAAGACTCGACGAGCAGGCCGTATCGATGGTCATGCTCGGCCCATGCAGATCGAAGAAATACGAAAGTCGATTGGCAATGATCGAAAGCGACGTGCCAGTCATAGCGTACGGACCGGTCATGCTCGGATCGTCGGCATGAATGATGCCCATGTCGGTCGAAGCTGCGCCGACATAAACGGCCGTCTTACTGCCTGCGGCTTCCGAGGGAGCAATGCCCGCATCTTCAAAGGCCTCCCAGGCCATTTCGAGCATCATGCGCTGCTGAGGATCAAGCGCCTCGGCCTCCTTCGGGCTCATGCCGAAAAAGGCGGCGTCAAACTTCTTGACGTCGCCGACAATACCGGCACTGACGGAACAGGTTCTGCCGTATGCCTTGCGATCAGGATGCCAGTACCGGGCAAGATCAAAGCGCTCGCCGGGCACGGACGTCACAACATCCATACCGCCGGACAGCACATTCCACAAACCTTCAAGCGAGGTTACGCCGCCCGGGAAACGGCAACCGATGCCAACAATCGCAAAACCCTTTTCGTAAACCATATCCATTCCTTTCAGCATTTCAGAATCCACACGCAGGCAACACAACCAAGACATCACGATGCACGATGTCCAGCATGCAGATTTTATATGTTTGGGTTTGTCGTTTGCTTTCGAGCAACAAGTCCAAGCACACTCCAAGAGAGAAAAATGAAGATTCTGATTTGGAATATATAGAAAAAGAAACCCTCTGCGAACAATGTTACAGAGGGTTTCTTCAGAAATCAGATGATGATGTTAATCATCCTGATTGTTCCTCATGCGTTTTTTCAAACTCAGTGAGGGACACAATTAGAAACGGTGCGTCAGACCGGTGTAGGCCTGAGCGAGGAATTCCTTGTAATCGCTACCGTTGTTATTCCAATTGTCAACCGTGGACTGAGCAACACCACCGCCGACATAAACAGCGGTACGCTTGCTGAGCGGGTAGACATAACGAGCGGCACCGCCGATGTAGGCAACGTCGACATCCTTCACATCGCCTACATCATAGTAGTCCTTGATCTTGGCATCGACGTAGTAAACACCAGCCGTGAGGGTACCAGCCATGACCGGAACCTGAGTACCGACATGGAGACCATAACCCTTCAGACCCTTAGCATGTTCGGGAGGAACACCAGTGGTTTCAAATTCATCGTTGATGTCAAAACCAGCGGCGGCGCTAGCACCTTCAAAGTACTGAGCCATGGCAAAGGTCTTGGCAAAGCCGCAGTCGAAGTTACCGCCGAGGTAGAACGTCTGAGCATCCTTGCGAACAGCGATACGATCAGCGGCAGCGCGATTCGTGTATTCGTAGGCACCAACCACATTCAAGGCACCGAATTCACCCGTCGCAGCAGCAGCGAAAACCTGATTGTTCAGGGAAGACTTGTTGCCTTCCTGACCCTTCTGGTTGAAGGAGTACTGGAACGTACCCTGAACACCAGCAAACTTCGGGGTCTGGTAGGTAACCATGTTATCGGCACGGCTGGAGGTCACGAAGCCGAGGACACCGTTGTCGCCGCCGTCAAAAGCGTCGCCAAACAGATAAACGAGGTCGTACGTACCAGCGCCGGAACCAACAGCGCCCATACGGCCCATGGTCAGCGTACCGAAGTCGGAGTAGACGGAGAGGGAAGCTTCACGGTCGAAGAGCGTATTCTCGGTCTTGAACGAGCCGTCGTCAGCCTTGAAACCGTTTTCGAGCTTGAAGCCAACCTTCAGGCCATTGCCGAGTTCTTCAACACCCTTGATGCCAAAGCGGTTGTCAGCATTGAGACCCTGTTCGAGAGCGAACTTGTGAACTTTATCATCGGTGCTGACCTTGCCGTCAGCAATATCGGTGTACTTGTACTGAAGGCCAGTGTCGACAACACCGTACATCGTAACCTGAGAAGCCATGGTGGCACCGGCAAAAGCGCCGAGAACGGCAACAGCAGCGAGAGATTTCTTAAACATAATTTTCCCTGTTTTAAAATCATTCCCGACATGAATGAGCCGGGTCAATATCAAAGGAACGATACGCTTAGAGTACGGTCATCACAGCGAGCTTAAGTATTCCGCGATCCCCGTACTCCTTCGTGCATCCTATCAAAGAGGCTCTGAAATATATATGAATTCCCCCATCATCCCACAAACAGCGTTGCCACCTGACAACACTCAAACATCAACTGCTCTTTCCACGTCAAAAATCATAGGGTTATTACTTGTATCATCGGTACTCATCTTTGCCAGTCATTTCTCATCGAACCACAAGCCACCCAACATCTCCGGCTTCAATCCTGTCTCCTCTGCGGCATTCTGGTTCTTCGTCGATTCCAATTCATCCAGAACCGTGTAATCCCACATGACCCAAGCCGTATCCGATGGTATTTCGTGAGTCGATTTTCGAAGAACCTCTAGTCCCGGCAAATGATCGCCGTATATGAGAACAGACAATAGTTCGCCCTCTTCCTGAGCCTTGACGATTTTGGCCACCCCTTCGTCCAAATGTCCCAGATGAACTTCATAACGCTCGACTTCTGTCATGGAAGCAGCACCGTCAAACTTCGAAGCATCCCACGGGCCATGCGCCTCCATGGTTATGATGAACAAAAAGGTCGGTACCTCAGATTCATGCAGATAGTCGACAGCCCATTGGAGAAGAGCGGAATCACTGACATAATGTCCGCACAGAGCATCCTTGGCCCCCATCTCAGGCCAACGATTCTTTAAATCGGTCAAATCGATAAACTCGTCAAAGCCAAGATTTTTCATCACCTTGTCGCGATCGAAGAATCGAGCATCGTTGGGATGACAGACAACCGTTCTGTAGCCCTTCGCTTTCATCTTCCATGCGAGGCTGTCCATCGGAATCATTGTCGCAAGGCGGTAGGGATCGAACCCATAAGTTTCTAATTCTCTTGGCGCCAGCCCTGTCAAAACGGCAAATTCGGATCTCATCGTGTACGCACCGCGCCAGTCAAGACTCAGCCTGCCGCTTTTCCCCACGGACATCAGACGATCAATCATCGGTGTTTGACTCTGCCTCTCAAGCAAACGATGAAGAGGCACAAAGGATTCCGCCTGAATCAACAAGCGATGTTCTGTCGGGTTGCCGGAATTCGATTCCGTGGATCCGTCACTGTGCTTCCGAAAACGAAGACGAAGCCGATAGCGGCATTGCCCGTGATGAAGAACATGCAAAAGAGCCGCGCCAAGCGGAGTGTATCTTCCGGCATCAACCTGCGCATCAAAGCTCACGGGATGCCGACCGAGAAAGCGAACAATTCCAACCGAAGGCCTCCTTAAAAGGAGTGCAATCAAGCCGTAAATCAAAAGTATCGCGAGTACTCCGCTCATGCGCTCCCCGAGCGTGTACACGTCGATCGGCTTTTCGAGCGTTAAGCACCACCCTAATCCCGCACAACCTATGATCAGCAGCGGCCAAGCCCATTTTGGGGCATATCCAAAATAAAGTCGCGGATATCGAAGCGCGTGTCCGGCGAGAAAGATGTCCGAAAAAACAAGCACCTCACTCAGAATGGCAACCTTCAGTCGATTTCCCGCCCAAAGAAGAAGAATCAGCGCCAGCCCGATTGCAATCGTCGTTAGGAATCTGTCCGTCAACAGCAGGATCAAGGGGAAAATGCTCAACACCAGTCCTGCGCAGAGAACATCCCCTATCCACAGGCCCTTGCCAAAACTGTTCAAAGAGGACGTTCTCGGCGTGGCTTCACGGTTTGCCACAATCAAGCAACCGCTTAAAGCGATCAAGACCAAGGCATAGGATATGGAACTTTGCATCTTTGCTTGCTCAGGATGTCACCGGCGGCTTGTCTTGCTTTCGTGATCCGGTTGAACCGTAAAGAAAAAGCCCTTCAAGAAGAGCGGCTGCAGCCATTCTGGCAATAGATTCAGGAGTGATATGCCTACGGCCAGAATCTTCGGGAAGGCGTACTCAGACTTGCCCGCCTCAATGGCGCGCTTCATTTTTCGCGCCCCCTCATCCGCAGTCATCAGCCACGGCTTCGCACCCTGATAACGCCTGCTCATGTCGGATTCGATAAAACCGGGAAACAGAACCGTTACGCCGATGTTCTTGCCTAACGTCAGTCGACGCAATGCCTCGGCATACACACGAAGCGTTGCCTTGGACGCAGAATAGCCGGGCGACCCGGGCAGCCCGGTCAATGCGGCAAGCGATGCCACCAAGGCAACCTGCACATGCTCCCTAGCCACGCCTCCGAGACATGACTTCATCAGCTCTCGCACAAATTCATTGCACGCAAGAACATTGCTGACCGCATTCACGGAAAGCTCACGCTCCAAGTCCTTCATGGCTTCGGGCAGATAGTACGCAGCAGCACCATCACGACCGAGCACAGGTTCCACTGAAGCAGAAACACCGGCTGCCAGAATCACGCGCGTTGCGTTCAAACTTACGGCCTTTTGGCACCAGCGAACGATGGCTTCAGTATCGCGCATGTCAAAGGCGTCAATCTCAACCGTCGCCCCCATCCTTTCCAACCGGCGCTTCTGATCAGTCAATACATCCAAACGCCGACCGGCCAGCAGCAGACGTGAGCCCTCACCCGCATAGACGCGGGCAAGTGCTTGTCCGATTCCACCGGTTGCTCCGGCGATGGCTACCGTCTTCACTGCTCATTCCTTGCGTCGTCGGACAGCTGCTTGACCCACAATTCCCCGGCCTTCGGATGACGATCCTTCAGTGCCGAAGCCGTCGGGATTTCTCCCTTAAGGGCGAAGTTCTGATGTTCATAAAAACGACGGGCTCGTTCGTTGTCCGCCCAACAATGAAGCGCAAGACTGCTGCACCCCACTCCACGAGCCATGTCTTCAGCAAGCTTGATCAACAGCTGTGCCAGCCCCTGACCACGAAATGCCTCGTTCACCCAGAGTGTATTGATCCAATATGCATTTTCGGCCTTGGCCTCCAGCAACGGACGCATTTCGTTGACCTTTCCATCTCCCAAAAAGCCCGACATAATGTCGGAAACCTTCTGAAGCTTGGAGTCATAGGCAAAAAGCAGGCCGGCCAGTTCGCCGCCGACATTGACCAGTAGGATGTTTTTAAGATCGAGATTTCCGCTTCCTCTGGCAAGGATCATCTCCAGGATGGATTGAGGCTTCATTCCGGGAAAGACGCCTCCCAAAAGATGATCAATCACCCCTTCCGAAACTTCGGTAATGATCCTGGCAACCGTAGAAACATCATCAGGCGTTGCAATGCGAAAATCGATGTCTGCTGCGACCATGAAACCTAAATTCCCTTCTCTCAAGAATTCGAAAATTGCAGTTCGTGTCTTGTTTTAACTTAGCCTGAATATTTCACCCAAAAATAGACCTTGGGCGTAGGCTCATCTGCAATCGGCAGGTGGGCCTAAATTTTCAGGCGGCGTATACGGATCAAATAATGATCTAAATCAGTGTTTATGCTTGTTGCACAAATGAAAAGA
>ERZ1673741.954-NODE-954-length-26808-cov-50.245505_pt1 | contig 26808 bp, 21 predicted proteins | sample MGYA00580209_ERZ1673741 | MGnify/ENA primary metagenome ERZ1673741 (study PRJEB41218, sample SAMN15661754) | gut metagenome | host: Homo sapiens | place: Canada: London | collected 2015-08-20/2019-03-30 | study: EMG produced TPA metagenomics assembly of... | reverse complement strand
AGAAATACTTTCCAAAGAATATGAGCAAATTGATGGCTTTTACCCGTCCGTTTGGTGATGGGGAAGTGAAGAGCAAATTCTCGCAACTGCTGAATGACTTCAAGCCAGATGTGGTTCATCTGAACAATATCCATACACAGCTTTCTCCGCTGATAGCCAAGTTGGCGCATGAATACGGGGCGAAGGTGGTTTGGACATTGCATGATACTAAACTCGTTTGTCCTTGCTATACTTGCATGAGAAATGGCAAGTGGTGCGAGGTGTGCTTTACGGATAAACTGGCAGTGGTGAAGCACCGCTGTATGCCAGGAAGTATCCCTGGGGCAATCGTCGGTTATCTGGAGGCTAAGAAATGGAACAAAGAGGTTTTGCAAAAGTATGTAGACTGGTTCTTGCCACCCTCACAATTTATGAAGGATACTTGCGTCAAGGGTGGATATTCGCCAGATAAGTTCAGAGTGCTTTGCAACTTCATCGATGTGACGAAGCTTCCTGAGGTTTCCCCAAAGACTCAGATAAAAGAAGATTACTATGTCTATCTGGGACGAGTAAATGAGGTGAAGGGTGTAAGAACCTTGTGTAAGGCGGCTGCCCAGCTCGATAAAAAACTTATTGTGATTGGTGATGGTGAATTACTTCCTGAACTTAAGGAAGCTTATAAGAATTGCTATCATATTGAGTTTAAGGGACAGATGCAATGGGAGGAGTTTATGCCTATTCTTCAGAAGGCTCGCTTTATGGTGCTGCCAGCAGAATGGAGTGAGAACAATCCTCTGACCGTGATAGAATCACAGAGCCTGGGTACACCTGTACTGGGTGCAAACATAGGAGGCATACCAGAGTTGATCGGCAATAAAACAGGCATGACCTTTACGTCTGGAGATGTAGAAGATTTGAAGGATAAAATTCAAAGGATGTTTGAGAGCGATTTTGATTACCTCACTATCGCTAAAGATGCCATCGAAAGATATTCTTCCGAGGCATACTATCATAAATTGATGGAATATTATAAAAAATAAAATAAAGGCATTGTTATTATAAACAATGTGGACAAATTAAAAATTGTTATGGCAGAAAAGAAATTAAATGGTACTGTCATTGTAACCTACCGTTGCAATGCGCGTTGTTCAATGTGTAATCGTTACAAGGCTCCTTCTAAGCCTGAAGAGGAAATCTCTATTGAGACTATCAAGAAACTTCCTAAGATGTACTTTACCAACATCACGGGTGGTGAGCCTTTCATCCGTACGGACTTGAAGGACATCGTACGTGAGCTTTATAAGAAGAGCGACCGTATCGTGATCTCAACCAACGGCTTCTTTACCGACCGCATCATCGACCTGGCGAAGGAGTTCCCTCAGATTGGTATCCGTATATCTATCGAGGGTTTGGAGCAGACCAACAATGAAATCCGTGGTCTGAACAATGGTTTTAATCGTGGCTATACTACATTGAAGAAGCTTCGTGAGATGGGATTGAAGGATGTGGGCTTCGGTATGACCGTACAGGATAAGAACGCTCCAGACCTTGTGCCTCTCTATGAGTTGAGCAACAAGATGGGTATGGAGTTTGCCACAGCCTCTCTCCACAACTCGTTCTATTTCGTGGAGGCAAAGAATATCATCCATGACCGTCCTATGGTGGCAAAGAACTTCGAGAATTTGGTTAACGAATTGCTGAAGTCGAATTCACCCAAGAAGTGGTTCCGTGCTTACTTTAACCATGGCCTTATCAACTATATTTATGGTCAGAAGCGTCTTTTGCCTTGCGATATGAGCTTCGATACCTTCTTCATTGATCCGTACGGTGACGTGATGCCTTGTAACGGAACGAAGGACAAGGAGGTTATGGGTAATCTGAATCTCCAGACTTGGGATGAGCTTTGGAACTCTCCTGAGGCAGAGAAAGTGCGTAAGAAGGTGCGCCATTGCGACCGTAACTGCTGGATGATCGGTTCTGTTTCGCCGGCAATGCACAAGTATATCAAGACTCCTGCCTTGTGGGTGGCTAAGCACAAGCTGAAGAGCTTGCTCGGTATGAAGTACTCGATGTATGAGAATCCTATTTGTTGTGAGTATCGTGATGGGAAGGTAACCAAGGAGCAGCTTGATAAGCTTTCTACTTGCGATATGAATGCTGTGGTGAACAATGGTCTTTCAGATGACTCTAAGGAGGCGCTGAAGGGTAAGCGAGGTGAGGACATCGTGAACGCTGACGTGGCCAGCCAGGGTTATGAGGCTACCAAGAAGGAAACAGACCGAAATATAGAGATTAAGTAAAATGTATTATGAATCAGGCAAGCTTTGTGAAGAAAGCTTGCTTGATTTTTATGTTTTTACAAAATAATAGATGAAAATAGTAGTAACAGGTACTCGTGGTGTTCCTAACATTATGGGTGGCGTGGAGACACATTGCGAGGAGCTTTTCCCGCGTGTAGCAAAGCGTGGCTTCGATGTGACAATAATACGTCGCTCCAATTATGTTCAGGATGACTTGAAAGAATGGAATGGTGTGAAGCTTGTCACTATTCCTTCACCTAAGAAGAAGTCGTTTGAGGCTATAATCCATACTTTCCGTGCCATCAACAAGGCAAAGAAGCTTGGGGCTGACGTGCTGCACATTCATGCTATCGGTCCTGCCTTGCTCGTTCCGTATGCCAAGTTGTTGGGCATGAAGGTGGTTTTCACGCATCATGGTCCCGACTATGATCGTGATAAGTGGGGCTTTGCTGCAAAGACCATATTGAAGATGGGCGAGAGGATGGGATGTATGTTTGCGGATGACGTCATTGTAATCTCAAACGTCATTAAGAACCTCATTGCCAAGAAGTATGGCAGGACAAAGAACGTACATCTTATATATAATGGTGTGTCGAAGCCAGAGATTTGCGACTATCCAGAATATTTTAATGAACTTGGTATAGAGAAGGGTAAGTATGTGCTGGGTATGTGTAGATTTGTACCGGAGAAGAATTTGCATCATCTGGTGGAAGCTTTCGTGAAATGGAAGAAGGCTCATACTGATAGGGCGGATATTAAACTGGTATTGGCTGGCGATACGGACTTCGAGGACAGCTATTCAATGGGATTGAAGGAGATGGCTCGTAAGAACGGTGTGGTCCTGACCGGCTTCATCAAAGGCAAGAAGCTCCATTCGCTCCTGACCAACTGTAAGTGCTACTGCTTGCCCTCATCACACGAGGGACTTCCCATCGCTTTGTTGGAGGCAATGAGCTATGGTGTAAAGGTTGTGGTAAGCGACATCCCTGCCAATTTAGAGGTAGGCTTGCCCAAGGACGACTACTTCCATTGCGGCGACGTGGACGAGTTGTCGCAGAAGCTCGGAAAAATAATAGAGCAGCCCTTACAGCACATCAACTATGACATGGGTAAGTATGACTGGGACAAGATAGCCCAGCAAGTAACGGGCATCTACAAGAAATACGAGAAGTAAAGACATGTGGTGGAAACCTATCTTAGGAATAGCCGCACTTATAGGATTGGCATTAATCATTGCTGTCATCAAGATGGCAATAACAGAAGCCAAGGAAGAAGCTGATGATATTGAAAGAGCGAGTGGAGACAAATAAGTTGTTTTTTAGGTGAACAGCTATGTGAGTTATATTGCAATTATTTTGAGATTTATGTTTCCGATAAAATGATATGAACTATATAAATGTATTTGTAATGAATTTAATAAACTGATATTATGGCTATAGTTGATTTGCTTAGTAGAAACTCAGATAATAACGCAATCTGTGAGAAAAGCAAACTTTCAATAGAAAGTTTAATCTACATTTCGCCCAAACCTTCATCTGAGCATCTTTCTCCAATCTCTTGTGATCTTACTGTTGGATCGGAATGTTATCGTCCTAATATGGACAAAAGTTACATTCTAGATGAAAATGGGATAAAAGTAAAATCAGGGGAGTCTGTAGTTATTTATACAAAAGAACATATTCGTACTCCTTTTAATGTTTTTGGCTTAGTTACTGGTAAAGGGAAATTTATCTATCAAGGCTGCATGGTAGCCTCTGGTAAAATAGATCCAGGTTTTGATGGTCAGTTGAGGACTTGTTTCTATAATGGTAGTAAGAAATCTATCGTGTTGAAACCTCATGAGGCTTTTTGCACAGTGTTTTTTATTGATACTGCTTATACGCTATCAGCTCCTTTATATACTCCTTTGGAAAAGCCCAAACCTACAAATACAGCTGTAGGTAAATGGAGAGGATTAAAAATATGGTTAAAGAAAAATTGGATGGCGGTTTTAGCTTTATTGCTTTCTTTTCCAACTGCCTTGCACTGGATTGTGGATTTTGTTAAATATTTATTAAAACAACAATGATTATAGTTTCTGAAAATTTAAAGGCTTTAGTTGAACAGAAAGGTATTGCACCTTCCGCAGCTGTAGATGAGTTTTCTATAACACTATCTTTAAATAAAAAAGTTATTCGATTTGATATACCTGAAGATAATGTATTAACTTATGGGTCCACTATTCCTGATAAGTATAAAGATGTTATAGATATAGATGATAACTATGTATTAAAACCTGGACAGGTGATTTTGGCTTGTTCTGAAGAATTTGTAAAAATGCCAAGAGGATATATGGGTTTTTTACAAACAAAAGGATCGCTAGCGAGATTATTTGTTTCTGTTCATTGTAGTGATGGGCAGATTGAACCCGGGTTTGAAGGTAGAATAACTTATGAAATATGTAATATGGGAAATATAGCAGTGAGATTACATCCGGGTGTACCTGTAGCCCAATTATTCATATTTCAGGTATCTTCTAAAACAGGTTCATATAATGGAAGATACAATAATTCAATGATTCCAACTATAAGTAATCAAAATAAAGAATAATGTATACAGAACAGATTTTAGCCATACCTACTGAAGCTGTATGGAAAATATTGAATTACCAAGAAAAAGGGGTAATCAAAGCATTGGATGTTAATATAATGGATAAATTGTTGTGCCATGGAGTCTTTAGACCAAGAAATGTTTTGGAAGAGGATCCTTCTTATAAACAGGTTATTCCATATGCAGTGATTTGCAATGATGACGATGTATATATGTTTAGAAGGTTGAATAAGCAAACAGAAGCTAGACTCCATAACAAATGCTCTCTTGGAGTTGGCGGTCATATGAATCCATATGGTGACATTATAGATACTAATTATCTTCATCATGAATTAAGTAGAGAAATGTATGAGGAAGTAAAACTTGATGATAATTGTAAGGTTGTTGGTATGAAACCTATTGGTTTTATCAATGATGATCTGTCGGAAGTTGGTAAGGTGCATCTTGGCGTTCTTTATCAAATTACTGTATCTAATAAGTATATTGAAATTAATGAAACAGAAAAAATGACAGGTGAATGGATCAATAAATATGATCTTGCTGAATTTTATAGTAATATGGAAACTTGGTCTCAACTATATTGTAGATTGATAGGAATATGCGAGAATATCAAGTAGTATCTTCTAAACCATATTGCTGCGTGACAGCAATATTGGAAAGTGTCCTGTTGAGGCATGGATATTTTTATAATCAAGTAACGATAGCTGATTTTTATGGCTTGACAGTACCAGAATCTGAATATGCTGTATTATCTAAGACCTTCAAAAACTTAAAGATATCAGAAGAAATTCGAGAATATGGCCTTCATTTAGATACAAATGGTTTCAATACATTTTTTGAAAACAATGATATAGCTCTTCGGGAAACTTTTATTAAAGCATCTGAATTGAGTGAATTGAATTTTGAATCAATATTGGAATCAATACCATATGAATCAGATTTGATTTTCTTTTTTGACTATGGTCGCTTGTATAAAGAGTCTCGTAATATTGGAGTAGGACATGATGGAGTTTATCTTTCAAAGAATAAAGATGAATTATATTATTTAGATCCAGGTCCACGACGACTTGGTATAAATACAGTAAAGATTGATGATATGCTATATGCCATAAAGACGACATATGCAGGTGGTGGAATATCGGTGATATCAAAAATTTAGTTATTATGGATCATTAGTGTCCCGTTAAAATCGGGACCAGTTAAATATTAATCAAATAACCCGGAAAGAGGGGGACAATCGAGTTCTTTGACATTATTGAAATCTGTCCTTTCGAAGAGATCAACGAGTGGTGTCTTATCCATAATAGAAATGCTTAGAATCTGAAGAACCACATAAGTCGATTGCTTAAGTTGCAAATCATGTTGCTACGATAGCAACAAGGCAATAGGCTATAATTGCCGATGAGATTTGGATTCTAGTAGTGATTAGTGGTTGTTAAATCTGAATTTTATTTTAAGACAATATCCTATGTATAGTACAAGTTGGAATGAGTTCATAGGAAAGAACTCAAAGAATTTGACAAATGCATTTGAGGACTTAGCGCGTTTTTTGTTTCGCAAGACATATAACGTGCCATTTGCATTGCCTTATTATAAGAACCATCCGGGAAATGAAACTGATGTCATTGAACGAGATGGTGAGATTATCGGATTTCAAGCAAAATATTTTGAGAATGAAATAGATGCAAACAATATTATCCATTCAATAGAAAAGGCCAAAGAATGGAATCCCAATCAGACAAAGATAATCATTTATACAAATAAGGAATTTGGCATTCCTAAAGGAAGTCGCATTACTAGAAAACAACAGTCTATTCAGGATGCGGCAGAGAATAATGGCTTAAAGATAGAATGGATGTTTGGCGACAACATTCTTGATGCTGTAAAAGAACATCCATTGGCGTATGATATCTTCTTTAATCTTAAATCTCATATTCAAGACTTGCCTCATGACGTAGAAGAAAGCAATGATGCAAAATTTGCTCGTATTAACGGTGAGATAGTCTATGGCGACAATGTCTTCACTATTGACCGAAAGGACTATGTGGAGAAGATAAATGAACATATTTGTAACAAGAAAACATCGTTATTATAGGAGAGAGTGGATCTGGAAAAAGTGCAATTGTCAAGAATTACTATGCACAAGCAAAAGAAAACATAGATACAGTGTTTTTTGCATTGGATGGTAGACAATTGGATACGAGTAGGATAAACGACTTGTTTGCTTTGGGGCAGAATTATTCATTTAAGGAATTCTGTGATTATTATCGGGAGTTTAAAACCAAGATAATATATGTAGATTCAGCTGAAAAACTTCTTGAATACACAGGCAGTTCGGTTCCTCTTCTGTTATTTGACAAACTTAGTAAAGAGGGTTGGACACTTGTTTTTACGTGCAAAGCTAATTGCCGGAAAGATTTTCTTGAAGTTATCAGTCAAGATTATGGTCTCCATACGGTTATTATGGAAGTTCTGCCTATCTCAAAGACCGAACTTGTTTCGTTTGCTGAGAATTACTCAATTGTGCTTCCTCATGACAATAAGCTTCTTGTCCAGTTATGCTTGCCATTCTATCTTGCAAGATATGTGGAATTAGGTTCTAATACTCAGATGGATTGCTCTTCTTTCAGGGAAAGGGCTTGGAAGATAAAAGTGAGAGGTAATGTAAGGGGAGGTGTGCAACAGAAAAGGGAGGATTGTTTGGTTGACTTAGCCCGGCAATTACAAATGTATCCGAAATATTATGTTGGCTATTCTGACATAAAGGATAAGGATGCTGCCTATTTGCTCATGGAAGAGGATGTGCTGACTGAGGTAATGCATAAAGGCTATACGTTTAAGCATGATCTTTATTCGGATTGGGCGTTGGAGTATGTGATGGAGCAGATTATAACGGGACAGGTAAAGGAGTTGAACTATTTACCCCATACTGTGGATTATCAGAATGCTTTTTTACATTGTTTGCAAGAAAAGACAGATGATGGGGCGGCACGATTGGATTCTTTCTGTAAAGCGATATTTGCAAATGAATTGGATTATTTCTGGGTGTCTCCTGTATTCTATGTTATAGCCATGAGCAAGGACAAGTCGCGGACGTTCTTTGAAAGGTTTGACGCTCAATTAAAACATGACAATTATCATTGGTTCAATCAGTTTGCTAAGGAACTTTATGTGTCTTGCAAAGAGATAAAAGAACACATCACATATAAGGGTAGGCAATATCCAAGATTTATTCCGGTTGGTGGTGGGTGGAGTAGTGTGATTGATTTTATGTATAGAAATCAAGACGAATACTTCCTGAGTAACACCTATATTATATACCAAGTTTTACTTGGATTTTTAGGCATCGGGGATGCCGGTCCTAACGAAAAACGGCAGGCGGCTATCCTGTCATTGAGGATATTCAAAGAGGAGGTCAATGCATTAAGGAATGGTTCTACATTATACATACAGAAACCGGAGGAATGGTGCTCTTTGGTTTGTCAGTATTCTGCTTTCTTGAAAGACGAACTGACTCAAATCATAAGTGATGTAGTCCGTAACAAATGGGTTGGTTATGATGATCCGTATTTTATGTTAATGGAATATGTGGTCAGGAAAGCTAACATTTATGATGTCTTTCCTTTATGTATACAATGCCATGATGTTCTTCCTGAACTTCTGCAATTGTTTTGGGAGGAGCGTCTGGAAGAAAATAAGCATAGGGCTTTTTATGGCTATTCGTACCGAGACAGCGAGTACTATTATGGACTTGATGAAGGGTTAGGAATAGAAGGATATTTCCCAAGCAGTGCTTTCCAAACACCTGTCTATCCTATGCTGATGACTGAATATAGTATCAGTCCTAAACTACAGAATACAATAGATTTTATCATCAAATTCGTTGATAAATGTGTGGATGTTTATAAGGAAAGAAGGACGGAAGGAGATAACATAGAGAAAATAAGGGTTCTATTACCCAATGGCACTTATAAAGAAATAATTGCTTCGCAAGTATTGTGGAATATGTATAGAGGTACGTCCGGTTTTCCCGCACCGCACGTATTGGAGTGTGTACATATGGCATTGGAGAAGTTCTTGCTTAAACTATGCGATGGCAATAAGAATATTGACTATATTTCAAAAATACTGACGAAGATACTAAATGAGTCGAAATCAATTTCGTTATGGGCAGTTGTGGCAAGTATAGCTTTGGCGCATTATGACGAATATTTTGACATATTGTTGTTTTTTTTTCAGGATTACCGTTTCCTTTCGTATGACTTGACTCGTTGTACTCATGAGTTGTCTGCAGAAATATGGGCTGTTGAGGGTATTGGACGTGAATATATTGTAAAAGAACGTAAGGCTTCCAACGAATTGACACATAGGCAATATCATCTGGAAAGTTGGTTACAAAGACTTCTGGTTTGTTATGATGCTTCTGAAAAGTCGCAAGAGAAGGAGAGGTTGCTGAAATTATATGCTTGCGTAGACGTAATTAAAAATCAGGTAGCATTAATCCCGCAAGAAAAGAAGAGATATGAGGACTATATGGTGGCCAGAATTGACTATCGGTCATTGATAAAGGAAGAGGTAAGCTTAAAGGATGGGGTGAAAGCAATAAAGGTTACTCCTAACTTAACTCCTGAACAAAAGAAAGAGAGCCAGAAAATAGATGAGGAAAATAGGCAGATGACAAGATGTGTGAATCTGAGGAAATGGATTGAAAATCAATATTCCGAATGTCATGACGAATCTTCGAAATCGCCCTTTGACGATAATCCAAAAGCCGTATTGGACGAAATAAGATATATTGAGAAACTATTAGGTTCTGAGGATACAGCTATCCATAGGCTTGCAGGTGACGAATTTCTACCTTGTATGGGAAGTGGCATTCTGCTTATGAAGTTCTCTGACAAGCTGGATGCTATGGAGCTGAATGAATGTAAGCAACGCTTGTTTACTGTACTGAAGGATATGGGATCCTTTTTGGAGAAAACGTTCACTGAGTTGGAGGTATGTCTCAATGCAATCCCTTCACTTCTGCGTTTCAGCGATAAGGAGGAGGAAGTTGAACTTAGAAAGATATGTTTGGCATTTATAAGAAGCACATATAAATACGGCAATACAAGGCCATGTGATACGATGAGATACATGATGGTTAAGAACGAAATGTGGAAACATCATACATCGTTTATGGAATCCTGTCTGCAAGAAATCGTAGAAACTCCGATTTCTCAAGATGCAACAGAAATAGACAGGGCAAGAGCTACGCTTTGTATCTTGGCGAATGATACGTCACATATGGACTTGACGGCTAAGTGTATGGAAATAATGTCATCAGAATGGATGCCTAAAACAAATAGAAATCATGTTTCGTATTCTCGAGAGAGGTTTGATGATGCAAATCTGGTTTCGGACATCATTATCAATGCTAATGAGGATAAGATTCCTCAAATGCTCTCGTTCTTCTGCAGATATATATCAAAAGATAATAGGTATGAGCCGTTAATTCGTTATTTCATTTTTAAATGTCTACATTATGGCTCTTATGAAAAGTTTTGGATAGTATGGTATTCTCTTTATGAAAGTATAATTAAGGGGATTACGAAGAGAGATAGGTCTGAAATTATTCAATATTACTTGCTTGATCTTTCAACCAATGTCAAATATGAGGAAAAGTGGTTTGACTTTAAGGAGAAAGACATCAGCTTTTTCCAAAGAATTTTAAATGATGTTGGTGATAATCCGTCTGTATTGAATTCCGTGGTTAAGGTTTTCGATACTATAGCAAGCGAATATGCATTAAATATCGTGCCTGCAATTTCTTCTGTTATAGAAGATAAGGATGTATATACAGGTGAACGTAGCGTAATGAAGACTTTGATATTCAATCTGGAAGGATTTATGAGAAGGATTTTTGCAGATTATGAGAACAATATCTATAAAGATAAGCAATTGAAACAACGGGTTAAAACAATTTTGTTATTCATGAAGCAGCATGAATCTTCTCAAGCTTCTGACTTATTGCGAAACATTTAATATGCTTATCTTAATATTAGAAAGACAAAATTAATCAAATAAACACAATGGAAGTAATAAAGACTGAGATTGAGGGCGTGGTGATTATTGAGCCGCGGATCTTTAAGGATGCTCGTGGATATTTCTTCGAGAGTTTTTCACAAAGGGAGTTTGACGAGAAGGTGCGTCATATTGACTTCTGCCAGGATAATGAGAGCATGAGCAGCTATGGCGTGATGCGAGGCTTGCATTTCCAGCGTCCGCCGTTTACACAGAGTAAGCTGGTGAGATGCGTGAAGGGAAGAGTGCTGGATGTGGCTGTGGACATTCGCAAGGGTTCGCCCACATACGGCAAGCACGTTGCCGTGGAACTCACTGAGGACAATCACAGACAGTTCTTTGTGCCGCGCGGCTTTGCGCATGGCTTTGCCGTTCTCAGCGAGACTGCGGTGTTCCAGTATAAGTGCGACAACTTCTATCATCCTGAGGCTGATGGCGGCATCAGTATTCTGGACGATAGCCTGAACATCGACTGGCGAATCCCCACAGAACATGCCATCCTTTCGGAGAAGGACACCAAGCACGAACTGCTTAAGGACTTTGACAGTCCTTTTGACATCAACGTGGACCTGTATAAATAGGTGGCGGTAAAAGATAGTAGAAGATTGTATTTTGGATTTAACACTTTTATAATATGAATATATTAGTAACCGGTGCCAACGGTCAGCTTGGCAATGAGATGCGTATCGTCAGCAGGAATTCTGCGGACCATTACATTTTCACGGATGTCAATCAGGTGGAGGGTCAGGAGACCACTTACCTTGACATTACTGACATGGATGCCATCCGCAAGATGGTGAAGGAAAACAATGTAAAGGCAATCGTAAACTGTGCTGCATGGACAAATGTGGACGCCTGTGAGACGGATGAGAAGCTGGCTGCTCTCGCAGAGAAGCTGAATGCTGACGCTCCGGAGAACCTTGCTACGGCAATGAAGGAGGCGGACGGCGTGCTTGTCCAGATAAGCACGGACTACGTGTTCGGCAAGGAGCCTTACAACGTGCCCTGCAATCCGGATCAGAAGGGAACTCCAACCGGCGTTTATGGTATGACAAAGCTTCATGGCGAGCAGAAGATCATTGCCACCGGCTGTAAGTACGTCATCATCCGTACGGCATGGCTGTATTCGGAGTTCGGCAAGAACTTCTGCAAGACTATGCTCAACCTTACTGCCACAAAGCCTCAGTTGAAGGTGGTGTTCGATCAGTGTGGCACTCCTACGTACGCTCTCGACCTCGCCAACGCCATCCAGACTATTCTTGGAAAGATGGAGGCTGAGGCAGACAATACGAAATACGTCGGCGTATATCATTTCTCTAATGAGGGCGTTTGCTCGTGGTACGACTTCACACAGATGATTGCACGTATCGCCGGTCATACAGAGTGTGACATCCAGCCATGTTACAGTTCAGAATATCCCTCTCCCGTGACTCGTCCCGCTTACTCTGTGCTCGACAAGAGAAGCATCAAGGAGACCTTCGGTGTGAAGGTGCCTTACTGGGTGGATTCTCTGGAGAAATGTATTGCAAATCTTCAGAATAAATAAATGAACTTTAGCAAGTTCTGAAGTTATAGAATTAAAAGATGTTATAGAATTAATCAACATAAAATAATGAAAAGAAATATAGTGATTACTGGTGGTGCCGGTTTTATCGGCTCTCACGTTGTTCGCCTCTTCGTGAACAAATACCCCGAATATAATATCATCTGCCTTGATAAGTTGACTTATGCCGGCAACTTGGCTAACCTTAAGGACATTGAGGATAAGCCTAACTATAAGTTTGTAAAGATGGACATCTGCGACTTCGATGCTTTCTATAAGCTGATGCAGGATGAGCACATCGATGGCATCATCCATCTTGCTGCCGAGAGTCATGTTGACCGAAGCATAAAGGATCCGTTCACCTTCGCACGCACTAATGTCATGGGTACGCTGACTCTGCTTCAGGCGGCGAAGCTCTATTGGGAAAGTCTGCCGGAGAAATACGAGGGCAAGCGTTTCTATCATATCTCTACTGATGAGGTGTATGGCGCATTGGAGATGACTCATCCTGAGGGCGTTCCTGCTCCTTTCACCACCAAGGCGTCAAGCGGCAAGAACCACGAGGCTTATGGCGAGGAGTTCTTCCTGGAGACAACCAAGTATAATCCTCACTCTCCGTACTCTGCATCCAAGGCAAGCTCTGACCACTTCGTCCGTGCTTTCCACGACACTTACGGTATGCCTACCATCGTGACCAACTGCTCCAACAACTATGGTCCGTATCAGTTCCCGGAGAAGCTGATTCCGTTGTTCATCAACAATATCCGTCATCGCAAGCCGTTGCCGGTTTATGGTAAGGGTGAGAATGTCCGCGACTGGTTGTATGTGGAGGATCATGCGCGTGCCATCGATATGATTTTCCATGACGGCAAGATAGCCGAGACTTACAACATCGGTGGCTTCAACGAGTGGAAGAACATTGATATCATCAAGGTGGTAATCAAGACTGTTGACCGTCTGCTCGGCAGAAAGGAGGGTGAGGACATGGATCTTATCACCCACGTAACCGACCGTTTGGGTCATGATGCCCGTTATGCCATTGACTCTCGCAAGCTCCAGAAGGAGCTTGGTTGGGAGCCGTCGCTCCAGTTTGAGGAGGGTATCGAGAAGACCGTGAAGTGGTATCTCGAGAACCAGGACTGGATGGACAACGTAACTTCTGGCGATTACCAGAAGTATTATGAGAATATGTATAAGGATAGATAATCTATCTAAAATTATTATTTTTTTTATTAGTAGTTATTAATTGGCTTCGCCTTGTTCGCACCCTGCCAGATAATAACTACTAACTCTTATGTTTGCCTTGGCAGTTCAAACATTTAATGAAGACAATCAAGCTTTATGACTATCAGGAGGTGATGTTGGAGAACATCATCAAGATGCTGACCTCTACTGGGATTGCCAGATACCGTAGGACACTGGGCGGTGCTGACGGTAACTCTGTGATTGTGCAGATGCCGACGGGTACAGGTAAGACGTACGTGATGGCTTCGGTGGTGAAGTGGTTTATTGATAACCTTGAAACGGGGGAGGTATGGATTGTTGCGCATCGGCGTGAATTGGTGGAGCAGATGCAGCAGACTCTCGACCGATTCTGCCTGGAGTATGGCGAGAAGGAAGCTGTGCTGAAAGCCAAGGTCAGAATACGCGTGCTGTCCATCCAATGGCTTGGTAGGCATATTGAAGCAGGAACAGACCCGCAAGCAACGCTATGAGTATCTTCAGAACGTGAAGCCCTTTGAAGTTTCCGGACGATGGGGGCTTCGTGTTGGGGATGACATCATCCTGCAACCAATATACAGAAAAATACATGACTTCGTCGGTGGATTCGCCATCTTTGAGATAGCTCCCAACAGGATGGAAATACTGATAAGGAACGGCAAGGTGTATTATCCTGCTGATTATCTGGAGATAAAGATTTTGTCAGACAACCGAGCCTTGCTCACCCAGAACGTCATCAATACCGAGGAAGTGAAGTTGGATACGAAGTGGGGATACTGAAAAATGCCCTGCAAACTGTAGAAAGTAAAGACGAAAACTAATAAAAACGTAAGATATCTTGCTTGTTACACCGATTTTGTGTAAGTTTGCACCGATATAAAACATTTTACGGAAAGATGACTTATACAATAGAAAAAGTGACGACGCTGATAGGAGCACATCGCTTCGGCGCCACAGATGCCAACATCGGCTTCTTACTTACCGACAGCCGTTCGCTCTGCTTTGCAGAGGAGACTCTCTTCTTCGCTCTCAAGTCGGGCAGGGGAGACGGTCATGCCTACATCCCTGACCTCTACAGACGTGGTGTCAGAAACTTTGTGGTGGAGGATGTTCCGGCTGATTATGACACAGCATACCCTGACGCCAACTTCCTGAAGGTGGAGAGTTCGCTCGTTGCCCTTCAGCGACTTGCCGAGCGCCATCGTGAGGAATATGACATCCCCATCGTGGGCATCACTGGCTCCAACGGAAAGACCATCGTGAAGGAGTGGCTCTATCAGCTCCTTTCTCCTGAGTTGAAGGTGACGCGTTCGCCGCGCAGCTACAACTCGCAGATAGGTGTGCCGCTCTCTGTATGGCTGCTTAACGAGCAGAGTCAGGTGGGCGTGTTCGAGGCAGGCATCTCCGAACCGGGTGAGATGCAGGCTCTGAGAGGCATCATCCAGCCCGACATCGCCGTGCTGACATTCATCGGCGACGCACATCAGCGCAATTTCTCGTCGCTTGAGGAGAAGTGCCACGAGAAGGTGGAGCTCTTCCACGATGCCAAGACCATCGTCTACTGCAAGGACGACGAGATAGTTGACCAGGTTGTAGCCGGCATCGACTATAAGGGAGAGAATCTTTCTTGGTCAATGAAGGACCGCAGCGCCGCGCTCTTCGTGGAGAAGGTGGAGAAGAAGGACTTCACGTCCACTATACATTATATATATAAAGGTGAGACAGGAGAATATAACCTTCCGTTCATCGATGAGGCTTCCGTAAGAAACTCCGTTACTACAGCCGTCGTGGCGCTCCATCTCGGACTCGCCAAGGAGCACATAGCAGAGCGCATGGAGGCTCTTGAGCCTGTGGCAATGCGCCTGGAGGTGAAGGAGGGAATCCACGGATGTACGCTTATCAACGACTCGTATAACTCGGACATCAATTCGCTCGACATAGCCCTCGACTTTATGAACCGTCGTCCTGACCACAAGGGACAGGGACGCACGCTTATCCTCAGCGACATCTATCAGACAGGCGAACCGCTGGAAGAGCTCTATACCGAGGTGAGCAACCTCTCCGTACAGCGTGGCGTGGACAAGATAATCGGCATCGGACCGCAGATAATGGCTCATGCTGACCTCATAAAGGTGAAGGAGAAGCACTTCTTCCATGACGTAACGTCGTTTATTCACAGCGACGTGTTCGAGACATTGCGCAATGAGGTTATCCTTATAAAGGGAGCACGCCGCTTCGGTTTCGACAATATTACCGAACTGCTGGTGAAGAAGGTGCATGAGACCATTCTGGAGGTGAACCTCTCCAACGTGGTGAAGAACCTCAACTTCTATCGTTCCTTTATGCGTCCCGAAACCAAGCTCGTCTGCATGATAAAGGCGGATGCCTACGGCGCAGGTGCGGTGGAGATAGCCAAGACGCTGCAAGACCATCGTGTGGACTATCTGGCTGTGGCTGTGGCTGACGAGGGTGTGACGCTCCGCAAGAACGGCATAACGTCAAACATCATGATTATGAACCCGGAGATGTCGGCGTTCAAGACCATGTTTGATTACGACTTGGAGCCGGAGGTCTATTCCTTCCGCCTGCTTGACGCCCTTGTGCGTGAGGCGCAGAAGAACGGTATAAGCAACTTCCCCGTGCACATCAAGCTGGATACTGGCATGCACCGTCTCGGCTTTGACCCGCTGAAGGACATGCCGGAGCTGATAGACCGTCTGAAACATCAGTCGTCTGTCATCCCACGCTCTGTCTTCTCACACTTCGTGGGTAGCGATTCTGACTCCTTCGACGAGTTCTCGGCTCACCAGTTCGAACTCTTCGAGAAGGGTAGCAGCCAGCTTTGTGCTGCATTCCCGCACAAGATACTCCGACACATCGACAATTCTGCGGGCATTGAGCACTTCCCGGAGCGCCAGCTCGACATGTGTCGCCTTGGACTCGGACTCTACGGTTATGACTCGCGCGACAACTCGATGCTTAACAACGTCACCACGCTGAAGACCACCATCCTCCAGATACATGACATTCCGGCTGACGAGACCGTCGGTTACAGTCGCCGTGGTACGCTCTCTCGTCCTTCGCGCATTGCCGCCATTCCTATCGGATATGCCGACGGACTGAACCGTCATCTCGGCAATCGTCACTGCTACTGCCTTGTTAACGGCAAGCATGCTGAATACGTGGGCAATATATGCATGGACGTGGCAATGATTGACGTGACGGACATCGACTGCAAGGAGGGCGATCAGGTGATTATCTTCGGCGAGGAACTGCCCGTGACCGTGCTGTCCGACGCCATCGACACCATCCCGTACGAGGTGCTTACAGGAATAAGCAACCGTGTGAAGAGAGTGTATTATCAGGACTAAACCAACATTTACCGATATATATGAATATTCTCGAACTGTCAGAAAAGCGTTTTTCGGCACGCAAGTATACAGCCGAGCCGGTGGCACAGTCCGACCTTGACTATATAATGGAGTGTGTGCGCCTTGCCCCGTCGGCTGTTAACAAGCAGCCGTGGAAGTTCGTGATTGTGCGCAGCGAGGAGGCAAAGCAGAAGCTGTGGCGTGCTTACGACCGCGAATGGTTTCGCACGGCACCGCTCTACATCGTCTGTATGAAGAACAACAATGCCTGCTGGACACGCGCTTACGATGACAAGAAGCACGGCGACGTGGACGTATCCATCGCCACCGAGCACCTCTGCCTTGCTGCTACGGAGCGTGGCCTGGGCACTTGCTGGGTGTGCAATTACGACACCAGCGTCATGAGCGAGCTGTTCCCGTCGGACGACTTCGAGACTGTGGCAATCATCCCCATCGGTCATGTGGCTGCAGACTGCCCGCATGCAGAGAAGAAGCGCAAGCCGATGGCAGAGATTGTGGAGGAGATTTAACTGAATAAAAAAACGTAAGACAATGAAAAAGTCATTCATCATAGCTGTTCTCTTTTCGATGACTGTGGCTGTGGCGAACGCACAGGAGGCGCTCAAGAAGGTGTATAACGAGAACATCAATCCGATGGAACAGATTGACAATGCTCTCGTTAAGGCAAAGGCGGACGACAAGTATGTGGTCTGTCAGGTGGGCGGCAACTGGTGTCCGTGGTGTCTGCGCTTCGCTGACTTCGTGGAGAAGGACCAGGAGGTTAGCAAGATGGTCAGCGACAACTTCGAGCTTATCCACGTCAACTATGATCCGCGCAAGAGTGGCGGCGACGCTTCTGCCAACAACGCTGCCAAGCTGATGGAGCGTCTTGGCAATCCGGCTCGCTTCGGTTTCCCCGTCTTCGTGGTGCTCGACTCGGAAGGCAATGTGCTGCACATCCAGGACTCGAGCTTCCTTGAGGAAGGAAAGGGATATAGCGAGAAGAAGGTGCTGCGGTTCTTCAAGAACTGGACACCGAAAGCGGTGGAGAACAAGCAGTAAAGGATAGTCAAAATAACAACAACACTTAAAAGGTATGAAAAACAAATTTATGTATCTTGCAGTAATTGCTGCTGCAATGATGGTCGCTTGCAATGGCAAGAAGACCGCTCAGGACGAAACGAAGAACGATTCGGTATGCGTTGCCGACTCTGTCAGCGCTGACGTTGACTTAGCTGCTGTTGCCGGCACCTACGAGGGCACTCTGCCCGCTGCCGACTGCCCGGGCATAAAGACCGTCCTCACCATTAACGCTGACAGCACCTATCAGCTCCAGCAGGACTACATCGACCGTAAGGACGGACATGACGAGGCAAGCGGCGTGCTGCAGGTTCTTGACGGCAACGTGATGATGCTTGTGCGCCCATCAAGCGGCGAGCACAGCTTCTATAAGGTGAAGGACAGCAAGAGCATAGTCATGACAGACTCGCTCGGCAATGAGCCGGAAGGCGAAACAGCAAAGCTCTATGTGCTGACAAAGAAGTAAGAACAACATTTTTTCGGAAATCCCTATAAGTAAAAACGGGAACAGCGGACTTTTCAAAAGTTTGCTGTTCCCGTTTTTTTTATTTCTCAAGCGAACGAGTTTATTTCTTCTTAGCCTTCGCATCAAATCTGTATGTGAAGCTCAGGTTGGCGTAGTGGTGTATGTAGTTTGCCGAAGATTCGCTGCGCTGATATGCCGAGTATTCGCTATCGTACATGATGTCCTTGTTGAATATGTCGTCCACGAAAAGCGACAGTTCGCACTTGTTCTTGCAGAAACTGTAGCTGACGGACGCCCACGACACCAGCTTGTGACCGTTCATTGCTGAAGTGGCATAGCCGGAGCGGAAATCGTCAGACAACTGCATGAACACCTGGAAGGGCGAGAGACGCAGGGTTGCGTTTATTCCGACGCTGTTATACAACGGACTGGTGTTGTAAGAAGCGTCGTCGTAACGATAGCGGTTCCATTCCAGACGGTTGAACAGCGTCAGCTGCACCTTCTCTGCCTCATACGAAAACTCGAAGTTCTCGTTAATGCCAAGACGCTTCTGAAGGTTGAGCTCAGGCACGGCGTTGGGGTCGTTGTTGTCCACGATGGTAAGGAATCCGTACGACTTGGCTGTCTCCAGCGCAAACTTGTTCATCAGGCGGAAGTAAACGCCGATGCCTTGGTCGTAATTCAGTCCGAACGTCCACATGTCGCCACCCTTCACATTCATCGGCTTGCTCTCATACACGCCGGTGGACGAGTCGTAGCTGTAGAGTGTGGCTATGGGGTTGATGTCCTTGTTGTATGACGCGCTCAGTCCTAAGACTATCTGCTTGCGCAGCCACATGCGGTGATAGTTGTATGTAGTGGTGTGGCTGTGCGAATTGCGCAACATTGGATTGCCCGTATAGATATACAGCGGGTCTACTGTGTTGCGACATCCGAAGGTGCTTACGAGTTCGGGCACGGTGGTGTTATATGCGAACGAGAGGTCCATGTTGCGTACGCGGCTCATCTTCCATTTCAGGAATATCGACGGCTCGTAAGTCTGGCTTGTGCGCACGGCTGTGGTGTCGAGCTGTCCGTAGCGATAGTCGCTCTTCTCGCGATTGACGTTCCAGCTGAACTTAGGCATAATCATAAGCGCCTTCACAGGAGTGATGGTAGACTTCAGCGTCAACTGGTTGGTCCATGTGTGCATGAGGTTGCTCATGGTGTTGTTCGGGTCGAGCGTTGTCGGCGTGCCGTCCACGACGTTCTACTTGTTGTTGTCGGTGAAGAAGTCGCGTGTGGTGTTAGTGCGAGAGTATTTCACGTTGTCTGTGATGTTGACATACACCTTCTTGCCGAGCCAATGCTCAAACGTGGCGCCGAGCTTGGTGGTCAGCTCTTTGTTGTCGCGTGAATAGAACTGCCAGACGGTCTCGCTTCGCTTCTCGCGCAGATATTCCAGGTCGCGGTTGTTGTGTGTGTCCTCGTTGTTCCCGCTTATTTGTGTGTAGCCTTTCAGCGAGAACGAACCGCTCTTTCCGATGAAGTGCTCCCACGCATATTCTACGTATAAGTTGCGGTCCTGCTGCTCGGAAGACTGATAATTGCGGTTGCGCGTGATGAGACGTTCGTAAAGCGCGTCGCCGGGCTTTGCGGCAAGAGCGGCATTGAGCGAGTGATATTCAAACTTGTTCGGTTCATAGCCATACGAAGCCCCTTTGTCCTCGTTGGTTTTTCTGCTCTTCTCGTAGGAGGCTTTCGCCGTCACGCTGATGGTGTTCACGGAGTCGGTGTAGGCGAAGAGCCGTGCCTCCATATGTGGCTTAAAGTTATGCTTGTAGTGATAGTTTTCAGACACGGCGAAGGTGTGCTCCTTGTTGGGGAAGAAAGTCTCGGTGGACTTGCCTATAGTGTTCCATCCATCGTAGTGTCCTAAGTTAGCGCTGATGTCAAATCTGTTGTTCGAGTATTGGCTCGTACCCTTGGTATGCCAGTTGTGCTGATAGTTGTACGATCCGTATTGGCTCTTGCCGTCGCCGTCGATGTTAGAGTTCATTGTTGAACTCATTGTCTTGTCGACGTAGCGGTTGGCATTGTTTGCCTGTAGGTAAAGCATCTGCGGGTCGTGGTCGCTGAGCTTACGGGCGTTTCCTTCGAACATATATCTCTTCTTGGTCTGATATTGAGCCTTTACGTCGCCATACCATTTATCGAGGAAACCGGGCTTCACCTGAATGTCAAGCACTTGGTCTTCGTCGCCGTCGTCATTACCCGTGTGACGAGCCAGCTCCGACTTGCGGTCATAGAGCTTCAGCTTGTTAGCCACCTCGGCAGGCAACTGACCTATAATCTGGTCACCACCGAACAGGTCCTTACCGTTCATCATCATGCGTATGGGCTTGTTGTTCCAGTAGAGTTTGCCGTCACGGCGCTCCACTCCCGGCAACTTCTTGATAAGCTCGTCAAGGCGTGCTCCTTCTTTCAGCTTGAATGCTTCGGGATTAAACACAATGGTGTCGCCCGACATCGTAATGCGCGGCACCTTTGCCGTCACCTCCACCTCCTTCAGCATAAGCGCCGTAGGCTGCAGCTTTATGACGCCAAAGTCTGTGGTGTCCTTCACCTCAGGACCGTAGGCATAGTCCACCTTGCGCGAATTCTTATATCCGATCATGCTGAACGTGAACATCACGCGGCCCTCCGAACTCGTATCGAGAATGAAGCATCCGGTGCTGTCTGTCTCACTGCTGCTCTGAATCGACCATCCTGGCTGCGGGTTAATCTCACTGCGTATAGTCGCTCCAACAAGTATCTCGCCCGTCTCGGCGTTCACTATCTTACCCTTGAATGTATCGGCATGACAAACAGCCGTCTGCACAAGAGCGAGCAGTAATACAACAAATAGTTTCTTAATAAAGTTTCCCATAAGCTGATTATTTAAAAGGGTTATGTTTAAGATTTGCAAATGTAGTAAAAAAATGAAAAGCCTATAAGTTTTTTTTAAAAAAGACTGATAAAAAAAGCAAAAAATAGCAGATTTGAGCTTTTGTTTTGAGTTTCAAGTGGTTGTGGTAGTCGTTGGCTTTAAGTGGCATTCGTGAGGAAATGCGAAAATGGCGGATTTGAGAAGTGGAAACGCTTTCAAGTCATTACCTCAAAGAAATGCCCTAATAAGCATATTTAACGGCTTCGGTTCTTACTTCTCCATTCTGCACAGGTTTAGAATTTGCCATGCAACTCTCATGATTTAATTTTGCACCGAACAAAAGCAAGGAATTATGAAAAGTACATTTAAGACAGTCTTCTATGTAAATGGAAGCAAGGAGAGAAACGGAATTGTCCCTATCATGGGACGAGTGACAATCAACGGAACTATCGCACAGTTCAGTTGCAAGCAGAGCGTTACCAAGGCTATATGGGATGCCAAGGGCAACAGAGCCACAGGCAAGAGTAAGGAAGCCAAGGAGGTGAACTTTGCGCTTGACAACATCAAGGCTCAAATCACCAAGCATTACCAACGACTTTCCGACCGTGAGGCGTTCGTTACCGCTGAAATGGTGAGAAACGCTTATCAAGGCATAGGCATGGAGTACGAGACATTGCTCAGAGCCTTTGACAAGGAGAACGCAACCTTTGCCAAACGTGTGGGCAAAGACCGAGCTGTTAGGACTTATCGCAAGTATCTTGTGGTAAGAAAGTACGTTGCCGAGTTCATCAAGTTTCAGTACAAGCGCAGCGACATGGCAATGAATGAGCTTACCGAGGAGTTCATCCGTGACTTTTGCCTGTACTTGAAGAACGTTGTAGGGCTTACGCAGTCCACCATTTGGATATACTCCATTCCGTTGAAGCATATCGTCACGGCAGCACACTACAACGGCAAGATACCGAGAAACCCTTTTGCCATGTACCACGTTGACCCAGACCACAAGGAGCGTGAGTTCTTGACCTTGGACGAGCTTACCGCCATGACCGAGATAAAGTTGGAAGACCCAAACATGGCATTTGCAAGAGACCTTTTCGTTTTTGGCTGTTGGACAGGTATCTCTTTCATTGACACAAAGAACCTGACGGAGGACAACATCTGTATGATAAACGGTGCTCCTTGGATAGTTTCCAAGCGTCAAAAGACAGGCGTGCCGTTTCAAGTCAAGCTGATGGATATTCCGATGCAGATTGTTGAGAGATACAAGCCATTGAGAAAGGACAGCCACTTGTTCAATATCGGCAGACTTGACACTATCAACAAGCGCATCAAGAAAGTGGCTGCAATGTGTGGCATCAAGAAACGAATCTCGTACCACGTTAGTAGGCACTCGTTTGCAGTATTGTCCCTGGAATACGGTATGCCGATTGAGACAGTAAGCAAGATACTCGGTCACACGAACATCACCACGACGCAGATATATGCCAAGGTGACAAGCACCAAGTTGGAGCATGACATATCAGTCTTTGAAAATCGAATCAAGGGGCATTTGCCAACAATGGGAGGAATGGCATGAAAAGAACTGTAATCACTATGGACGGAAATGGAGAGTTTTCCATTCCGTCCAACTTGCAAGACTTGTGGATGATTGAGGGTGAATTGGTTTATATGCTTCATGTCACCGCCCCGAAACTCCATGCTGTGATAAGGTCAATGTACAAGGAAGGCTTGTTTTTGGTGTCGGATGTCCAACAGAAAAAGGAAACTTCCAAGGGCATTTGGCAAACGCAGTATGGCTTCCCGATGATTGTTGCCCTTTGTTTCCGTATAAATTCATACGGTGCTGTTCGATTTCGTGACACAATCATAAAGAGGTTGTACGGGGCAAAAGAGAAAGGTAGTGTCATTATCCTACAACTCAATGGAGGGACAAACGCTATTAACTGAATGTCCTCTTGTCGTTGGCTTAATGCTGTCGTTCTGTCACGAAGAAGTACAGAAGCATTGGTATGAAGCAGCTTATTTGATGGGGATAGTCCTAAGCCATTAAAAGGGCGGACTAATCCCCTTATTTTTGTTGATTTGTTGAATATACAGAAAGTAGTGTTGAATATCAAGTATTTACGGCTCTACATACTCTCAACAAATATCTCAACAAAAGAAAGAGAATGATGAAAAGAGAAATCCTCAATGTTCATGCCTATGTTTCTCTTTTGCCCAGTGAAGTGTTGTGTAGAAACTTTTGTTGAGAACTTGTTGATAAGTTAAGTCTTTGATTTTCATTACCATACAACATATTCTCAACTACTCAACTGAAAAATACCCATCACTTGGTCTGCCGTAGAATGTACTTGTGGATTTATTGGCAACCGCTCTATTCTCCGAAATGGTTGCAGCAACGTTCCTTGGAGGCTTTGCGCCTCCAGCCACTTGGGCAAACCTCCGCAGTGTTTTAGCATGGCATTAGATTTATGCAGACTATACCGAGGACACACAGCGCATATAACACACTCGGCATAGTTCACAAAGTAAAACGACAAAACACAATTACTACACTTGGCAAGTTGCGCACTGAATATTATCACCTTGTCCTTTTGCACACTTCAATAACAAGGTAGTTTGTATCTGTGACCTTATTCTTCAATGTGGCAGCTTTGATTTTTGGTGCAAATTGCGAGAATTAAGGTCTGCAACCTTGGGCATGGAGAGCTGAAAGGCAAATGTCTCGTCTTTTGTTCTTAGAGGAGGGAGCGAGGTTATGTTTTGGGAACCCCAAAACTCCTCGCTCCACCATAAGGGCGGAGAATTTTTGTTCCCAACGGTCGCAGAAAGTGAGTGTACCAACTATAAACAGTATGTCGAATTACAAGCATGCATGAACAAGCCAGGAGAAAGGGTGGAAAACTGCCCACTAAAAGGATTCGCAAGCTGTCAAAGTTTGACACGAAGAAATTCTCTCTGCCAAGCTACGAGGTATTGAAATTGATGGCGAGAAAAACCAATCGCAAGTTGGCTGAGTATATCCGTGAGTCCACCTTGAACGGCAAGATAGTCCGTAGGAACAACACTGAAATGAGACCAGAGTCTCGGTAGGGCATAGATTTAACCAGTTTATCCTCTAATCACATATTCAAATTCATCAAAATTCTCATACCCTAATTCTTCTAAGACTTGACGACTGTGTTTTCTGTCCTCTTCAGTGTTGAACTTGGGTATAATGGGGAGACGGAGGGTGATTTTATCTTTATGTTTGGCATGGGAGTAGAGCCAGACAAGGTTCTCAATAACTTGCTGATTGCCCTTGCCGGTATAGGCTTGGTAGATGGCAGGTGTCATGTCCTTGATGTCGATGATGAAGGAGTCGATGAAGGAGATGACTTCCTCCAAGTGATGGCGAGGCACGTTGAGGCTCGTCTCCATCGTAAACTGCCATCCCTCAGGACATTGCTCGCAAAATTCCTTGATGAATGCGCTTCGCAAGAGTGGTTCGCCTCCACCAAAGCAGATGCCGCCTCCTGTCGCCAAGAAATAAAGATTGTCCATCTCCACGTTCATCATCAGCAGTTCCGTGTCCATCTCCTGCCATACGCCGTCGGCTTCGAGGCATTGGGGATTGAGGCAATACTTGCAATGGAGAGGGCATCCGTGGAATGCCACGAGGGTGGTGACACCCTCGCCGTCTATCGTAAGGCGGTGGCGGTCGATGCAAATGAGTGGGGCGGTCTTCATTTTATTCTAATCTAAAGGTAACGGGGACTGTATATTTCGTTTTTACGGCCTTGCCATTTCGCTTGGCAGGATTCCATTTCGGCATACTTTTCACTACCCGAATGGCTTCCTCGTCGAAGGTAGGGGAAATGCTTTTCATCACCTTGATGTCACTCAGGGTTCCGTCTTCATTGACAGTGAAACCAACAATGACTCTTCCTTGTATATTGCAATCTCCTTGTATGTTTGGATAGCGGAGATTTTGGGCGATGTATTGCATCAATGCAGCTGAACCGCCAGGGAATGATGCCATTTCCTCGATTGCTGCGCCAAATAGCTTGCTGCTCTTGGTGGAGTCTGATGCGACGGTTTGTTGGATGATGGCGGTCTTACCATCATTCGTGTACTTTTCTTGCTTTGCTTCTTCTGAATGAGTATCTTTCTTGATGATAGGAGCTGTTCCTCTGATAACTGCGACTTCCCCCAAGACATCTCTGCTTTCTGTCAAAGTGATAATATTGAGTTTCTCTTGGCTCATTTTTGTGATTTTGATGATTCTGTCTTGCATGCCAAGATATTTCACGGTGATTATATCTTCTTTCTCCACCTCGATAGTAAAGTTTCCATCTTTGTCAGCAATAGTCTTGCTGCCAGAAAGTTTTGCCGTAATCGTGGCTCCTACTTGTGGATCTCCTTGCTCGTCAATGAGATGCCCTTGTACAAAAAGTACTCCTTTCTTGTTTAGTGCTTCTTTTTCTTTGAGGAGGACGGAATCGTTTGGCGTATATTCTTGAAATAGAATAGGGAGGGTTTTCTCTGATATAGAACTATAATATCCCTTCTGGGTGGCGCATGATGTGGTGGATGCGGCGAGGGCGGTGATTCCCAATGCCACTCCTGCGACCTTGATGGCTTTCCCGGCCATTTGTCTGATTCTCAACTCATGTTCCAGGTCTCTCACGTCTTGCTCACATCTTGGGCAAGTTCCCTTGCATTCGCCCTTGAAGTGGCATTCTTCGGGTGAATAGTCTATCCCATTGGCATCCGCTATTTGTTTGCGAATAGCCTTGAGGGTATCGCATATGTTGCGTCCTTTGGTTTTCATAAATTGATATTTTTAGGTGTTCAACATTCCCTTTATTTACAAAATGGGTATATTGTTACTCCTTAGTCATAAATTCTAAAAATACCCATTTTTATAATTCTAATTTCAAAAGTACGAAAAACAATCTACAAACGAGAAAATTTTGCTTTGTATTGTTAGAAAGGGAATTACATTTAACATTTCTCATGTTTTTAATGCTGTATATGAAACTTATATGTGTTTCTTTAGATATTGTACAGTTGCATTTCTGAGACATTTTCCGACCATAATTTAATAATCTATAAAAACAACGCAAAAGATGTTATTTCTCAGATTTTAAATTTATCTTTGCAATCGTAACAGAGTTGTTTGACAAGCAAGGCAAACTTATGTATAATGATGAAGTTGGTACTATTGCCAAGTCATTACCTCTATTGAGGTGAACTATTCATAAATAGCTCATTTTAAGCTGTTCAGTAGATTTTAGCAGAATTTT
>ERZ1673741.945-NODE-945-length-27031-cov-6.383415_pt1 | contig 27031 bp, 24 predicted proteins | sample MGYA00580209_ERZ1673741 | MGnify/ENA primary metagenome ERZ1673741 (study PRJEB41218, sample SAMN15661754) | gut metagenome | host: Homo sapiens | place: Canada: London | collected 2015-08-20/2019-03-30 | study: EMG produced TPA metagenomics assembly of... | reverse complement strand
GAAAAGAGCTGGCAGCATTGGGACATGATTATAAAGCAACCGTAACAAAGCAGCCGACGACAACCGAGGAAGGAGTCAGAACCTATACCTGTACAAGATGTGGGCATTCCTATACAGAAAGCATTGCAAAGCTTACGAGTCCGTCGCCGCAGCCAACTGCAACACCGTCAGATAAGCCGGAGACACCATCGCCACAGCCAAAGGGCACCAATCTGAAGGATGACACAGGTGCAGCCTACAAGGTAACAAGTGCAAATGGCAAAACACCGGCAGTGCAGTATCTGGCACCAAAGAGCGGCACCAAAGGAACGGTGACAGTTCCTTCGGAGGTCACGATCGATGGCGTAACCTACAAAGTAACCTCTATCGCAGGCAATGCTTTTAAGGGCACTAAAAAGATTAAGAAGATAGTGATCGGAAGTAACATTACTTCTATCGGAAAAAATGCTTTTGCAGGCTGCACAAGTCTGACAAGTATCACGATCGGAAAGAATGTGACGAAGATTGGAAAGAATGCCTTTACCGGCTGTAAAAAGCTAAAGTCGATCACAATTAAGACGAAGAAACTGACAACAAAGACCGTTAAAAAGGGAGCGTTTAACGGCATCAGCAAAAAGGTTGTGGTAAAGGTGCCAAAGAGCAAATATAAGACCTACAAAAAGCTGCTCCCGGCAAAAGGTCTGAAAAAAGCGGCAAAGATCAGAAAGTAACCAACACGCTGAAAATACAGTAACCTCATATGAGAGACTGCTTAGGCAGCAGAAATGCAAATACAGACCTGCGAATCAACCGGAGCAGGGAAGTAATTGTATTTCTGCTGCCTTTTACTATTTCATTTATCTTGACCTGTCGTCGGGTATTTTTAGAAATTGCAAATACAATGCATTCATGTTATAGTAGCTTCAAAGCATATTTTCTTTTCCGGAGGTATTCTGCTTCCGATGAACCATATCTATTGGATGCTTCAGAAATAAGAAGTATCGTGTCTGTTCATCTTTTAGAAAATCCATGCTTGTAGCTGAATAAGAGCAGGGATTTGCGAGGAAACAGATTAAATGATTAATTAGGTTTCTACTGAAAGTAAATGGTTCATAAGCTGTCAGATTTACGCGATGTTCCTGCCAGGTAAAGAAAGGAGCATCTTATGAAAAATGCGAATGAAATGAATTATGAAAACCTGACGATCCGTAACAAATTTATGTTCGGAAAAGTAACCCAGAATCCTGTGATCGCACAGAAAATGGCAGAACTGTTAACACCGGCAGAGATTGGAGAAGTCACAGGTGTAGAACGTGAAAAGTTTCTGCAGCACAGAAGCACATCGAAATATGTGAAGCTGGATATGTATCTGGAGGATGAGAATGGTCACGTAGTGGACACAGAAATGCAGAATAGATCCAATAATAAAATGGTGCAGGAGGAGCTGCCACTTCGTATCAGGTACTACCAGGGCATGATCGATCAGGAAATCTTATCGAGTGGAATCGATTATATATTTCTGAAGGAAACATACATTATATTTATCTGTACATATGATCCGTTCGGAAAGGGAAAATATGTATATCACTTCCACATGACATGTGACGAAGATGAAGAAATACAGCTTCGGGATAAAATGAACTGGATCTTTTATAATACAACTGCAGATTTAACGGAAGTACCGGAAGGAATCAGAGAATTTTTAAGTTATGTAGAGCATGACAATGCAGATGACGAATTTACAAAGCTGCTGGATAAGGAAGTAAAAAATGCGAGACTGAACGAAGAATGGAGGTCGGAGTATTTGAAAACATATGTAAATGATATGGATATGAGACGTGAAGGGTATCTTGAGGGCGAAGAACATGGCAGAATCGCTGGTAAAGCGGAAGCCTTAACGGAGCTTATCAAAAATCTGATGGAAACCCAGCATATCTCAGAAGAGGATGCAAAGAAGATGCTGAAAATACAGTAATTTCAATATGAAAAACTATTTAGGCAGCAGAAATATAAATACAGACTTGCGAATGAACTGGAGGCTTTAGAACATCTTAGCCTCCGGTTATCGGAGTAAGGAAGTATTTATATTTCTGCTGTTTTTCTGTCTGCAAAAAGATTTTCGTGCTTTTTTCAATTATGATGTTATAATTTTTATAATGTATTTACGAAAATGCGATGAACAGATAGCATTATTACACACGACATTGATGGAAAACAGGTTTTCATTACTGCGATAAAGGAGCGGCTATGAAAAAAACAGGAAAATCAGGGAAACGACACAATAAGCTTCTGGCACCGCTTCTGGCACTTATCGTGCTCCTGGCAGCATGCAGCTCGCAGGGCGGCGATAATGCACCGGATAGCAGGCAGAAGGAAGCTGTGCAGACGGAAGAGACATCGGCTGAGACAGCAGCAACGGATGAAATCAGGATGGATGGACAGCTCACAGGTGATATGCTCATGCAGCCATCCGGGGATACAGAGGGAGAAGCAGCGGATCCGGACGGATATAGTCAGGAACCACTTGAAGTACATTACATAGATGTCGGACAGGGCAGCGCGACACTTTTAAAGAGTGGCAGGCATGCTATGCTGATTGATACCGGTGACAGCGATCAGGGTACAAAGATACAGCTCTATCTGACAAAACAGGGCGTGGAAAATCTCGATTACCTTGTACTGACACATCCGGATGCGGATCATATCGGCGGTGCTCCGGTCATTATTACGAAATTTGGGATCGGACAGCTTTTTCTTTCTAATTATGAGAAGGATAATAAAACAACACAAAAAGTCAGGGAAGCGATGCAGTATAAAGGTCTGACCGCATCGGACTGTCAGGTTGGAGATACATATACACTTGGAAATGCATCATTTACGATTCTTGCTCCCGTAAAAGAATATGCGGATTCCAACAATGCATCTATTGCTCTTATGGTGCAAAACGGAAATAACAGATTTTTATTTACGGGAGACTGCGAGGCGGAAGCAGAAGCGGATATGGCAGCATCTCAGGCAGACCTGCATGCAGATGTTTACCTGGCAGGACACCACGGAAGTGATACCGCATCCTCACAGGCGTTTATGGATGCAGTAAGCCCCACGTATGCTGTGATCAGCTGCGGTGAGGGAAACAGCTATGGGCATCCGCATGCGGAAGTACTGAACCGGTTCCGCAGCATGGGCATTCAGGTATTCCGTACAGATGAGCAGGGCTCTGTGATTGCGGAAAGTGATGGAACCGGGATCACATGGAACTGCGCACCTTCCGAGACCTGGCAGGCAGGAGAGCGGACTAAAAATGCACAGACTGGGGCGGAAATACAGCCTGCAAATGAGACAGATGCAGCAGCTGCACAGGACATGCCAACAGCCGGGCAGTCGGATGCGGTAACACTTCCTGCGCAGGAGCAGAAACCGGTTGTGGCAGACGAAACGCCGCAGGCAGGCAATTATATCGGTAATCGCAATAACGGCAAGCTGCATAAGGCTTCCTGCAGTTATCTGCCGGATCCGCAGAATCAGGTGCCGTTTACAACAAGGGAAGAAGCAGTGGAAGCTGGTTATGATGATCCGTGTAAACGGTGCAATCCGTGATGAAATATGCGTCGGGATGAGAAAACCGATTGCCGGCATTCTGACGCGATACATAAATAAAAAGCAGATGTAATGCGAATGTTTGCCGTATGTTGGCGGAGAAACAGGCAAGCGATCCGGCGGAGTAAAAAATGATTCTGGAAAAGGGGAATACATCATGGAATTGAGACATATCAGGTATTTTAAGGCTGTGGCAGAGGAAAAGAATTTTACCCGGGCGGCGGAAAAACTGGCGATCGCACAGCCACCGCTCTCAAGGCAGATCCAGGATCTCGAAGCAGAGCTTGGTACACAGCTTTTTATCCGTTCCCCGCATAAAGTAACGCTGACAGAAGAAGGAGAACTGTTTTTGCAGTATGCATCCCAAATACTGGATCTTGTGCACCGTTCTGAGGAAGAAGTCAGGGAAAGAAAAGAAGGTCTGCAGGGAACCTTATATATTGCTTCTGTGGAAGGCTGCGGACCGCGTTTGTTTGCGGAATGGATTGCCGCATTCGGGCAGCAGCATCCGCACGTGCAGTACAATCTCTGGAATGGCAATACGGATGATGTGAATAACCGTGTCATGAAAGGTCTGTGTGAGATCGCGATGATCACAGCACCTTATAATACGGAAGAATTTCAGGTACTTCCGGTTTACCGGGAGCCATGGGTGGCAATGATCTCCAAGGGACATCCATTATATACGCCGGAAAATGATCCGATAAAGCCGGATGATCTTCTGCCGTATCCGCTGTTGATCCCTTCCAGGGAATCCAGAAAAAGTGAGATTGACAAATGGTTTTCCAGTACCGGTCAGACACCGGTTATCCGTGGCAGGATCGCACATATGATGAATGCGTATGAACTGAGCCTGCACGGTGTCGGGATTTCCATTTATCCGGCTTCTATTTCCGCAATGGCAAAGAACAAGGAAGTCTGCATCCGTAAAATAGAGCATCCGGATGCGTATGCATCCTATGCTCTCATTTGGAAAAAGGATCACACGCTTTCCCATGTGGCGCAGGAGTTCCTTGCATTTATCAGGAGCAGCTGACAGAATATCTGAAAATGCATGTGATCCTGCCTAACAGATGCACCGGATTTCGTGAATGCATATGTGACAATGCATATAAAAACGATCGTAGAGAACAACCACTGTATAATACTCAGAAAGTATTACAGTACGTTTATAATATGTATTTTACATTGTAAGACCCATATGTTACATTATAATCATCAAAAGGAAGTCAGGCCGGACCTCTAAAGTAACTGATCAATTTATATATTTCAGAAAGGTTATGGTGAGTGTTATGAAAAAAATTATGGGCAAGATCAATGAGTTCTTTGGTGAATATTATAAGAGTTTTGGTGAAAGAATCTGATCAAAGAGGCGTAAAATGAATCAGAGTGAAAATCAGACAGAGACTTAGAACGGGCAGTGTATCATATACATTGCCCGTTTTGTGTCATGGCGACGAGGAGAATGAATGCCATGCTTGCATGGGCAGACATTCGACGACCACTGATCAGAGCGAGATTCGCGAAGCGTATCTCGTCTCTGTTGCGGGCAGAAGGATTTTCGAATGAAAAGACAGATCCCCTTCTTTATTGGGAGAAAAAAGACTTTCAAAAAATAGGGACTTGCGTACAACTGGGGGATATGCTATGATATCTCTCGGCGGCATACAGTTGTACGCCGTACAAAAACATTCGGAAGAATGGAGCGTGAAAGAAATGGAGCAGTCTACCGGCTATTTTGTGGTAAAGCAGAAAGCATTACCGGAAGTATTGTTAAAGGTCGTGGAAGCAAAGAGACTGATAGAGTCCGAACGTGCTGTTTCCGTGCAGGAAGCAACAGAACGGGTGGGGATCAGCCGCAGTTCTTTTTATAAGTATAAGGACGATATTTTCCCATTCCACGATACGGCGGCGGGCAGAACGATCACGCTGACCTTCCAAATGGATGATGAACCGGGATTGTTATCGGATGTGCTCAAGATCATAGCCACATTCGGAGCAAATATATTAACCATCCATCAGAGTATTCCGATCAACGGAGTTGCCTCCCTGACGATCAGTGTACAGATATTGCCGACAACGGCGGATGTATCCCTGATGGTCGATGAGATGGAAAAACAAAAAGGCGTACATTACGTGAAAATCATAGCTAAGGAGTAAAGAAAATGGTAAAAGTAGCAGTATTAGGATATGGTACAGTAGGAAGCGGTATCGTTGAGGTGATCAAAACAAATCAGGATATGGTAAATAAGAAAGCCGGAGATGAGATTGATGTCAAATATATCTTGGATCTGCGTGATTTCCCGGGAGATCCTTATGAGAATCTTGTTGTACATGATGTTGAGATTATTTTAAACGATCCTGAGGTGCGTGTGATCGCAGAAGCAATGGGCGGAGTGGAACCAGCCTATACCTTTACAAAGAGAGCACTCAGTGCAGGTAAGAGCGTATGTACTTCTAATAAAGAGCTTGTTGCAAAGCATGGTGCAGAACTAATTGAGTTAGCGCGCGCTAACAAATGCAACTATATGTTTGAAGCAAGTGTCGGCGGTGGTATTCCGATCATTCGTCCGTTAAATGCTTCTCTGACACCGGAACGTGTAGACGGTATCACCGGTATTTTAAATGGTACAACAAACTATATCCTGACAAAGATGGAAAAGGAAGGATCAGATTTTGATACAGTACTGAAGGAAGCACAGGACAAAGGCTATGCGGAGCGCAATCCGGAAGCAGATGTGGAAGGTTATGATGCATGTCGTAAGATCGCCATTCTTTCTTCTCTGATCTATGGTAAAAATGTAAATTTTGAGCATATTTATACAGAGGGTATTACAAAGATCACGACAAATGATTTTGCATATGCAAAAAAAGCAGGCTATACGATCAAGCTGCTTGCCATGAGCAAGGAAGTGGACGGTAAATATTTTGCCATGGTAACCCCTTGCATGATCAATGACCAGAACCCGCTTTATTTTGTAAATGATGTATTTAACGGTATTTTGGTACATGGCAATACACTGGGGAATACAATGTATTATGGAGCAGGAGCAGGTAAGCTGCCGACAGCAAGCGCGGTTGTATCCGATATCATTGACTGTGTGAAGCATCTTGGCAAGACAGTATTCTGTTTCTGGGATAAAGAAGAACTGACATTGTCCAGCATGGATGATTCCGTAAAGCGTTTCTTTGTTCGTGTGAAGGATGCTGATTTTGCAAAGGCAAAGGAAGTATTTGGTGATGTGGAAGAGATCGACGCACAGATCGCGGGAGAAAAGGGCTTCTTTACACAGGCTATGAGCGAGAAAGCATTTAAAGAAAAGAGTGCGCAGGTCGGTGAGATCATCAGCCGGATCCGTGTTGAGGAGTAAGCAGGATTACATATGGAATCACACATGACAGCTCGTGTGATCCTAAGTGAAAATAAATACCGAGGAGTAGGAAAATGAAAAAAGTAGTAAAATTTGGTGGTAGTTCATTAGCAAGTGCAGAGCAGTTTGAGAAGGTCGGAAAGATCATCCGCGCAGACAAGTCAAGATGTTATGTGGTTCCGTCTGCACCGGGTAAGAGAAACAGCAAAGATACAAAAGTAACGGATATGCTGTACAATACCTATGCACTGGCAGAAAGTGATGATGCGTTTGATAAAGAACTGGATGCGATCAAAGCAAGATATCAGGAGATCATCGACGGACTGAAATTAAAGCTTTCTCTGGATAAGGAATTTGAAGTGATCCGTGAGAACTTTAAAAAGAAAGCGGGCAGTGATTATGCAGCAAGCCGTGGGGAGTTCTTAAACGGTATCATTATGGCAAATTATCTGGGCTATGAATTCATCGATGCAGCAGAAGTGATCTTCTTTGATGAAGAAGGCAATTTTATGCCTGATCACACAAATGAAGTACTTTCCGCGCGTTTGTCAGAAACACCAAAGGCAGTTGTTCCGGGCTTCTACGGTGCGAAACTAGATGGCAGTGTAAAGACCTTCTCCAGAGGCGGTTCCGATATCACAGGTTCTATCGTGGCTAAGGCTGCACATGTGGATGTGTATGAAAACTGGACAGATGTTTCAGGCTTTTTGATCGCTGATCCGCGTATCATCGATAATCCGAAGGGAATTGAAACAATTACCTATCGCGAACTGAGAGAGCTTTCTTACATGGGTGCTACCGTGCTGCATGAGGATGCGATCTTCCCGGTTCGTAAGGAAGGCATTCCGATCAACATCCGTAATACAAATGCACCGAAGGACAATGGCACATGGATCGTAGAAAGCACCTGCCAGAAGCCAAAGTACGTGATCACAGGTATTGCAGGTAAGAAGGGCTTCTGTTCCATCAATATTGAAAAGGATCTCATGAACTCCGAGATCGGTTTCGGCAGAAAGGTGCTGCAGGCATTTGAAGAAAATGAGATTTCTTTTGAACATGTACCATCCGGTATCGATACAATGACCGTATTTGTACACCAGTCAGAATTCATGGAAAAAGAGCAGCGTGTACTGGCAGCGATCCATAAGATGGCACATCCGGACTCCATTGATCTGGAGTCTGATCTGGCACTGATCGCAGTCGTAGGACGCGGTATGAGACAGACGCGCGGTACAGCCGGACGGATCTTCTCCGCACTGGCACATGCCAATGTCAATGTCAAGATGATCGATCAGGGATCTTCCGAGCTGAATATCATTATCGGTGTGAAAAATGAAGATTTTGATGCAGCGATCCGTGCGATCTACAATATTTTTGTTGAGGTTCAGTTATAAGATAGAAATATATAAAAACAGAAACATCATATAGCAAGCAATCGATAGCGTAGGCGACTGAGATTTATCGCTCGTTTACCCGGCGGCGAGATCGAAACGCTCTTTTTCGACCAGAGCCGGGTAAAATACGAGCAAGATATACGTGAACCACCACACATATAAAATCGGCTTCGCCGATGTGTGGTGGCTGCATAATGAATTTGTTGTACAAATTCATTATATTTCGCAAGGTAGCCAAGCGTGATTGCGGCTATATGATGTTTTTGTTTTAGACAGAATAACTAAAAATGCCAAAAAGTTATGCCGAAATGGCATAAAAGCAATAAAAGTATTGCGATTTTATGATCTACCCCGTATACTGAAATTGTGTTTATCACAATACTATCTTTATATGGAGGGATTTATGAAAAGTACAAAAGGAATCAAGAAAATTTTAATGGCGCTTGCACTGGTATTATGTGTTGCTGCATTTGTTCCGGCAACTGCAAGCGTACAGGCAGAGGCAAAAACAAAAAAAGTTACAGCAAACAGAAACTACAAAAAAGCACCGGCGCTGAAGTTTGGAATAACCTATAAGGTGACAGAAAAGGTAAACCATTCTATGGTAAAATTTACAGCTCCGAAGAATGGTACTTATAAGGTTACGATCAGCAATATTGCAACTTTTCCAAAGGTAAAAGGCAGAACAGATCATAATCTGGGTAGTCTGTATATCCGTAAACTATATTATAATGGTAAATACCCTATGTCTCAGACTGTAAAAACACAGGGTGGCAGATGCTCCTGTTTATCTACAGCAACAAAAGACAGCTACAATGATTTTTACAAAGGTCGGAAGGTAACAACAGATACGTATCTGGCAAGTAGATATGGTAAGATCAAGCTGAAAAAAGGCGAAACAATTTATATGGATTATTTCTATACCGGTAAAGGTGGAAAGTGTACTTACACAATGAAGGTTACAAAATAAGAGTTTTAATTTAAACTACACAGGCGGCGTTTCTGATTTCCCAGGCAGGGAGTTAGGAACGCCGCTTTTTATGGGGGTATGGCAACAGCAGGTTGCATGTGTGAAAGATATGGTAAATGAGAATTTTACTAAAGAACGAAACTTGTCTGGGAAATGCTGCAATGTACGATCATCTTAATTTTTAATTTGATTATTGTAGTTCTGTTTCTTTTCATGATAAAGAATGTAGTAAGAAAGCATCAAGTCATAGGATAGAGTATCATATTATTTGGGAGATTGTCGGACTTCTGTTATTGAGGATTTGTAACAGAATTGAAAAAATGATCCCAAAAGAAGGTAGGGGATTGCGTTTTTATAAGGGGAATCGTATACTAAAATTGTATATATCACAATAATCATTTGATATGGAGGGACTCATGAAAAGTAAAAAAGGAATCAAGAAACTTTTAATGGCTCTTGCACTTGTATTATGTGTTGCGGCATTTGTTCCGGCAACTGCAAGCGTACAGGCAGAAGCAAAAACAAAAAAAGTTACAGCAAACAGAAACTACAAAAAAGCACCGGCGCTGAAGTTTGGAATAACCTATAAGGTGACAGAAAAGGTAAACCATTCTATGGTAAAATTTACAGCTCCGAAGAATGGTACTTATAAGGTTACGATCAGCAATATTGCAACTTTTCCAAAGGTAAAAGGCAGAACAGATCATAATCTGGGTAGTCTGTATATCCGTAAACTATATTATAATGGTAAATACCCTATGTCTCAGACTGTAAAAACACAGGGTGGCAGATGCTCCTGTTTATCTACAGCAACAAAAGACAGCTACAATGATTTTTACAAAGGTCGGAAGGTAACAACAGATACGTATCTGGCAAGTAGATATGGTAAGATCAAGCTGAAAAAAGGCGAAACAATTTATATGGATTATTCCTATACCGGTAAAGGTGGAAAGTGTACTTACACAATGAAGGTTACGAAATAAAAGTTTTAATTTAGGCTAAACAGGCGGCGTTTCTGATTTCCCAGGCAGGGAGTTAGGAACGCCGCTTTTTTATGGCGTATGGTGTATGGCAAGAAAGACTAAATGCACTTGTAAGAAAATATGTGAATCTGGAATATAAGAATTGTCAATGCTTTGCAGTAATGGCGACATGGAAAACAGAAATGAGGTGGAGATGCAGGAGATCACGGAGGCTGAGGCACGTAAAATGCTGAATTTATAAGATCAGGCTTCTGACCATCTGTGCCATGGCGGCAGGTGTTTCCTGCATACCGCCTTCGAGCCATTTTAAAAACACATTGTAAAGGGCACCGGAATAAAAATAAATTTTATAGCGTCCCACATCATTATATGGCATATCGCCGATCTGTTCTTCTAACTGCCTGTCGAAAATATCCAGATAAATATAGGCAAGACCTGCTTTATATACGCATAAGATAAAATGCTTGTAGGTCTTGAAGTAGCGGAAGATCAATAAGATGGAATCATATCCGAAAAAGTCGTCAGATAGTTTGGCGGCTTTTTCTCTGTAATTCTGCCAGATCTCATCTGTTACCTTGATCAGTACTTCTTCCTTGGAAGTAAAATTCCGATAGTAGGAGGCTCTTGCCACGCCTGCAGTCTGCACGATCTCTGTGACCGTAATATCCGAAAAATTTTTCTTTTCCATAAGTTTTGTCAAAGCTCTTGCGATCCGCAGCTTCACAAGGCGGTTCGCTTCCAGTCGTTTATCAGTTTCTTTCATCGTAATCTCCATTCTGCCGCGGAAAAGAAAGGTTTCCGTTCGTATCACGGAACAATCTGCAGGCATCAAAGTCAGGTGACTTTTAAAATCGACATCATGATATAAAATGAGATAAAATGTCTCATGTCTATGCCTTGTATTCCGCAGAATCCCTGTTAAAATCTTATTTATGTATTCAATGTGATACAAAATATATCATATTTGTCTAACAATACTATGACACAATATGAGAATGAAGTCAAGAAAAGAGATGTCATGTGCTGCATGAATGCAGGAAATCAGGGATGTGGCAGGAAATGGAGTAGAATGAGAATTATAACAGATACGGGAACAGATATACTGGACAAAGAAGCCAAAAAGCTGGGGATTGAACTTGTGGCAATCCGTTCCAATTTTACAGATACCGTTTTCAGCGAGAATACAGAAGCTGAATTCACACGGTTTTATGATAAACTGCGGCAGACGGATACACTTCCTGTCTCCAGCCAGCCGTCTCCGGCTGAGTTTTTAGAGCTTTTTGAGGATGCGAAAGAAAAACAGGAAGAGGTCGTGGTGATCACAATCTCCTCAAAATTGTCAGGCACTTATAATGGTGCAATGCTTGCGAAGGATATGGCAGAATATGACAATATTTATGTGGTAGACAGTCTGCAGGCATCTTTGTCAGAAAGACTGCTTGTGGAATATGCGGTAAAGCTCCGCGATGCGGGTATGGGAGCAAAGGAGCTTGTCCGGAAACTGGAACAGGACCGGGAACGCGTGATACTGACAGGTGTTCCTTCCACGCTTTTGTACCTTAAAATGGGAGGCCGTATTTCTCCGGTTGTGGCGGCAGTCGGTGGCGTGATCGGGATCAAACCGGTGCTCTGGCTGAAGGACGGCGTGATCGAAAGCCGCAGCAAGGCAAGAGGTATGCGTATGGCGAAGTCAGGTATGCAGAGCTTTTTAAAGGACTATGAGGCAGATCCTGCAATGCCTGTCATGTTTGCACACAGTGACAATGCTGAAATGGGACAGCAGTTTATGGAAGAAACTGTGCAGCAGTTTGGACTGACAGGCTGCAGCCTGCATGAAATCGGCATGGCAATTGGAACACACATCGGACCGGATGCCCTTATGATGGCATTTATGCGGAAGTAATTATGGAAATTGCAGAACAAAAGTGATTGCCCGGCAGTGTATGTATGATTAGTTGAAACCATCTGTATGTTGAAAAACGTCAGGTGGTTTTTTTGTTATGGCGACGAGGAAAATGCACGCATTTATGCGGTGCATTTGACGACCGCTAATCAGAGCGAGATTCGCAGAGCGTATCTCGTCTCTGTGTTAATAAACAGTGTATAACAGTTGACAACAGTTATATACTGTTATATACTGTTTGCACCGGAGGAAGTATTATATGCATATGATTATCAATAACCAGTCAATGGTACCAATTTATGAACAGATCATGGAGCAGATCAAGAAAGCGATCGCTTCGGGTGAACTTTCGGAGGGAAGCATGCTGCCTTCCGTCAGAGGGCTTGCAGCAGAGCTTAGGATCAGCGCACTGACCGTAAAAAAGGCTTATGACAGACTGGAGGAAGAAGGGCTTACCGTCACTGTGCATGGCAAGGGCACCTTTGTGACAGAAACGAACCGGGAGCTTGTGAAAGAACAGCAGCGTATGATGGCGGAGCAGGAACTGCAGAAGGTAGTGGAAAAGGCGCTGCGCGGCGGACTGACAAAGCAGGAGCTCAGAGATCTGTTTGAAATGATAATGGAGGAGTAACATGTTAACACTTACAAACGTACATAAAGAGTATGAGGATTTTACCCTGGACTGCAGTATAGAGCTGATGCCGGGCAGGATTACCGGACTGATCGGCAGAAACGGAGCAGGTAAATCGACAGTTTTTAAAGTGGCGCTTGGGCTGGTCGGAACGGATGGCGGAGAGGTAACGGTGTTTGGAAAGCCTGTGGAAATGCTGACAACGCAGGACAGGCAGCGGATCGGCGTCGCATTTGCAGACGCAGGCTTCAGCGAATATTTAACGATTACAGATATTGCCCCTGTACTTGCGGCGATGTATCCGTCAGTGACGGAGAAAGAATTTTTAGAACAGTGCAGCCGGATGGAACTGCCACTGTCAAAAAAGATCAAGGAATTTTCGACAGGTATGCGTGCCAAATTAAAAGTATTGATCGCACTTGACCATGAGGCGGAGCTTCTGATCTTAGATGAGCCGACAGTCGGGCTGGATGTGGTAGCCAGAGAAGAAGTGCTCGCCATGATCCGGGAGTATATGACGGCACATGAGCAGGCGGGGGTTCTGATCAGTTCGCATATTGCCACAGATCTGGAAAGCCTCTGTGATGATTTGTATCTGATCCGGGACGGAAAGATCATCATGCACGAGGATACGGATGTGCTTCTCTCCGAATATGCCCTTTTGAAAGTACCGGCAGAAAAGTATGAGACTCTGGATAAGCAGTACATTCTGCGCAGTAAAAAGGAAAGCTACGGTTACGCGTGTCTGACAGACAAGAAACAGTATTACCGTGAAAATGAACCGGATCTAGTCATGGAAAACGGAAGCATTGATGAACTGATCCTGATGATGAACGGAGGCCGAGAATGAAAGGATTATTGATAAAAGATTATAAACTGTTGATGCTGCAGAAAAAGACCTTTCTGCTGATGTTACTTATTGCGATCTGTATGAATTTTGCAATGCAGGATAATCCGGGGTTTATCATTGGTTATCTCACCTTCTTTGCGGCACTTATGGCAAATACAACCTTGTCCTATGATGAGTATGGAAATGGCATCATTTTTTTGCTGACACTGCCTGTCACAAGAAAAACGTATGTCAGAAGCAAATATGTGGGAAATCTGTTATTGCTCCTGACTTTCTGGCTTGCAAGTGCTGTACTGGAAGCAGTTTTGTATACAGTACAGGGCATGCAGTTTTTCACAACAGAGACGATGATAGGCGCATGTTCCATTCTCCCATGTTCTCTTATTTTTGTAGATTTTATGATACCGCTTGTCCTTCGTTTCGGGCAGGAAAAAGGAAAGCTGGTATGGGCAGCGGTCGGTGGCCTGATTTTTGTGATAATAGCAGCTCTGAAAGCCCTGTCAGAAGCCGGCAGACTGGAAGCGTTAAAACAGATGTTTGGTAAAATGGCACAGCACGGTGTGATAATGACAGTCTGCATTATTGTACTGTCGCTGCTGGGGCTGGCTGTTTCCTATAGCTTTAGTGTAAAGATCATGGAAAAGAAAATATTCTAAAAAGATGTTGACATTTATATCGTAGTGCGATATAGTAGTTATATCGAAGTGCGATACATCACAATGCGAAGTATCGTAGGAAAGGATTACTATGGACGCACATATTAAAAAAGTATATGTTCCGATGACGGAAACAGGATTTTATATTTTGCTGTGTCTGCGCCAGCCAAATCATGGCTATGGAATTGTGCAGGAGGTGCGAAATATGACAAATGGAGAAATCGTACTGGCTCCGGGGACGATGTATGGCAGTCTATCCAAGATGGAAAAAGACGGACTGATCCGCTGTATCGCCGAGGAGGAGAAGCGAAAGATCTACCGGATCACAGACCTCGGAACAGAGGTCCTGGAACTGGAACTGAAGCGGATCGAACGGTTGTATCAGAATGCGAGGGAGGCATTATCATGAAAGAGAAGAAGACAGAATTCAAGATTTTTACAATATCACAGTATGAAAAAGAGGCAGCTTATCTGCGCAGGATGCATCAGAGCGGCTGGAAGATTACATCGATCAGATTTCCGGGCTTTTATACCTTTGAAGCATGTGAGCCGGAGGATGTCGTTTATCAACTGGATTACAACAGAGACAGCGCAGCCAACAAAGAGGAATATGTACAGATGTTTGCAGACTGTGGCTGGAACTATTTATTCGATTTTGTAGATTACAGCTATTTCTGCAAGCCTGCAGCAGCGTTTCAGGGGACTGAAGAGAAAAGTATTTTCTGTGATGATGCATCGAGACTGGATATGATGAAGCGGATCGCCCTTGGCAGACTGCTTCCGCTGTTTGTCATATTTACCGCTATTATACTTCCGCAATTCTGGATGCACTTTTCCACACTGGATACACATCCTGTGATGGGTATTACGTATATTGCATTATTTGTTTTATATTGCGTGATCTTTCTTGTCTATGGGATCCATTACTATGTATTTAAGAAAAAGATAGGCAAATAGGAGCAAAAGCCCCTGTTCAATGCAGCCGATCAGGCGTATACTTGATATGGATGCAGATTTGTTTCACAAGTGAAATAAGAAGAAGCCATGCATAATGGCTGAAAGCAGGAGGTAAAACAAAATGACGATCGAACAATTACAAAAAGATATGATGGCTGCCATGAAGGCGCATGACAAGGAAAGAAAGGACGCAATCTCTTCTCTGGTTTCCGCAGTGAAGAAAAATGCGATCGATGCAGGCTGCAGAGACGCGATCCCGGAAGATATGGTAAACAGCACGATCTTAAAAGAACTGAAGACTGTACAGGAGCAGATCGATACCTGCCCGAAGGACAGAACAGAGCTGATCGCAGAGTACCAGAAGCGTCATGATATCATGCAGGAGTATGCACCGAAGCTTCTTTCCAAAGAAGAAGTTCAGAAGATCGTGACAGAGCAGTTTGCAGAAGTGCTTGCAACAAAAAATAAAGGGCAGATCATGAAGACGGTTATGCCGCATCTGAAAGGCAAAGCGGACGGTAAGGTGATCAACGAGGTTATCACGGAATTAACGAAATAAGGATACTTACGAAGGATCTTGCAAGTGGATTCATTACGACAAAAGCATAAAATTTCCCTGCCACTCATGTCAGGCAATCTGCTGCAGCAGAGGTACAATACGCCGACACATGGGTGGCAGGTCGCGTTCTGGGAGCGGATGCGCTGGCAGCAGTCGGATCTTCTTATACACTGATGGTCTTTCTGACTTCTATCCTGCTGGGACTGTGTATGGGAAGCGGTGTCGCAATCTCCATGCAATACGGAAAACGTGCGCAGGATAGCATGCGGCGGAGCGTTTTTTATGTCCTTTCTGCTGATCCCACAGATTGGCGTAACAGGCATCTGGGTTTTCGTTCCAATCGGATGGGCACTTGCGGATCTGATCGGCTTTGCAGCTATGCGATGGCACACTCTTTAGTTTTGTGTGACATATTCTTCCAGACAGCAGCCTTCCTGCCAGATCTCCTTTGCAGCTTCTTTTCCAACATAGCGGTAATGCCAAGGTTCATAGCCGGTCCCGGTCACATTTTCTTTATCCTTGGGATAGCGCAGGATAAAGCCGTATTCCCAGGCATGTTCTGCCAGCCATGTGTAGACTTCATCATTGGTGGATTTTGTCTTGTCCGCATTGATATCGACAGCAATCCCAAGCTGGTGCTCGCTTGTACCGGGCGCAGCGACCCATTCCGATGCCATCTTTTTCGCCAGAAGACTGCTGAGTCCTTCCTGTTCATAGGCCTTGATCTTATCATCCAGAATGGATTGCTGATCGGTTGTAGTGCGGTAACCTTCCCGGACGATCGGATAAATGCCGTCTGCCCGCATGGCATCAAACAGATCCTGCAGCGCGGGGTAGATCCGGCTGTCTACCTGTTTTCCATTTGATAATGTAGTCAGTTCTGTCTGATACCCATCCGGGATCGTATTCCATTTATTGACGACGATCAGTTCCCAGTCTGTTTCACTGGGCATTTTATGAAGTGTCTGCTGCAGCTTACCGCCGCAGAAATGGGCTGTCACAAGGAGCAGCAGAATCCAGATTATGATATGTTTTCTGTATCGGTTGCGTTTCTTTTTCCTTTTTCTTCCTGCCATGTCCTTACCTTCTTTTCTCATACAATACCGTATAAGATGAAAGACAGCTTTAAGGAATCTTTAAGATTTTTATAAAATGAAAGCTTGACCTTGCAATAATTGTAAGGTTTAATATTCGTGTGGGAGGAATGAAGATGAAAAAAGATCTAACCACAGGAAATGTCTTTCAGACAATTTTATATTTTGCTCTGCCATATCTGCTGTCGTATTTTTTGCAGACATTGTACGGAATGGCAGATCTGTATATTATCGGGCAGTTTAACGGTGTGGCAGCAACAACGGCAGTATCGATCGGCAGTCAGGTAATGCATATGTTGACGGTCATCATCGTCGGGCTTGCCATGGGAACAACGGTCACGGTGGGACGTGCCATCGGAGCGAAAAAAACAGATGAGGCATCACTGGCGATCGGTAATACCGTGACCCTGTTTATGATCGTTTCTGTTGTATTTACCCTAGGCTTACTGCTTTTGTTAAAGCCTATCGTTGCGCTGATCAGTACGCCACAGGAAGCGGTGCAGGGAACAATACAGTATTTGTTCGTCTGCTTTATCGGGATTCCGTTTATTACAGCCTATAATATCATCAGCTCGATCTTCCGCGGGCTCGGAGATTCCAAAAGCCCGATGTATTTTGTTGCGGTTGCGTGCGTGGCAAATATCGGACTGGACTATCTGTTTATTGGTGTCATGTCCATGGGACCTGTCGGAGCCGCACTTGGTACGACACTGGCACAGACCATCAGTGTCGCGATCTCGCTTATAGCGATCCACAAAAAGCAGATCGGTGTTCATTTGACAAAGAAGGATTTCAAGCCGCAGGTGTCTGTCATGAAAATGCTGCTTTCTATCGGCGTTCCGGTCGCGTTGCAGGATGGCTTTATCCAGGTGGCATTTATCGTTATCACGATCATTGCAAACCAGCGCGGCTTAAATCCAGCGGCAGCGGTTGGTATTGTTGAGAAATTTATCAGCGCGGCATTTATCGTACCGTCTTCCATGCTGGCAACGGTATCGGCACTTGCGGCGCAGAATATTGGTGCAGACAAGCATGACAGGGCAGCAAAGACGTTGTATGCAGCAATGCTGATAACAAGTGTATACGGCATTTTGATCGGGCTTGTGACAGAAGTGGCGGCAGAATATATTCTGGGATTTTTCACAAAAGATGCGGTTGTGATCGTACTGGGCAGTCAATATCTGCGTGCTTATATCTGGGATGCATTTCTGGCAGGGTTCCATTTCTGCTTTACCGGTTATTTCTGTGCTTACGGACTGTCCTATATTGGGTTTATCCACAATGTGCTTGCGATTGTACTGGTGCGTATTCCCGGGGCATATTTTACCTCGAAATGGTTCCCGGACACATTGTTCCCGATGGGAATGTCAGCGCCGGTGGGGTCTCTTTTATCTGCACTCATCTGTATTGTGTTCTTTATCTGGCTGAAGAAAAGGAAGGTCATTTATGGAAGAAACGAAACTGTTTAAAATCGGAGAAGTGGCAAAAATGCTGCATGTCAGTATGGGAACTCTGCGGCATTATGAGCAGGCGGGGCTTCTGACACCCGAATATGTGGATAAAAAAACAGGCTATCGGTATTATAGTGCAAGGCAGCTTGAGGTTTTAAATACGATCCGTTATCTGCGTGTGCTGGATATGCCGCTGCCTCAGATTGCCGATTTCCTACAGAACAGGGATGTGGATGTGATGCGCGAAAAACTGCTCTGGCAAAAAGAAATGATCCGGGAAAAGAAACGGGAGCTGGAGCATGCAGAGCGTAAGATCGATCACCGTCTGGAACGGTTAAATGAAGCGTTGCAGGCAACACTGGAAGAGATCACAATAGATAAAATACCGGCAGGAAGGCTTGCCTGGATTCGCGATAAGCTGCAGCTAAGCTCCTATCTGGATCTGGAGTATTCGATCCGCAGGCTGGAAGAAAACCAGAAGGAAACACTGGTCTTTCTGGGAAAAGTCGGTGTGGGGATCACAGAGGAAAGCCTTGCAAAAGGCAGCTTTTCAGATTATGAACGGGTATTTTTGCTGCTGGATGAGGAAGATGCTTATGAAGGGGAGACGGAAGAATTCCCGGAAATGGATTGTGTGATGATACGGTTCCGTGGCAGTCATAAGGAAGCACCGATCCACTATGAAAAGCTGATTGCCTATATGAAGGAACATAAGCTGGTAGCAACCGGGTTTTCGCGGGAGATCACGCTGATCGATAATGGCCTGACGGATGATCCTGAAAAATTTGTCACAGAGATCAGAATCCCGGTTCAAAGGATCTGGGAAGCATGATTGTATAGAATTTGTAAATAAAAAGCCTCAGTACAGATAAACGAACTGAGACTTTCTATATTTATGAAGGGAATTATTGAACGCTGCGTTTCTGCATTTCAGTTTCATCTAAAACAGAAGTACACTGCGGACAACGACAGGCTTCAATGGAAATTTCGGCTCTGCACATCGGACAGATCTTGGTTGTCTTGGCTTCTTCCGGCTTCTTTTCTAAAGCGGCAAGTCTGGCGGAAGCGGTGTTGATCGCTTTGACGATCACAAATACAACAAATGCCATGATCAGGAAGTTGATGATCGCTGTCAGGAATTTGCCGTAGTTTAAGGTAACTTCTCCAAGGATGTTCCAGGACAGCTTGTCGAAATTCATGCCTCCGAAAAGTCCTAAGATCGGTGTGATGATATCTTCCACCAGAGAAGATACGATGCTGGTGAATGCGCCGCCGATGATAATACCGACTGCCATGTCCATGACATTGCCACGACTGATGAATGCTTTGAATTCATTAAAAAATTTTTTCATGTCTTATCTCCTTCTGTCATATTTTTCTATATTATAACAGAAAAAAGATAAAAAAGCCTATTGTGAAAACATTTCCTGCGTGGTAAAATGCATTTGAAATGGAAAAGCAATGACGGAGAGAGTAGTGCAGAGGATGTATTCAGAGAGAGCAGTAGATGCTGGAAGCTGCTTATGCAGAGCCTGTATGAAGACCACTCCCGAGCTGTGCGCAGAAGACAGTTGTCGAAGCGTCACCGTGTAGCTGCGTTATAAGCAAAGAGTAAAAAATAAGGTGGAACCGTGTGAGAGCACCCTTAGATGCGTGTATGCGTATCAAAGGGTGTTTATTTGTAGCGAGGAAAGAAACCAAGCGACGGCGAAGCTGGCATTTGGTTTCGCCGAGCGTACAACGAGAAAATCATAAGTGCGAAGCACGGCTGACAGCGAAGCTGGCAGGATTTTCGAGTCTGAAAGAGGAAAGAAACCAAGCGACAGCAAAGCATACGGTTCAGAATCAGGAAAGGAAACGAAAATGGTAAACTTTAAAGAAAACGAAGAGCTGAAGACACTTAACCATTCCTGTGCCCATGTGATGGCACAGGCGATCAAGCATTTGTATCCACAGGCAAAATTCTGGGTAGGACCTGTTGTAGCAGAGGGCTTCTACTATGATGTGGATCTTGGAGATGCTGTCATCCGCGATGAAGATATCGAGAAGATCGAAAAGGAAATGAAAAAGGTCTGCAAATCCGGTAAGCGAATCGTCCGTAAGGAAATCTCCAAAGAAGAAGCAAAGGAAATGTTCAAGGATGATGAGTACAAGCTGGATCTGATCGACGGTCTGGAAGATGGAAATATCACATGCTATGAGCAGGGGGATTTCACGGATCTCTGCCGTGGACCGCACGTAGAAAATGTAAAGCTTTGCCGCAACTTTAAGCTGATCAGACATTCCGGTGCTTACTGGAAGGGCGACAGCAAGAACAAGGTGCTGCAGAGAATTTACGGTGTATGTTTCCCGACACCGGAAGAACTGGAAGATCATTTAAGACTGTTAGAGGAAGCCAAAGAAAGAGACCACAGAAAGATCGGTAAAGACATGAACCTGTTCATGGTAGACGATCTGGTTGGCCGTGGCTTACCGATGTTCTTACCAAAGGGCTATACGATCTGGCAGGAGCTTGAAAATTATATCAAAGAAAAAGAAAGAAAGCTTGGTTATCTGCATGTTATGACACCATGTGTCGGAACAGTCAATCTGTATAAGACATCCGGTCACTGGGACCATTACAAAGAGAATATGTTCCCGGCGATGGAAGTGGAAGGAGAATCCTTTGTGCTCCGTCCGATGAACTGCCCGCATCATATGATGATCTATGCAAACAGAATGCATTCCTATAAAGATCTGCCGATCCGTATCGGTGAGATCGCACATGACTTCCGTTTTGAAGCAAGCGGTACATTAAAGGGTATTGAAAGAGGCAGACATTTCTGCCAGAATGATGCCCATCTGTTTGTAACACCGGAACAGATCAAGGAAGAGTTTACAAGAGTAGTAGACCTGATCTTCAGCACATACAAGGATTTCGGTATTACAGATTACCGCTGTGTACTGTCCCTGCGTGATCCGGAGAACAAAGAGAAATATCATGATGATGATGAAATGTGGAATACAGCAGAGAATGCCCTGCGTGATGTTATGAAGAGCATCGGTATCGAATATACAGAGGAGATCGGTGAAGCTGCTTTCTACGGCCCGAAGCTGGATGTTAACGTAAAGCCTGCTGTCGGTAATGAATATACGCTTTCTACCTGTCAGCTTGACTTCTGTCTGCCGGCTAAGTTTAATCTGTCTTATATTGACAAAGATGGAGAGAAGAAGACACCGGTTGTACTGCATAGAGCGATCCTCGGATCTCTTGACAGATTCATGGCATATATCTTAGAGGAAACAAAGGGTAACCTGCCGACATGGCTGGCACCTGTACAGGTAAGGATCATGCCTGTTAAGACAGACAATGAAGAACTGATGGCTTATGCAAAATCCGTTCAGGAAAAACTGGATGACAAGTATGTGAGAGTAGAGCTGGATGACAGATCCGAAAAGCTTGGCTATCGTATGCGTGAAGGACAGATTGAAAAGGTTCCGTACCTTTTGGTGATCGGCTTTAACGAAATGGAAAATCAGACTGTTTCTTACAGACTGCACGGACAGGCTGAAACAACAACAATGCCTGTTGATGAGTTCGTAGAGAAGATCGAAAATGAGATCGAACAGAAGCTGAGATAATGGGTATACTTTACAATAACAAATGAGAGGCTGATTCAGCCATAATAAAACACGCCCACTGTATTTACAGTGGGCGCTGTTTTTAGTTTTCTGTATCCGGCAGAACAAAATTACTGATGTTCTGTGCCAGCATATCTGCTGTACTTCGCAGATTTTCCGTAGAATCTTCGATAACCTGGAAGCTGTCAGCCATTTCGGTGATCGCGGCGCTGGTCTTGGCTGTCCCATCCACATTCTGTTGGGCGATCACAGAGAGGGAATCGATAGCTTCGATGATCTCACCTCTTGCCTGCTCCAGTTCCTTGGCTTTCTGCTCGATGCTGCGGATCTTTGTGATAGATGTCTCCAGTTCATTGATGACACCGTTTACCGTATGTTCCGTGCTGTCGATATGTTCATTCTGCCGGCTGATGATATCCTGTGTCTGCGTCATGGTGTCGACTACCTTCTCGGAATTGTCGATCAGAGTGCTGACGATCTTTTCAATGTTGCCGCTTGCTGTATTGGACTGCTCTGCCAGATTCTGGATCTGGGACGCAACAACCGCAAAACCTTTGCCTGCTTCTCCGGCTCTTGCCGCCTCAATGCTCGCATTTAGGGAGAGCAGATTGGTTTCGGATGCGATTTCGGAAATAAACTGGGAAGCCTTCCGGATATTCTGTGCAGATTCATTTGTCTGGGTTGTCTGCTCGGAAATAACGGAAATCGCTTCTTTTACCTTCTCACTGATCTCTTTCAGTGCCTCGATCGTCTGTGCTGCCTTATCACTGGACAGCTTCATGGAGTCTGCGCTGTCATTCAGTTCATCGGCTTCTTTTCCGGTCTCAATGATGAGATTTCCCATGTGCTGTGCGCTTGCAGAGGCGTTCTTTGCACCGCCTGCCTGTGTATTGGCGCCATCTGTGATATCGGAAACGGTCTGCTGTACTGTATGGATCGTGGTGTAGGTCTGATGAGAGGTCTGCTCTAATGTATCGGAGGAAGCAACCAAGGTATCAGTTGTTTCTTTGATACCCTGAATGATATTTAAAAGCTCTGTCTGCAGCATCTGCACCGCCTTTGTCAGATCGCCGATCTCATCGGAGCGGGAGAGTGTTTTCTGATCGAAAGTTACTGCAAGGTTACCCGCGGATACCTCTTTTACACATGCGATACTGCGGTTGAGCGCCCTTGTCATGGAAGTGGCACTCACCTGTACGATGATCGTACAAAATACAATGGCAATGATGACGATGACAATGATCGTATTTAAAATATTGAGGATGCTGTGATAAGTCGGCTGCTTTTCAATGCCGGCAAACACCATACCGATCGGAGCGGAAGTATCATCCTTCTGATAGACCGGTGTGTAATAGCCGTAATAGATTGTGCCATCCATGGAAATATTGTCGCTGAAATAGCCTTCTCCTTTTTTCAGAACCTTTTCCGTCACAACATCACCTGCAGGGCTGCCTAAGATCCTGTCCCCGTTTTTATCCAAAGCGGATGTCATGATACGTTCTGTTCCGTAGAAGAAAGTAACATCCATACCGGATTCTTTTTTGATCGTATCCACCAGCGTCTCGGACTGGGAAATATTGTAGCTACCCTTCCAGATATCGCCGTTTTCAGCTTGTAGGTAAGAGCCTGCATTCTGGTCGTAAGCCGCCTGTGTGGCAATAGCCGTTCCTTTCAGGGAGTTTTCCACCTGATCGATGATCGACTGCTTGACAATGGTAGAAGCCAGTGCAATGATGATCAATCCCAGAAGCAGAAGCGGAAGTAAGGAACAAAGTAAAATTTTTTTTCGGATTGTCAGTTTCATGGATTCCCCTCCTTATTCAACGATCACGACATTGTGATAGTACCAGTTGATTCCGCCGGTGATCGTGGCGTCGTCTAAGGTGGAGCCTTCCTGACCGATCGTTTCTCCGGTATTTGTTGTCATAACGCCGTCAAACACATTGCTCTGTCCGCTTAAGATCGCAGCAGTTGCTTCATCGACTTTTTCCTGTGTTCCCTCTGCGGCAAAGGAAGCCAGATTTGTGATTCCCACAAGCCCTTCTGCCATACCGCCGTAGTAGTTGCTGCCATCCCAGCTGCCATCGATAATACTTTTGACAGCGGAGGTATAGTAAGCACTCCAATTCCAGATGACACTTGTCAGGCAGGAATCCGGCGTTTCTTTGCTCATATCTGAATTATAGCCGATACCGTAAACACCGCGTTCCTGTGCCAGCGTCTGCGGATAAGCTGTATCGCAGTGCTGTGCCATGACATCACAGCCCATGTCCAGCAGCTGTCTGGAAGCAGCTTCTTCTTTTTCCGGATCATACCAGCTGTTTGTTATGATGACATTGATCTTTGCATCAGGATTAACACTGGCAACACCGATTGCAAATGCATCGATACCGCCCGTTACCTCTGAATTGGATGAGTCCTGTGCAGCAACATAACCGATCAGGTTGCTCTTTGTATTCATACCGGCGACAATACCGCTTAAATAACGTGCCTGATAGATACGGCCGAAATAATTATTGAAGTTTTTGCCGTTGGACATGTAACCTGTACCGTGTGAAAAATAGATATCGGGATATTCCTCTGCCATGGCAGCGGTTGTTTCCATATATCCCCAGCTTGTTGAAAAGATGACATTGCAGCCCTCATCAATGCATTCCCTGATGGATGCCTCAGTTGCCTGTGCATCACTGTCGTCTACGATCTTGCGCACAATCTGATCGGAGGACAGCCCGAGATTTTCCTGCATTCCCTGAATGCCAAGATCATGCGTGTAGGAATAGCCGCTTCCTTCGGCGGGATCGGATATGTACAGAACTCCGACTTTGATGTCTTCTTTTGCAATGCCTGCAGCAGCCGCGGTTGTTTCTGCCGTATTTGTTTCCGTGTCGGCTTTGGCATCTGCCTTTTCGGTCTGATAGCCTTCATTGGTCGCATAATCATCCGGAACCTTGCTTTGACTGCCACAGCCTGTGAGCAGTCCGATAAGTGCCAGGATCATGCAGATCTGTTTCCCCTTGCCTTTTACCATATGAAATTCTCCTTTTTGACAAAATGACATTTATATATACATTTTAGCACAATGTATGCAAAATACAATGAAATATTCTTATGGAAAAGTTAGTTTGAGGCTGCAATCTGTGCAGCTCTTTTGAGTGCATCATCGATATGGGCACAGAAGTTTTCTTTTCCGACTTCTTCGATAAAACCGTCTTTTTCCATTGTTCTCAGCGGCTGTTCGTTGACATGGGAGAAAACAAGCTGTACACCACTTTTCTGACAGCGGTCGTAAAGCTGTTCCAGGGAACGCATTGCAGTTGCATCAAGTGCCGGAACGCCGCGCATACGGATAACAAGACATTTGGTGAAGTCCTTTAACGTGATCTCGGCGATACGTTCCGCAACACCGAAGAACATCGGACCGGAGATCTCATAGACACGCACCTGATGCGGTACTGTTTTGTGATCGATGGAATCCGGATCTTCTTCTTTTTCGTCATAGTAAACCCATCCTTTTACTTCGGCTTCTTCGCTCATACGCTTGATGAAGAGCAGGCAGGCTGCGATCATACCGATTTCGATGGCAACAACCAGATCAAATACGACTGTCAGTACAAAAGTAGCGGTCAGGACGATGATATCACTCTTAGGTGCTGTTTTGCACAGATGGACAAAGGTACGCCAGCCACACATATTGTAAGCAACCATGAACAGGATCGCTGCAATGGCAGGCATAGGAATGAGGGCTGCATAAGGCATCAGCACAACAAGTACGAGCAGAAGTACAATGGAATGTACCATACCGGCGATCGGGGTACGTCCGCCGTTCTTGATGTTGGCAGCCGTTCTGGCAATGGCACCTGTAGCAGGGATACCGCCGAATAAAACAGAGCCGATATTACCGACACCCTGTGCGATCAGCTCCATATTGGAGCGGTGCTTGGAATTGATCATACTGTCAGCGACAACGCAGGACAAAAGTGATTCAATGGCTGCAAGGATCGCGATCGTAAATCCGTCTGACATTTCACTTTGGATAATGGCAAGGCTTAAATGTGGGAAACGGAAATGTGGAAGACTTGAGCTGATCGTATACAGATCGCCGATCGTATTTACCTTCATATGCAGGCATTTTACCAGTACGATACCGACGATAACAGCGATCAGAGAGCCCGGAATCTTTTCGGATACGAGCGGCCAGAGGATCAGGATCGCAAGGCAGATCAGACCGACGAGCAGTGCCTGCATATTGATCGTGTTGAAATAACGGCAGACCGCTTTCATCTTATCGACTGTCTCGATCGGCTTTACATCTGCAGCATAGGTCAGACCGAAAAAGTCCTTTAACTGCCCAATCACGATCGTGACAGCAATACCTGCCGTAAATCCGGTTGTAATGGTAAATGGGATAAAACGGATCAGACTGCCAAGTCTGAATACACCCATTAGGATCAGCAGAACGCCTGCGATCAGGGTAGCGACAACAAGACCATCCATTCCGTTTTTGGCGACGATCCCCGCAACGATCGTTGCAAAGGCTGCGGTAGGTCCGGCGATCTGGACACGGCTTCCGCCTAAAAACGAGATCAGAAAGCCTGCGATAATGGCTGTGTAGATACCTTCCTCCGGACCGACACCGGAAGCAAGGGCAAGCGCGATAGACAGGGGAAGTGCAATGATCGCAACGATAATACCTGCCACAACGTCTTTCAGAAATTGTTCTTTCGTGTAAGTTTTCATCACACTGAAAAGCTTGGGTTTGAGTTTTTCCTTATTCATTTTCATTCTCCTCATAAGTTCAAAAAATACGTCTGCCGCGATACAGCAAACGCATTAAAAATAGCACTTCCCGTTATAAATGTAAATGTACAAATAGTACAAAATCAGCCGGACTGCGAAGAACGATAGAGCCGGCTCATTCGTAACAGGAAGGAAAAGCCAAAGCGGAAAGAGAAAAATGGTACCTTAAATGAAAAACTCAGTGCAAAATCAAAAGGTTTTCTAATACATTAAACATT
>ERZ1673741.944-NODE-944-length-27049-cov-10.824405_pt1 | contig 27049 bp, 25 predicted proteins | sample MGYA00580209_ERZ1673741 | MGnify/ENA primary metagenome ERZ1673741 (study PRJEB41218, sample SAMN15661754) | gut metagenome | host: Homo sapiens | place: Canada: London | collected 2015-08-20/2019-03-30 | study: EMG produced TPA metagenomics assembly of... | reverse complement strand
GAACGTACAACAAGTTTTTTTATTTATATTGGGAGTTTTGACACACCCTCTTTATTATAATACCCCAATGCTCGCAGTTAATAGTGGAACGAGCTGCCGCCCAAGAACTCTCTCAAGAGGCTTGTTGGCGGAATGTCGCGGTTGGGTATCGGCCTTATGTATTCAAGGAATTTCCTAAGCCGGTACGCCTCCGAGTATTCCTCGGCACACTCCGGCACTTGCGTCAGCAAGGGTTCTGCCTGCTGCTTTATCACGGCAAGCTCGAAGAGCATGGCCGAGTTGAACATGGCGTCAGCGTTCTCTTGGTACGGGAAAATCCACTTGTTCTCGCCGGCGCGCACCGACGGCCAACGGTGTATCGACTCTCGCGCGCTCACCCCGCGGTATTTATAGTCGCGAATGATGCGCCTCAACAGGCGGTTGTCGGTGGTGGGTATGTAGTTGTGGTCGTCGAGCAGGATGGTGGTGAGAGCCGACACATACACCCTGAACTTCTGTTCCTCTGGAATCTCGGAGGTCAGCTCCGGATTCAAGGCGTGTATTCCCTCAACCACGAGCACGTTGTTTGGCTCCATCCTCAGCTTTCTGCCGCTCGGTCTCGACTTGCCCGATTGGAAGTCGTATTTCGGCAGTTCCACCTCCTCGCCCTTGAACAGCTTGTTGAACTGTTCGTTTATGAGCTTTAGGTTCAGCGCGTAGATGCTCTCATAGTCGTATTCGCCGTCGACGTCTTTTGGCGTTAGCTCCCGGTCCACGAAATAGTCGTCGAGCGATATGGGCAAGGGCCTCAGGCCATTGGCAATGAGCTGAATAGACAGCCGCTTGCAGGTGGTGGTCTTTCCCGACGACGACGGCCCTGCCAGCAGCACGAGCTTTATGCCTTCGCGCGCCGATATCTCGTTGGCAATCTCGGTTATCTTCTTTTCCTGCAAAGCCTCCGACACGTTGATGAGGTTCGTGGCCTCGCCCTTGTCCACCAGCTCGTTGAAGTCGCCCACGGTTCTCACGCCGATGATGTCCTGCCAATGATGGTGCTCCTTGAATATGCCGAACATCTTGTCCTGCCTTGTCATCTCTGGCAGCTCCTGCGGGTTTTTCAAGTCGGGGATGCGCAGCAACAGCCCGTCATAGTATTTCTCCAGTCCGAAAAGATAAATCATCGAGGTGTTGGTGAGCAGCGAGCCGTAGTAGTAGTCCACGTAGTCGGCCATCTGGTAATATGTGGTGTACAGTCGGCCATAGCTCTTCAGCAGCTTCACCTTCGCGGAGTCGCCCTTCTCGGCAAACATCCTCACGGCGTCTTCCGTCGGCACCTCATGGCGGTGTATGTCTATCTTGGCGTCTATTATCTCCTGCATCCGCTTTCTTATCCTCGCGGTGTCGTCGTCGGTAATGTCGTGCCCTATCACCAGGTTCACGTAGTAGCCATTGCTCACCGGTATGTCTATCACCACCCTGCTGCAAGGGTAGAGGTCGTGCACCGCCTTGCAGAGAATGAAAAAGAGCGTGCGGGTGTAGCAACGCGACCCCGAGCCGGAGGTCATGTCGAGAAATTCCACGTCCTTGTCGCGGTATGCCCTGAAGTGCATTCCCTCAACCTTGTTGTTGACCTTCGCGCATACCGGTTGAGTGGTCATTTTCAATCCAGACTGAAAAAAAATTTCAGATAATGTGCTTCCAGGAGCAATGTTAATCAATTTTTTATTATTTTTGCAACGGATTTGTAATGCCTGTTTCATTTGCGACACGTTTATGTTAGACTTAACATGATTCCATGAATGATATTCACGGTGTAAAATTAGCAAAATCCGTCATGCAGAGCAATAGCCGTATTATAAACATAGTTAAAATATGACAATTCTTTTATTAAAGATTGTTGGTGCCCTCGCGCTCCTCATCTATGGCATGAAGGTGATGAGTGAGGCCCTGCAAAAACTGGCTGGTCCACAGCTGCGCCATGTGCTTAGCGCCATGACCACCAACCGCGTCTCAGGCGTTTTCACGGGCATGCTCACCACCGTTGCCGTACAATCGAGCACAGCCACCACGGTGATGACCGTATCGTTTGTCAACGCCGGGCTGCTCACCTTGGTTCAAGCCATATCCGTAATCATGGGTGCCAACATCGGCACGACGCTCACCGCGTGGATCATGTCGGCAGGCTTCTCGTTCAGGATAAGCGACTTCGTGTGGCCTGTCTTCCTCATCGGACTATTGCTCATCTATTCCAAGAAAAACCGCTATGTAGGCGACTTCCTTTTCGGTGTGGCGTTCATGTTTCTCGCTCTTGCCACGCTTGGTGAAAGTCAACTGCCTCCTGAGGAGCTAAACACGCTGAAAGGCTTTTTCGCCTCGTTTGACCCCAACAGTTTCGGAACCATATTGTTGTTCCTCCTTTTCGGCACCATTCTCACGTGCATCCTTCAAAGTTCAGCAGCCCTCATGGCCATCACCATGATGCTGTGCACCCAGGCCGGACTGCCAATATATCTTGGCATAGCCCTCGTGCTGGGCGAGAACATAGGCACCACGCTCACCGCCAACCTCGTGGCGCTCACCGCCAACACCGAGGCACGCCGCGCGGCCTTCGGCCACCTTTTCTTCAATGTCTTCGGCGTCATCTGGGTGCTGTGCGTCTTCAAGCATTTCGTCAACTTCGCCTGCGGCCTCGTGGGTTTCAACCCGATGGTCGACGTCCCCACCGGAACGCAGCTCACCTTCGCCCTCGCAGCCTTCCACTCGTGCTTCAACGTTTCCAACACCATCATATTGCTGCCCTTTGTCAAGCATGTGGCTAAAGTGTGCTGCTGGGTTTGGAAGCCAAGGGCCAACACTGACGACGACGACTTCCGCTTGCGCTTCATACAGAGTGGCATCATGAAGACGCCGGAGCTCTCCGTGCTGGAAGCTCAGAAAGAGATACAGAGCTTCGCAGAGCGCATACAGCGCATGTTCGGCATGGTGAGAGACTTGCTCGGAGAGAAGAACGAAGACAAGTTCGTGAAGATTTACGACCGCATAGACAAGTATGAGAACATCTCCGACAACATGGAAATAGAGATTGCCAAATACCTCGACCAGGTGAGCAACGCCCACCTCTCCGACGAGACGAAAGGCAAGATTCGCTCCATGCTGCGACAAATCTCGGAGCTGGAGTCTATCGGCGACGCCTGCAACAACATGGGCAGGACCATCAACCGCAAGTTCAAGTCGAAAGAGGACTTCAACGAGCGTCAATACGACCACATTCACCAGATGTTCGAGCTTGTGGACGACGCCCTCTCGCAGATGAACGTGCTGCTGAAAGGCCACAGGGAAGAGCTCAACGCCACGCGATCGTTCAACATCGAGAACGAGATAAACAACTATCGCAACCAGCTGCGCAACGAGAACCTCACCGACATCAACAACCACCAATACGACTACGCCTCCGGCTCTATGTACATGGACATCATCCAGGAGTGCGAAAAGCTTGGCGACTATGTTGTCAACGTCGTGGAGGCGAGGATGGGCATGAAGGCTTCCGCCTGACACAAGGCAGGGGCGGGCCCTGTGCCCGTCAGCAACCCGAAAGGAACACCAACCATTCCCGTCAGCAACCCGAACGGGAATGGCATTGCAAGGGCCGGTTTTATGCCGGCCCTTGCAAATAGAAAAAAATAGTTTACAAATAGTCGTCTGAGAATCGATTTTTTTCAACCAAGCAGTCTCTTGGTCGTAAATGACGCGATTATAGGCCGTTTTGATAAACAGTTGACTATTAAGAAGTTATGATTTTAGCGGTTTCCCAACGTTGCAAATTCGCTAAAATCGCGTCGCCGTTACAGTGCAATCGCATCGCCGTTACAGTGCAATCGCGTCGCCGTTACGGTGTAATCGCGTCGCCGTTACAGTGTAATCGCGATGCCGTTACAGTGTAATCGCAAAACTTTTTGGCCGAAAACCGTCCGATAATGCCGCGAAGCGGCAAAAGGCTACCCTTTTTCCGCTCTATTTGCCCCTGTTTCCAAGTGTTAAATTCCGGCAATAATATTTTACAATTCTGCTAAACGCGACGCGTCCCGTCTGTCGCTATCCCATCGCGCCAGTCATCCTCTCCACATCGGCTTTCGCAAGGTCGCGAAGGCCATCGCCGCCTATGGTCACGAAGCGGTCGGCATGGCGCAAGGCTATGTCGAGGTCGTGGGTCGACACCACCACGAGTTTATCCATGTCGGTGGCAATGGCGTGAAGCATGGCCATGGTGGTCTTCTTGCTCTCGTAGTCGAGAAAGGCCGTTGGCTCGTCGAGGAGCATCACCGGCGTGTGTTGCGCTATCGCGCGCGCTATCATCACCTTTTGCCGCTCTCCGTCGCTCAGGGTGCTGATGCCACGACTGGCAAACGCCGACATGCCCGTGAGCCTCAAGGCCCGCTCCACCATCGCCTCGTCGTCTTTGCCAAGGTTACCGAAGAAGCCCGTGTAGGGCATCCGCCCCATGGCCACCACGTCGTGCACGCTTAGGTTCACCTCGTCGGGTTGCTCAGTCAGCACCACGCTGAAGACGCGCGCCAGCTCCTCCTTGGAGAGCGAGCGGCACGACACCGCCGAGTCGCCCTCTTGCCATCGCGCGTCTCCGGAAAGGGGCGGTTGCAAGCCAGCCAACGTGCGGAGAAAGGTCGACTTGCCCGAGCCGTTGCGTCCTATGAGGCACACCAGTTGTTGGCAGGGAAACAGGCCGCATAGCGGACCCGCTATCACCTTGTGGCGATAGCCAATGGTCAAATTATCTATTATTAACCGATTCATACTGCAAAATTATTAAAAAACCCGCGATAGGCTTGCTGCTTTCAAAAAAATATCTTACCTTTGCACCACATTTGTATGGATATGGTCTTTCAATGACTTGTTTCCATCACATTTGCCCAGATGGCGGAATAGGTAGACGCGCTGGTCTCAAACACCAGTGCCGCAAGGCATCTCGGTTCGAGCCCGAGTCTGGGTACTTTTATTACATCACAACAATCGCTAAAGCCTTACAAACAAAGACTTTAGCGATTTTTCTTTTCCCGACTTGCTCCATATTTGCTCCATTTCAATTAGATAAGAGCAGATTTATTACCGTTCGGCACTGGTCGATTCCGTTCATTTCCATTCGTTTTGGTTTGAGTTTGTAATTTCCAGATTGTTTCGTTGTAAAGTTGGGAGGAAGTTGCTATCTTTGTACGCAAAACGGATTAATATGGAAATCGCTCATATCTCACAAGAATATATACAAGCTGTAAAGGACATCAAGAGTGCCATACTCAAGAGTCGCTATGCAGCCGCCAAGCAGGCCAACAAAGAGCTGTTGAAGCTCTACTACTCCGTTGGTGGCTATGTCTCCGCCCATAGTCGTGACGGATATTGGGGCAGCAACGCCATTGAGACCATCGCTAAAGGACTGCAACAGGAGTTGCCGGGGCTGAGAGGATTCTCAACGACAAACATCAAGAATATGAGAATCTTCTATGAGCAGTGGAGCCCCTATCTAAATCGTCAGACACTGTCTGACGATTTAATAAGCAGCTATAACTCAACGAATTATGTAATTCGGCAGCTGACAACTGCCGAATTTCCCATAGACAATTTCATGGCAGTCGGCTTTACCAATCATGTTGAGATACTTTCAAAGATCAAAGACTTTGACGAGCGGCTTTTCTACATCAGCCAATGTGCTCATGGGAGTTGGACTAAAGACACCCTCAAATATCACATAGCAGAAGATCTTTACCACAAGCAAGGCTCCATCCGGCAAACCAACTTCAACCATACTATCAGCGACGATGATTTTAAGCGGAAGGCTTTACAGTCTTTCAAGGATGAATACCTGCTCGATTTCATCAACATTGAGGACCCTGAGGATGTTGACGAGCGGGTGATTGAACAGAGCATCATTCAGAATATCAAGAACTTCATCATGGCACTCGGCAAGGATTTCGCTTTCATGGGCAACCAGTACCATCTTGAAGTTGAAGGCCATGACTACTACATAGACTTGCTTTTCTTCTCCCGCAAACTGCGGAGTCTTGTGGCCTTTGAATTGAAGCGCGGCGAGTTCAAGCCCGAATACACTGGTAAGTTGAACTTCTACCTCTCTGCCCTTGACGAGTACGTGAAGCTGCCCGATGAGAATCCGTCTATCGGCATCATCCTCTGCAAATCCAAGAGCGACAAGATTGTGGAGTTGTCTTTCCGCGACACCTCCAAGCCAATGGGCGTGGCCACCTATCGTACCTCGAGCGAACTGCCCAAAGAGCTGCGTGATGCGCTGCCGGACATGGAGGACTTGAAAAAACTATTATAGTGGTTAGACGACCGGCAAAAGACATTTGCTATTCGCTCAACATAATCTTGCGATGGCCGGTGGTGGCGACAAGCTGTGCAACTACTTGGCGGATGTCAAACAAACCGTTCGTGTTGAGGTCATTGCAAACAAAGTTTCTCTTCCCTTCTTAGGTTATGGTCTCCTGACCAAGACCTACAGCAACCTCTTCTATGGAGCCAATTACGACGCGACTGATTGCGAGGACTTCCAACGGAGCATATGGATATGCCCCATCACGCTGTTTGCGCTTGGACGGTATCCGAAGTATATCTACGTGAAATAGATATGTAACGACCTATTTAGATAAATTTAATTTCCTTCATTTCTTGGAACTTTGGAAATTTTCCCGTAACTTTGCATCTACAGAAAATAAACTAAGGAGGATAATATTATGGCTTTAGCGATAAGTAATGTACCTGTACTTACAGGTGAGGTGGCCGACCGCTTCGTTAAAGAAGCAGAATACAATGCCAAAAACCTTGCAGGCTCTAAGTATGATGCGGACGCTCAGGCAAAGTGCATGAGCATTGTAGAACGTTCACGTCGTTTCCTTGAAAAGATGAAAGGCAATGACGCTGAATGATTTTGTATTTCTACCGCTTGTACCTGGGGAAACGGATTTTTCCAACTTTGATTGTGGTAGGGATGACATTAATGATTTCTTTCTGAATGACGCTTCTGATTACCAAGAGGAGTTGTTCGGAAAGACTTATGTCTTTGTTCCAGAAGACACTCCAACAAATATAGTCGCTGCCTTTACAGTTGCCAATGCTAGCATTTTTACTAAAAGACTCCCTAACGCACGCAAGAAAAAGATAGGCTATGAAGTTCATCAGTCGAAGGGATTGATCAACTACCCAGCAGTACTGCTTGGCAGATTAGGTGTAGACCTACGCTATCAGCACGCCCACCTTGGACCTCAAATTATTGATTTTGTAGCACAGTGGTTTACAAGCGATGACAATAAATCCGGATGTAGGCATCTTATAGTTGATGCATACAACGAGCCTGGTCTTATAGATTTCTATCAGCGCAATGGTTTGAAGTTGTTTTTCAGTACAGAGCAACAGGAGCGGGAATACCGTGCCTTAGATGTAAACACCTCCGAAAAATTGGGAACAAGATTAATGTATCGCGACCTCATCTTACTGAAGAGGAATTCATTACGGGCAAAGTAGAGTATCCAAGAAAGCTATGACGGACTTCGAATGATTGGCCGTTAGCGCACCACAACCTTGCGATGGTCGGTGGTGCCAATAAGCTATGCAATTATTTGGCAGGAGACAGACAGACCATTCGTGTTGAGGCCGTTGCAAGCGAACATCCCCTTTCTCTCTCAGGTTATGGTCTCTTGACCAAGACCTACAGCAACATCTTCTCTGGGGCCGATTACGATGTATTTGATTTCGTGGACTTCCACAGAAGCGTATGGGTATGCCCCGTCACGCTGTTTGTGCCGGGGTGGTATCCGAAGTATATCTACTTGAAGAAGGAATAAAAAACCCTTATGTATCTACACAAGCCAGCAATGTTATATGTTGCCTGTCGATGCACAAGGGCTTCATGTTATTATTGGTCTTCCTTTCTATTTCTTCACGAGTATCTTAATGCTTGCTTCGCCCATCTTGCAGATGATGACGTGCTCGGAAGTGGCGATGCTAACCGTGCCGCTATTAGCTTTTTGTTCACCAATCAGTTTGCCGTCGATAGCATAGAATTCAACCTTCTCGCTATCGCTGAGACCGCTGACGGTGACGATACCGCCCTCGGCAGCAACCACCACACCGCGCATCTTGGCTGCATTGATGTTGTCGGTCGTGAGGCTCCCGTCAGCTTTCACCCAATAGAGCTTAGCCGTAGCCTTATCGGATGGCTTATAGCCGTCGGCTGTGGCATAGACAGCGATGTCGTAGCAGGCTGCCAAATCTACACTGCCCTCCTCATCAAACTTGTCGTTCTGCACATCCGAGCAGGTCAACGTGTAATGATACTTCGCTCCCTCGGTGGCATCAGTGAACTTCAATTGTCCGTCGGCATAGCCGATAGTCGGCTTGGCGCATGGCTCTACTGGTTTGTCCTCATCTTCGGAGATAATCTTTTTGATATCTTTGAAATTCTTCCAATCAGAGTAAGTATTCATATAAGCTTCTACATCGGGAACGTATAGAGTACTTACCAGATACGTATTATTACTAAACACCTCAGAACCTAAACTTGGAGGAGTTGGATTCTTACAGGTTATCTTTGTCAGACCGGAGCAGCCTACAAAGCAATGATCACCCAGCGATGTCACGGACGAGGGGATACTAATGCTTGTCAAACCTGAGCAGCCTGAAAAGCAATCTTCACCCAGCGATGTCACGGACGAGGGGATACTAATGCTTGTCAAACCTGAGCAGCTTATAAAGCAACTCCTGCCCAGCGATGTAACGGACGAGGGGATAGTAATGCTTGTCAATCCTGAGCAGCCACCAAAGCAAGCATTACCCAGCGATGTCACGGACAAGGGAATAGTAATGCTTGTTAAACCAGAGCAGCCTAAAAAGCAACTCTCGCCCAGCGATGTCACGGACGAGGGGATAGTAATACTTGTTAGACTGGAGCAGTGCTCAAAACAAACTTTTCCCAGCGATGTAACGGACGAGGGGATAGTAATGCTTGTCAGACTTGAGCAGTAGCCAAAACAATCATGGCCCAGCAATGTAACTGACGAGGGGATGGTAATACTTGTTAGACTTTTACAATCAAAAAAACAAACTTCGCCCAGTGATGTAACAGACGAGGGAATCGTTATACTTTTTAGCTCCTCACAGTAGGCAAAGCACCAACTTCCAATCGACGTCACGGACGATGGGATGGAAACGCTTGTCAAACTCTTGCAGCCGGAAAAGCAACCATTAGCAAATGAGGTGACCGTGTATTCCACTCCCTCATCTGTGATTTTCTCGGGCACTGTTATGTTCCCGCTATATGAATTATCAAAAAGAATGGCTTCCTTGGTGTCGGTACGCACAAAGAACCTTAAACCATCAATCACGACATACTTGCCATCTGCAAAACTGCCAATCGCAGTCAGCAGGGCTACGAACATGAGTAAAAACCTTTTCATAAGCTGATAGAATTAATTAGAACATTTCTTATTGTAATTTGCGTTTTCGATGAATTATTCGTCGGTTTGAATATGAAATCATGACATAAGTGGGTTGAAAACACTACCCAATGTCAATGCTTAATCTACGTCTTGGCTTTTTATATATATCTATCTTTTCAATATCTTTTCTATTGAAGCCATTACGTTCTGCAAAATCGACAAAAATCTTATAATCTATATCGCTGCAGGCTTTATTTATAGATATTTTTGTCACAATCTTAGTCCAGTCAATCTTTACATCTTTGGCTTCGCCTCTATATCCTCCTTTCAGTAACTGTCCTTTTTTGTGTGACTTAGTGTCCTCATCTATTAAGAAAAATCTATATTCATGTTCATGCTCGAACATTCTTCTCTTCAAAAGAAGGAGCGTCAAGAAATTATCAACACTGAAATCTTTTGAAAACAATTCGCTTCTAACCTTGTATTTGTCATTTTTGAGATGCAAACGTATCAAATCCTCAGCATTGTATTCATAATTAACATCCCCCTCATACAAGCACCAATTAGAGTGACTCTTTGCATTATCAGCCAATTCTTCCCTTAGCTTCTTCACATCGATAGAAAATTGTACGCAGTTCGCACCAATGCCATTACCATGATATGTATAGAGTTCCCATGCTGCCTCGCTCATCTGTTCTTTCGTGAAGCAGTTTGCATAAAGCAAAGGATTTGCGTCTTTTGCTATATTTTTATAGGCAGCCATATAGAAGAGTTTCTCGAATTGATCTTTCCAACAAGATGGTTCTACGAATCGCAAAGAACCATCTTTGATGCACTTGATAGCAGCACCCATGTCCATGTACTTATATAATGGCTTATCGTACGGTTTCTCGTTTAAGTCATATAAGCCTTCATAGACCTTCTGCCCTTTTCTAACTTTTATAGGCATAGACTTTATCAATAATAGCATTGTAGACACTTCTCCGCATGCTCATAGGCAGAGCATGCGAAGAATTACTTCTAATTATCTTATTATAAATTTCTGTGCATAGGTTCCAATTCTCACGATATATGATCCGGCTGGCAACTGTATCTCAGTATTCTTTCCTCTGTAAATGGTTTGCCCTGAAAGCGTATAAACAGAAAGTACATCGTCTGCATTCATGCCCTCTACAACTAACTTCCCGTGAGAGATTCTTATTCTGTTCTTTACATCTTGCTGCCTAGTTGTTGAAATCCCCGTTGTGTTGACAACAGTCATCAATTTATAGCTTTTCGTTGTTGGATAGTAGTTGCCGTTCCCCAATTGTTTAGCAGCAATGACAACTTTTCCCGTTCCAAAGCAATCAAGATAGGTCTTGTCCCCTATGATTTGTATTGAACAAACCGTATCGTTGTCAAGTGTGTAGGTAATTGGAAGTTTGGAAGATGCTTGCCCCGACAGTTCTATTTGGCTGTATTGTTCAACATTGCTTAAATCTTGATTCCATGTTATAGCCTGTTTCGCTTTTTCTATTGTTAACACACCATCTGCATATATAAAGTCGTAGTTCTTTGCTTCTCCACCGCTAACAGAAATAGGATAAGTCCCTACATCTGATAGAGGCGATGCTTCGGTTGTGGCTAATGGTAATTTAGTCAATACTGACTCGTTCTCTCCTAAAACAAATCCGTCATATTTCACATCGAATTTTGGATTTGGTTCACCATAAATGCGTGTGGAGTTTACAGCTATTGCGTTTAGTAGCCTCTTACTTACGGACAACTTGCCTCCAATATATGTAATGTGATAGTTTTTTGCAACAGCTCCTTTAGCTGTTATGTCATACTCTCCTGCATCGCTTGTTTTAATAGCAGGTGATGTAACCTCTGGTAATGTGCTGAGAACAGTGGAATCTTCTCCATTTACGAAACCGTCATAGCGGACTGTAAACTTAGGATTTTCCTCTCCATAATTTTTGCTTTGGTTGTTGGCTGTAATAGAGAGAGGCGCTTCGGAAATAGCATAGTTGCAGGGCTTCTTAACTTGAAAAGTCATAAAATCGTTTCCATAAGTTACAGTTATGCTATCTTGATATGCCCCCGCATCTTTCTTTAAAGAAGTAAAACCAGAATCAATGACTTGGAAATAAGTGGGAAGTGTATATGAAACGGATAATCTTGGTGTTTTGCCAGTGTATACAACTGCCTGGCTATCCTTAACATTTACCAAATCACGTCCTCTATATACTTTTACAGAATCTTGCAACTTTTTTGGTAGAATATCAATGTAAAGACTTTCTGCTCCGAAATTCCTGCCTAAATAAATGATGGTTCTAAATACCTTTTCCATATACAGATATATTCCGGAAAAAGGATCTTTCCCCATTTGATTTAATGTTGCAGGGAATACCAAATATTTTATTCCATAACCCATTGACCCTGAATGAGTCCCAAACAGATAATCACCAATGGATTGAAGCTTGTTTCCAAAGTCTATATTGGAAAGACTTGTACACCAACTAAATGCTTCATTACCAATAGTTTCCAAATCTCGGAACTTAACGTCTTTAATATATGACGCATTATAGAATGCGAAATTATTCAGTCGTTTAATACACAATGCTACAACCCTCTTTGCAGGAACACTTTGCATTGCATATGAGCCAATGGTTGTTACTTTCAAGGTATAACCATCAACTTCAATAGACTCCGGGATAACAACAGTATCTCTTTTTTGGTTTACTTTGAGTACTACTGCCTCAGGTCCACTCACGTCATATTCAATACTGTCAATTGTTATCTTTGTTTGCGCATTTGCAATTAATGCAATAAGCAAACAGGCTACAGTTAGAACGAAATGCTTGATTTTCATAATTATTTTATTATTAGTTGTCTCCAAAAATTAAAGAAGAATATCTCGCTGAAGTTTCGCCATAAGCTTTTAAGGGAGGTTAAACCCAGAAAAGGAGTCCAGCCACTCCATGTTAACCGCAAGAGCTTAACATTCTTGTATCATTCGTTTTTGCTGGAAGTATGTTCATCCAAAAACATTCCCGTCACTACAACGAAAACAGCAGTTGTCTTCATCTACTCATTCTCACCCAAGACATATTTAACAAACTGTTCAAGTTCGCTATCCAGTTTGGTAAAGACCATGTAATTAGGCAGGTATTCCTTTGTGTCCTTGTGACGAATGTTGTCATCATACTGCTTACAAAGAAGATTACGAACCTTAGAAACCTCAACCTCTCCAGAAGCAACTACTCTGTAATCAGTGTACTTAACTAATTCAAAGAGCTTGTTTTCATCATTGCCAATACCATTATCGACAAGCAAATACCACTTATCATTTTTACTATTTCGAAAAAGGACGGTTCCTTTACCTTTTTCAATATAATCGGTTAAGCTTGATAATTGCATAGTTCAAACTTTATGCCTATAGACCTCCCAGATTCAGCCAATTGAACTTATGTGATACGAAAAAGACGTGGGAGTCTGTACTCGCTTATCCCAGTCTAAGGCTCTCGCATTGCCTATTCGGAGGATAAGCAACACAAGAAGCCCACGCCAAGAGATATTATAAGGTACAACTTCATACGAAGGTTGTAGATATAATACACCTAACATGGACGCTTTCGTTGCCGTATCTTCTCCGAATATGAATTTGCGAGATTCTAGACTGGAAGATAACGTTCGTAAACGTCCTTTCTAAGCCAAAGGCCTTGGGATATACATATCCTGCTGCCTTGAAGACTCAATTCCATCGATGTCTGATTTGCCGACTCAAACAAATGAGTTAGCATCTCGTTGGCAAAATTAGGAAATATTCCTTAAATTTGCAACATAAAGGCGGACTTTTTTGAGATAAAATGCTGTGCCCGCCAACATTATGCGATAGAACTACTCACACAATCCATTCTGTTAGTATGTGAGAATGCGATTGTGTGAGTTATCACATATTTTATAGCTTATACTGGTTGACGTTATAGCCTTGATCGACAAGCTCGCGGAGGAGTTCCTCACGGCTGCGATGACGGACATTGGGGGGCGGTATTGACAATGTCTGTTCAAACACTTCACCTCTATCAGGCAAATCCTGCTGTAAGATGACGAGAGCAAGACTGCTGCTCCAACTTGGTGCCAGTCATCTTGGTGCCTTAACTTGGTCCCTAAATTCATTTATAGATAAGGGACTAAGATGATTATAGGCTAATCTACTGATAATGAGAGCGTTGAAAGTTAATCAGATCCTTTCAACTTGGTCCCTAACTTGGTGCCTAAAAAGAATTTAGGGACCAAGATAGGATAAGGCATAAATCGGGAATAATGTATTGAGTGATAATTAGTTAAGAAATAAAATCAAGATCTTAAACTTAGTGCCTAAATAAAATTAGGCACCAAGTAATTCGGCACTAAGTTTAAACAGTTTTATATTTCTGTATACTACTTCTCGGATGTTCTGGGTTCGTCATTTCTATTTTGCCTTCATCAAGCAAAGGCTTAAGATACTTGTTTCTGAATTTGGTTCTGTCACTATATCCCATAAATCCAAGTATTTCGGGCATTGTTCTTGGTACAGAACAGTATTGCAACAACTTGTTGAATTCTGTTTGGCTCGGTATAAGTTTCTTACGCCCCTTATGTCCAGCCTTTACTTTCTTAACTTCATTGTTCGGCTTCACCACCACTTCAAACACTGTGATCTTGTCTACATTGAAGTCTATAGGCGGATTGCCGTTTTCCTTGAACAGCTCCTTCACGCGGCTCACGCCACGGTTGAACATATTCACATATCCAAGGTTCTTCAATGCCTCGGCTATGATGGGATTGCGGTAGTCGTTGACATGGGGGAAGTTCTCGGGGCGTGCCTTGCCATATAGTCCGCCTGCATTCATTATCTCCAAATGGTCGCTGAACTCGTAATAGCGTATCGGCATGTTGGAACTGTAGTCGCGGTGCATGACAGCATTCAGTAGCAGCTCCCTGATGGCTTCCCGCGGATAGTTGACGACTTGCTCCTCGCGGAAGGCAGTCACCGGTACCGGCCTCGTCGTTACGACACTGTTCTCCGTAAAGGTGTCGAGCTTGGGCAACAAGTCAAACAAGCAGCTTGTGAACATACGCTCATTGAGTATGTCGGAGGCCTTGTCGTTGCCGCCAAACTGCACGTACTGCACGTATGCACCGGGTATAAACTGTTTCGGACGGTGAGCAAAGAGTATCACAGCAGCGTTTGTCGGGCAATGACTGTCCATATCGTACAAGCCTACCGATGCCATCTGTTCTTCCAGACTTCTGTTGTCAGCAGCCAACACGTCAGCGTCAACGGCTTTGGGGAGGTAGCCATTGCGTATCATGTCAACATTCAGATCCGACAGCTTGGCGCGCAGACACGGAGTGACATCGAACGTAGCCATGTTGGCCGTACGTCGCTCTGTCAGTATTCGTTCCTCGTCCTCGGAAGCGATGTCGCGTCGGGGCCCGATACGCACAAACACACGACCACGATAACGGACCGGTGTCATCGGCGACGGCTGCACCTCACAGACAAGCAGTTCACCTTCGGGAAACTCATAGCGGTCAACGCTCATGGTCGGTATCGGCAGTATGTTGCCATCCGAGCGAAGGGCAGCTATGTTCTTCAGCAAGGCATCCGTGACCTTGAAGCCGGGCTTTATTTCACCGTCGTCCTCAGCGCCTATTATCAGATAGCCGTTCTTGTGAGAGCCGGGCAGATCATTGGAGAACGCACAGATAGCCTCACTGAACTTGTCTTTATTACCAGTGGACACTGTACGCTCTATTCGGTATGTCTCAGTGCTCTTCAAGAGCTGTCGTAATTCTTCCTTCGTTATCATAATCGTCTGTTCTGCCTGTATGTATCTGTTGCAAAAATAATGGAAATACGCGAAACGGCAAAAGAAAGTGTGCCTTTTCATTGCCAGGTATGGCTAACTCTATCGTCTCATTCCGATTTTATTGCTTGGTCGTATGCTCTTTGCAGGTTCATCCACATACCAGCCGACACACCGAGTACCATTTCAAGTCCCTGCGCTATATTGTCCGTCATCGCCTTTTGCTCTGCGATGATGCTTTCAAGGGCCTCCGGTGTACTGCCAATGAGCATGGAGAGGTCCTTGGTGTTGTAACCATGGGATTCCAACTGTCGCTTGAGGATTGAACCGGGATGAACGGGGGTGAAAGCCTGCTTAGTAGTATTGGGCTCCACTGGCTTTTTGTCGGTTACCCTCTCCAATTTCTCCATCATCTCTTGCCTCACTTCTTCGTTGGGAGCCCAGTAGCGGTTGAAGGCATCACTGTTAGGGTCGTGACCGGAGAGCGTTGCCACCAAGCCCTTGTCCTTGGTCTCGAGATAGAGGTTACCTACAAAAGTGCGACGCGCCATGTGGCTCGATGCCACCTCGTAGAGTTTCTTCTGCTCCTGCCGGCGTGTTGTAGGGTTGAGAATCGTTACCATACGGTCAAGCCCCGCACGCTTAAATACCTCCTTGATGTCCTCGTTATAGTCCTGCTGTGTAGTAAATGGGAACAGACTTTTTCCCTCTCTGTTCTTGTATCTGTCAAGGATGGCATGACTGATGCTGTTCAGTGGTACGCGGATCGTCCGTGGATTGCCGTCAACCGTCTTGCCCGCGATATATTCTACTGCGTCGTTGATGATGTTGTCACGGGTCAGTGCATAAAGATCGCTCACGCGACAGCCTATGAGTGTCTGGAAAACGAAGATGTCGCGTTGCAGGGCGAGCCGGGCATCATCAGAGAAGTCGGTATCGAGCAGTTTGTCCCTTTCCTCAAGGGTGATAAACACGGGAGTGCCATAGACGGGCTCATCGAGGTGAAACTTATCGAAGGGACGGTTCTGTGTCAGTCCGTTGTCGTAGCACCAGCGAAAGAACGTGCGTATCTTGCAGAAGTAGTAGCGTGTTCTAGCCACGTGGCTTGGACGGTCGCTTCTCTGGTGCGGCCTCAAACAACTCAGGATAATTGTCGCGATAGATATGCTCGTTCTTCACATACTTCCAGATGTCGTGAAGCATCGTCTGGTCAACGTCATCTATATATAAGGTGAACTTCCGCTTACGCGGATGGGTAAGGCGCACGAAGAGCTCATAACGCTGCAGCACGCGCATGACTACACGGTTGTTCCGTATGCGAATGTCCGACAGCGGATGCATCTCAAGGTAATAGTCGTATAGCGACAGCAGCGTTTTCTTTTCCTCTACGGTCTCCTGCTTGTACTTTAATGGATTGTAATACTTGTCAAGGATGAGCTTCGGCCAGTTCTTGTCGATATTGTCGCGGTCGTACTGGTAAGCGTCCTCGAAGAAACGGCGGATGGCGGTTACTTCCGTGTCGACCATCTGCCGCATCTCCTCATCGCAGACCATGCGACTTTAGATTTGCTGGTTCTTGCTGTCCCAGAGATTGGGATTGACCAAGATCTTCGTGACAAGGAACTTGTCGATGGATGTGCCTTCCTTGAAGCGTAGCGACAGTGGCACCTTGGATTCCAAATCTGTTGGCTTGAACTTTACCGATGTGCGGATAAGAAATCTAATTGTCATAATCGTCGTTGTGATAAGGGGTTATGATTACGGTTGCAAAGATAGATAATTTGCTCCATATTTGCTCCATATCTCCCAAATACTTTCAAATAAGGCTGAACGACTCTGAAAGTTATGATGTACGCAACATATTGATAATCAAACGATAATAGATGATTCTGAACGTTTCTAAATACATTATCATTTGCTCCAATTCAGTATTCGCGCCCCCGAGTCTGGGTACACAAAAAGCCAAAGCATTGTTATCAGTGCTTTGGCTTTTTTGCTTTGCGGGCGGGTCTTGTGCCCACAAGCAACCTGCCATACAAAATATACCACGCCGTGGTACTGTCATCATTTCGCCGTAATGTTGTAGTTTTAACGTTTCATTACTTGTCAGAGTCAACTGTTATGGCTAATTTTGCAACAACATTATATTATGGATAACAAGGGAGTATTTTTGTTTTCACTGTTTGCCTGCCTAATGGTTTTAGCAGGTTGTGGAGATAGACATTGCAAGGCCATAGACACAGCCTACGCCATTGCCGATGACTCTCCGGACAGTGCGCTGTCAATACTTAACCATTTGAATCAGCATTGTCTCGCTACCTGTGAGAAGGCGAGATATGCTTTGGTTTACACCATTGCCCAGGATAAGAGCGGCCTTGATGTGGACAATGATTCCCTGCTTCGTATTGCTTACACATATTATTATAGCAAGCCCAATGATTCCCTGTACGCGAAGTGCCAATACTACATGGGCAAATATTATGCTCTTAATGACAGCAGCGAAAAGGCTCTTGTTTGCTTTCAAAAATCCGTGACTTCGGCGAAAGGTCTGCATGATGAGAATACTCTTTGTCTGTCATTATATCAACAATCTGTTATTCTACGAAACTACGACTCTCAAAAAGCTTTAGCTTGCGCTAGGGCTGTCGTAGACATATATAATAACGTGAAAGGCTATAAACTCTCGAATAAATCTTACAGTCTCTTGAACTTGGCGGAATGTATAGCCTATGGAGGTGGTAACACGGATGAGTGTATTTCCTTGGCAAAGGACGCAATAAAATACGCTCTGCAATCAAGAGATTCCACGACCATATCAGACTCTTATCAAGATTTAGCGGCCTTTTATGAAATGAAGGGAAATTACGATTTTGCGCTGAAAGCCTCAAAGATTTCAAATGATTATAATAAAACAAACAACTTCTCAAAAACATTTGCTTTAAGTCAATACTATGTTTCCGCGGACTCTTTAGACAAGGCTCGGTTATGCCTTGCCACAACCATGCCATTAAACCTTAATGATAGTTGCCTCTTGTTTTCTTTAAAACGAACCATAGCCATAAGAGAGCACAACTGGGTAGATGCCGAGGCTTTCGCTGACTCAACAGAAAATTATCTTGACAGGGAAAATTCAGAGAATTTAAAGGCAAGGAATAATTATTATTCTCAGTTGATTCAAAAAGAGGTAGCAAGGGGCATATTGGAAAATAAAAATCTGCGGAAATCGTACTTGATGCTATTCCTTGGCATTGCAGCACTTGTAATCACACTGCTCACTATCTTTTATTTTCACCAGAAAGGTAAGTTCATGCGAGAAACGATGGAAAATGAAGAGAAGCTACATCAAATGGAAGTCAAACACAAGGAAAGACAATTAAAGACCATGAGGAAGTTCCTTTTAAGCAGGATCGGTATCGTAAAAAGACTTAAATCCATTAAACGCTCCGAGTTAATAAAGTTAGAACTTACGGATGAAGACTGGGATGAAATAGAGGTCTTTCTGAATAATGTTGACGACGAGTTCGTTGTTAGATTGAAAAAAGAGTTTACCGATTTAACCCAAAAGGACATTAGGTTCCTTATGCTGGTGAGGTTAAAAATACCTTATGATAGCATTGCTTCGATATTCAGTATTCAAGAAAAATCAGTGAAGCAAAGGCTCTTCCTTTTCAAGAAAAAATTAGGGTTGGATAAGGGTGAAAAGTCAACAAGAGAGTTCATAGAGACCTATTAAAACTCGAATAAAATCATTTTTAGACTGGCAAACGAAAGTTGATTTAGCGTAATTTATTGTTATAAAGGTATTTATATTAAATCTCTTTGAAGTGCTAATTAGACCGCTATAATTTGGAGCGCCTGTAAATTCTTCATAATTTTACACTCGAAATCGTTATAAAATATTATGAAGATGAAAACAAAAATAATTGCGGTGTTTTTGTTCGTGGCTGCAGTTGCCTTCGCTTCATGCAAGGAGAGCGAGGATAACCCTGTTACCACCATGAATCCTACTACGGAGAAAATACTCGCTGAAGGTCTCAACATAGGCGCTTATGGTAAAGACACAACGGTATTGTTTCCGAAAGCTGACGGGTATAAAATTGATATTAGCTATGCAACTGGTTCCGGCAAGTGGTGCAGGGCATCGGAGATACCAGAGTCGGATAACTATCAAGCAGGATCTGATAACAATCAAACGGCTGTGCGTATAGTATGCGCACAATCGGATGACTCCCTGCTCGTTGCAAGGGAAGCGAAGATTACGCTTTCTTCTTCGAATAACAAATATGTAATCAATGTGAACCAGAGGCCTCACCAGCTTGCTTACTTCAAGGATAAGGTGCTTTATATTCCAAACACGGGAGGAGACTTTAAGTTGTCTGTGTTGGCAAACAGCAAATTTGAAGTTTACTCGGTTTCTGGCACTTGGTTAACTAAAAGTTCTGGCCAGATAAAATGTACAGAAGTCAAGACAATAGAGTTCCCATTTCATGTACAGTTGAATACAGGATTGGGTAGAAGTGATACCTATTGCGTCTCTAATGATTACTACGACACGGTTGTCCATCCCGACTACGTCACTGACTTATATGGTAATAGACCCATGATTAGTATTATTCAAGAGCCACGTACCTTACATGAATCAGAAACCGTGGATATGAATGAACCAAGGCACTACGAGAGTCTTGAAACAATGTTAGGACATGACAGCGAAAACCTTTCCAGACTGAAAAAACTTACCGTGATAAACATGATTAAGCATTCTGATGTGGAATATGCAGCCAAAATATCCACTCTGAACCTTGACACGTTGGATATGTCACAGTGTAATTATTATGCGTTTGAAGATAAGAGAGGCATTAGTCAAAGAATGTTTTTCGGTTGTCACCTGTCGTGCATTGTCTTGCCAAAAGGCACTGAGCGTATATATGATGAAGCCTTCGCCAACTGCGCCAACCTCAAGATGGTCAGCCTGCCATCGAGCGTCAAGAGCATAGGGGCAATGGCATTCGCTCTTTCGCCTAAGATAGAGAATATATTGATGCCCTCTGATTCCAAGCTCAATTACATTCAAGACGAGGCGTTCAACACGGGCGGCACCATCACGAGCCTCTTTATACCAGCGACGGCAGATATGACAAAGAATGCCCTTAAGGGTCTGCGAGTAAAGGAATTGCATATAAGATTGGCTACTCCGCCAACGCTGAATCCAGACAGTGAGGTCAACCACGGTGGCAGTGTCTTGTATGTACCAGTAGGCTCCAAGGAAAAGTATGCCTCCGCGACCTATTTCAAGGACTTTGGTAAGATAGTTGAAGAATAAACGGAATCTATTTGATAAACTAACTTAACCTAACGAGACAGTTTGTACTCTAAAAACGCCACGGCTTAGTATTCCAAGTACTAAGCCGTTTTTTCATGCCACATTTGCAGGATGCAGGAGCATATGGTATTTATGAAAAAATTTGGTCTTTGAATACGAGTTTCAACCATTTGAGTCAACTATAATGCCTTTTCCTTCACCATTTCTCACCACAATGGCAATTGTCTTCATGCGCACATAGTTGTAGCTTAGGTACATGAAACCGCGATAGGGATTGTCGGTGCCCCATGAGTTCTTCGCGATGAAAAAGAGATGACCATCAGCATCTCGCGCGAGACCGCACAGCTCCATGCAGTGGTCGTCGGTGGTCTGAAACTGCTCGAAAGCCCATTGCCGCTCCGCTTGGGTAGGCTCGTGACGCTCATCTGGCAATGTGGCGCAACCGCGCCTAAAGTCGAACCCAGGCTCGGAGATGTCGCCCTCCCAGCACACGGGATGCCCATGGCGCAATGAACTGACAATAGTGTTCATCAACCTTTCGAGAGGAATGTTATAGAACGTGTCGAGCATACGGTTGTCGGCCGCCTCCATCACGAACGCCGTGCCAAAGGGATGATGGGTGAAGCTCGTCAACGCCACGTAGTCGCCCTCGACGTAAACGCTCTGGGCAAACTCCTGGGGAGTGTAGCCCACGCCAAGCATGAAGAGCGTGGGAGGAAGGTAACCTATCTGGCGGTCGAGCATGGAGCCGAGACGCGTGTCGAGCATGCGCAAGCTCCGAGAGGCGCGCGCCACCTGCATGGCGGCACGTGAAAGGGATCTGTAGCTTATGCTGCCTAAGGGATGGTAACTGTCGTAAGGCTCCATGCCATAACGCTCAATGAGCCTCAACGCCATCGGCGCCATGCCGCGAAGCGACACCCCCACCCTGCCACGCGTGAGAAAGCAAGCGCGCGCCTGCTCCTGCAGCCACAAACGGGCGAGATAGTCGGGCGAGAGGTTCACAGAGTCGCCCATCTCCAGCCGCTCGGTCTCAATGGTGGCAAGCATGGCATAGGCCCAACAAAGCTCGCTGCTACCTTGGTCTTTCACCGGGGTGGTCTTCAGCACAACCTCATTGCGAAAACTGCGAGGAACCGATTTGTCGGCCCTGTCAGCGCACGAAGAGGCCACCATAGACAACAAGACAGCGAAGAATACAGAATGCCTAAAAATGTTTTTCATTGTTCATAATCGTATTTCAACGCAAAATTAAGCATTTGCGTTCTCTTTTGGTTCATGCGACTTATTTTTTCAAGCCAAACCACGGAAGATGTCAGAAATATTACCTATATTTGCAACATAAACCTTATTAAAGACAGATAGCCCTATGATGCAACAACTGATAGATACCCTACACAACGAGCAACACACGCTCGTGGTTCTCCACGACGGTCGCGTGACCACTTACGACGGCCAAGGAGTGCGCCGCCTCTACAACATCATGAACGAGGAGCCCGAACTGCTCTACGATGCCAAGGTAGCGGTAAAGGCCGTTGGCAGGTCGGCAGCCTCGATGATGGCAGACGGCGGTGTGGCGCAAGTGTTCGCGGAATACATATCACAACAGGCTTACGACACGTTGACAGGCGCGGGCATTAAGGTTTCTTTCGACAAGAAGCTCGACCACCGCGAGTTTCTTGAGGTGTGGAGGAAGCTGGGGGAATAGGATAAAACCTGTTTGCCGTTATCCTGCCAACCCACCTTTCAGAAGAACAAAGGTGGGTTACATGAACATGCCTTGCCTAAAATAGTAGTGCGATTTTCCCGTATTTGTTTGGGTAGCCCTTATAAAAGGGTTACCTTTGTGGAAAATTAGCGATAGACACAACTACAATCTAACTCAATAAATGATCATTCGTAATATCTTAACCACAGTGGGTTGTCTCTTGGCAACCACGCTGTCTGCCCAGACTCGCTTGGCGGGTTATGAGTATGGCTCAGCCACTGCTCCCACCTGGCAGGAGTGGCAACAGCCCGAACTGTTGGGCTACAACAAGTTGCAACCCCATGCTTGCTTCACCAGCTTCGCCTCGGAGGACGAGGCCAAGGGCGTGTTGCCAGAGAAGTCGAGCTACTGGCAGAGTCTCAACGGCAAGTGGAAGTTCCATTTCGCCAAGAACCCCGACGCCCGTCCCAAGGACTTCTTCCAGACTGCCTATCCCGACCAGGGATGGGACGAGGTGGAGGTGCCAATGTCGTGGAACATCTACGGCCTGCAGAAAGACGGAAGCCAGAAATATGGCACGCCAATATATGTCAACCAGTGGGTCATCTTCAAGTATAACATCGCCGTGGGCGACTGGCGAAAGGGCGTGATGCGCGAGCCCCCCAAGAACTACACCACCTATGAGTATCGCAACGAGGTGGGCTCATACCGCCGCACGTTCACCCTGCCTGCCACATGGAATGGCCGCGAGACCTACATCAGCTTCGATGGCGTGGACTCCTTCTTCTACCTTTGGGTCAACGGCCACTACGTGGGTTGCTCAAAGGATTCGCGCGACGTGGCAGAATTTGACATCAGCCAGTGGGCCAAGGCCGGCAAGAACGAGGTTGCCGTGGAGGTCTACCGCTCGTCAGACGGCTCATTCCTCGAAGCTCAAGACATGTTCCGCCTGCCCGGCATATTCCGCACGGTGGCGGTATACAGCAAGCCAAAGGTGCACGTGAGCGACCTGAAGGTCATTCCCGCTTGGCACTCCGACGGCACGGGCCAGCTGGCCGTAGACCTCTCGGTGGCCAACGTCAGCGGAAAGAACGTGAAAGACTATACCGCCATTTTCAAGCTCTTTGCCAACAAGCTCTATGGCGACGCCGAGGGCGAGGGCCAGACGCTGACGTCGACGCTTGGCACGCTCACGCTTGCCAAGGCCGACACGCTGACACGCCACGTCGACTTCACCGTGGCCGGCGTGAAGCCCTGGACCACAGAGGAGCCAAACGTCTACACGCTTGTTTGCGAGCTGCGCGACAAGAAGGGCAACACCGTAGAGGCGGTGAGCACGCAGACGGGATTCCGCACGGTGGAGATACGCGACGTGGCAGCCAAGGACGACGAGTTCGGTCTGGCCGGCCGCTACTTCCTCGTCAACGGCAAGCCGCTGAAGCTAAAAGGCGTGAACCGCCACGAGACAAACCCCGCACGCGGACATGCCATCACGCGGCAGCAGATGGAGGAAGAAGTGATGATGATGAAGCGCGCCAACATCAACCACGTGCGCACTTCCCACTACCCCAACGACCCTTACTTCTATTATCTCTGCAACAAGTATGGCATCTGGCTCGAGGCCGAGGCCAATGTGGAGAGCCATGAGTATTTCTATGGCAAGGCCAGCCTGAGCCACGTGCCCGAGTTCCGCAACCAGCACGTGGGACGCATGATGGCCATGGCACACGCCCGCGTCAACGACCCCTGCATAGCAATCTGGAGCCTGGGCAACGAGGCCGGGCCTGGCGACAACTTCAAGGCCAGCTACGCCGCCGTGCACGCTTTCGACACATCGCGCCCAGTGCAATATGAGCGCAACAACGACATCGTGGACATGGGGTCAAACCAGTATCCGTCGGTCAACTGGGTGCGCGCAGCCGTGCGTGGCAATATGGGCATAAAGTATCCGTTCCACATATCAGAGTATGCCCACTCCATGGGCAACGCCGTCGGCAACCTGCAAGACTACTGGGACGCAATAGAGTCGACCAACTTCTTCTGCGGCGGTGCCATCTGGGACTGGATAGACCAGTCGATGTACAACTACACGCGCGACGGCAAGCGCTATCTCGCCTATGGCGGCGACTTCGGCGACACGCCCAACGACGGCCAGTTCGTGATGAACGGCATCATCTTCGGCGACATGGAGCCCAAGCCTCAATACTATGAGGTGAAGAAGGTGTATCAGAACATAGGCGTGAAGTGGGCCGACAAGGCCAAGGGCACGCTCGACATCTTCAACAAGAACTATTATGCCGGCGACCTCTCCGACTATGATGCCACATACAGCCTCACGACCGATGGCCTCGAGGTGGCGACGGGCAAGCTCGCCGTGGGCAGCGTGGCACCACGCCAACACGCCACGGTCATCGTGCCGGCACTGGCCAAGGGCACGCTCGACGCGAACCGCGACTACCAACTCCTGGTGCAGTTCCACCAAAGGCACGACACGCCCTGGGCAAAGGCCGGATATGTGCAGGCAGACCAGCAACTGCTCGTGCAGACAGCGGCCGAACGCAAGGCCCTTTCCGCCGACGCTAAGACCATTGGCAAAGTGAGCGTCAAGGAGACCGCCACAAGCATAGCCGTGGATGGCGGCAAGGCCTTCAATGTCGATTTCGACAAGGCCACGGGCTCCATCCGCTCGCTGACCTATGGCGGCAAACCCGTCTTCGCCGACGGTTGCGGCCCGCGCCTCGACGCGTTCCGCGCATGGGTCAACAACGACAACTGGGCTTACCAGGCATGGTATGAGAACGGGCTCCACGACCTGCAACACAAGGCACTTGAGAGCCATGTCGTGACCAACGCCGACGGCTCCGTGTCGGTGAAGTTCGTGGTGGAGAGCCAGGGCAAGGACTCAGCACACTTGGAGGGTGCCGACAAGAACTGGAAGAAGCTGACCACGACAGGACGCAAGCCCGACTTCAAGTTCACCACCAACGTAGTCTATACCATCCATCCCGACGGCTCCGTGGAGAACCGTAGCGCCGTCTCGGCATCGCGCACCAACGTCACGTTGGCCCGCCTGGGCTATGTGATGAAGTTGCCCACAACAATGAAGCACATGAAGTATTACGGTCGCGGCCCCGTGGACAACTATCCCGACCGAAAGACAAGCCAGGCCGTAGCCATCTGGGACCAACCCGACGTGGCCCGCGAGTTTGAGAACTTCCCCAAGCCGCAAGACATGGCAAACCACCAGGACAGCCGCTGGGTGGCCTTCAGCGACGGACTGCATGGAGCAATATTCGTGGCCGACAGCGTGATGAGCTTCTCGGCACTGCCTTTCTCGGCACAGCAGCTCGCCATGGCCAACCATCCACATGAGTTGCCCGCCAGCGATGGCGTATGGCTACACATCGACCATGCCATCACGGGTCTTGGCGGCAACAGCTGCGGACAGGGTGGCCCGCTTGAGGCCGACCGCGTGAAGAGCACCAGCCAGCAGTTTGGCTTCGCCATACGCCCAACCACATCGCTGGCCGACGACAAGCTGACCGAACTGGCAAACGTGTCGCTCGACGGACAGGCACCGCTCAGCATCAGCCGCTCGCTCGACGGCAAGGTGAGCATCAGTTGCCCGACAGACCAACCCATTTATTATAAGGTGAACAACGGCAAGCGCCTCCTGCGCTACACCCAGCCTTTCGCCCTGCGCGATGGCGGCAGCGTGGTGGCCTTTGTCAAGGGGTCGAGCTTCAACTACCAGCAGCGCTTCGACCGCATCGAGGCCATACCCGTCACGGTGAAGTTTGCCAGCTCAGTGGAGAGTGGCGAGGGCGATGCCGAGCACATGACCGACGGCAATCCCAACACCTTCTGGCACACGATGTACAGCGTCACGGTAGCCAACTATCCCCACTGGGTCGACTTCGATTGCGGCACGGCAAAGACGCTAAAGGGCTTCAGCTACCTGCCACGCCAAGACAGCAACAACGGCAACATAAAGGATTATGAGGTGCAAGTCAGCATGGACGGAAAGACATGGGGACAGGCCGTAGCCTCCGGAGCCTTTGCCAACGATCGCTCGCTCAAGCGCGTGATCTTCAATAAGCCCGTACGTGCCCGCTACGTGCGCTTCACCGCCAAGAGCTCGCAAGACGGACAAGACTTCGCCACATGTGCAGAGTTCAACGTTCTCGAACAGTAGGAAGTGCCTTTTAACCATCAAGGCTGATTACACATAGCATCGGCCCCAGTCATGGCGACATAGTCGCTAAGGCTGTGGCCGATACCATTTTGTGAAGGCAAATAAAAAAGTAACCATCCGAAAAAACCGCCTTGTTAATTACAAAAAAACTCGCAAGTGAAAATGCGATTGCGATTTCAACGTATTACACAATAGCATATTGATTGCTATACTCACAATTATAAACCAAAATGTCAGAGCAATAATCAACATTGCTTACTTTTTGGGTATTTTAACGCGCTTTCTTTCTCCATTTCCTTTTTTCTTATTACATTTGTATTGTTTTTAATATATAAATATCAAACATACAGCTTATGGGAATTTTTTTGTTTTCAGACTCAGAGCTATCGGAATTAGAAACTCTGAAAATCATGGGAGGCACAGGTTTCATTTCTGAAGCCCAGGCAGGGTGCATCAACAAAGCTAGAGGATGTGGTATAAATACAAATCAAGCATCTTGAGGGTGTGTCAAAACTCCCAATATAAATAAAAAAACTTGTTGTACGTTCTTGT
>ERZ1673741.943-NODE-943-length-27072-cov-5.593034_pt1 | contig 27072 bp, 23 predicted proteins | sample MGYA00580209_ERZ1673741 | MGnify/ENA primary metagenome ERZ1673741 (study PRJEB41218, sample SAMN15661754) | gut metagenome | host: Homo sapiens | place: Canada: London | collected 2015-08-20/2019-03-30 | study: EMG produced TPA metagenomics assembly of... | reverse complement strand
GGAATTCCAGACGACATCGTCGAGCGGGGCGCGCCCGCCGAGCGTGCGGGTGGCCTCGATGCCCTCGCTCGAGGGGCGCAGGGGCTCGATGCCGTCGGCGACGAAGAGGATCTTGTCGAGGGGGCTCATCTTATAGCCCGCGGTCGTGTGGACGCTGATCGCGTGCCAGACCTCGTCGGGGAGCTCGGGGTAGCGCTCGGGCAGCTCGCGGGCGGCGACGCAGCCGTGGAGCAGCGGCTTCACGTCGGCATAGTCGGCGCCCTCGAAGTCGAGCTCGAGGGCGCGCGCCCGCTCGATGAGCTCGTCGTCGGGCACGACCTTGTCCCAGTCGTGGAGAAGCCCGGAAACCCTCGCCAGGAAGGGGTCGGCACCGTACATGAGCGCCATAGACTCGGCCGTCGAGGCGACCGAGATCGAGTGCGCGAGGCGCTTGGGCTTGGCGGCGAGCTGGACGGCGACGTCGGCCTCGACCTTCGCGATGTAGGCGAGCTGGGCCGGAGTGTAGCAGGCGCCCGAGGGCTTCTCGGCGCCTTTCTTCTTTGCGCACATGCTAGGCGAACACATCCCCTGTCTGTCCGTAATGACGTGAAGAGGCACCGTAGAGCCGGTGCTTGTGGAGGTAGCCCGTGACCGGGTCGGGCGTGAGGTAGCGCAGGCTCTCCCCCGCGGCGACGCGCTCGCGCAGGTAGGAGGACGAGATGGCGAGCGCGGGGACCTCGAGGTAGGTGACGTCGAACTCGATGCCGGACTCCTCGATGGCGTCAACGGCGCGATCGAGGTTGTAGCCGGGGCGCGTGGCGGCAACGAGATGGGCCACGCCGGCAATGCGCGCCGCGTCGTGCCAGGTGACGATCTCGGCGATGGCGTCGGCGCCCGTGATGAAGTAGAACTCGACGTTTTCGGGGTAGAGCTCGCGCAGGCGCACGAGGGTGTCGGCCGTATAGGTCACGCCCTCGCGGTCGATCTCGAAGCGGGAGGCGAGGAAGTGGGGGTTGTCGGCGGTCGCGAGCAGCGTCATCGCGAAGCGGTCCTCGCCGGAGGTGACCTTCTTGTCGAGCTTGAAGGCGGGGCGCCCGGCGGGCATGAAGACAACGACGTTGAGGTCGAGGTCGGAGTAGGCCTGCTCGGCCGCGACGAGGTGGCCGTAGTGGATCGGGTCGAACGTGCCGCCCATGATGCCCAGGCGGTAGCGCTTGGACTCCGTGGCGCCGAGGATGGGCAGGCCGGAGGCCTCGAGCCTCTCTTTCCAGTCGGGCGGCATGCTCATCGCACCTGCCCGTCCCCTCTGATCTGGAACTTCGTGGTGGTGAGGGCTTCCGCGCCCATGGGGCCCCGGGCGTGGAGCTTCTGGGTGCTGATGCCGATCTCTCCACCGAGCCCGAAGACCCCGCCGTCAGTGAAGCGCGTCGAGGCGTTGACGTAGACGCACGCAGCGTCGACGCGCGCGAGGAAGCGCTCGGAAGCCGCGTAGGACTCGGTGACGATTGCCTCGGAGTGGCGCGTGCCGTAGCGGTTGATGTGGTCGATCGCCTCGTCGAGGCCGTCGACCACACGCACGCTGATCTCGAGCGCGAGGTACTCGCGGCCCCAGTCCTCATCGGTCGCGTCCACGAAGCTCGCGAGCGCGCAGGCGGGCGCGAGGGCGCGAGACTCCGCGTCGCCGTGGATCATGACGCCCGCGTCCGCGAGCTCGCCGAGCATGGCCGGCAAGAAGGACGGCGCGACCGAGCGGTCCACGAGCAACGACTCCGCCGCGTTGCAGACGCCGACGCGCTGGGTCTTCGCGTTCATGACGATGGAGCGGGCGCGGTCGAGGTCGGCGGACTCATGCACGTAGATGTGGCAGTTGCCGGTGCCGGTCTCGATAGTGGGGACCTTCGCGTTCTCCACGCAGGCGCGGATGAGCCCGGCGCCGCCGCGCGGGATGAGGACGTCGACGAGGCCGACGGCCCCGAGGAGCTCGGAGGTGCGCGTGTGCCCGGCGTCGTCGGCCACATACGCAACCGTCGCGGCGGGAAGGCCCGCGCCGACGCAGGCCTCGCGGCACAGCGAGGCTATGGCGAGGCAGGAGTCGTTGGCCGCGCTGCCGCCCTTGAGCAGGCACGCATTGCCCGCGCGAAGGCACAGCGCGAAGGCGTCGGCGGTCACGTTAGGGCGCGCCTCGTAGATCATGGCGACGACGCCGAGGGGTACCGTCACCTTCTGGATGCGCAGGCCGTCCGCGTTCACGTGGCCGCCGACGACGCGCCCGAGCGGGTCAGGCTGCGCCGCGACCTCATCCATGGCGGAGGCGATCGAGCGAACGCGTCCCTCGTCGAGCATGAGCCTATCGAGGAGCCCATCGCCCATGCCCGCCTCGCGGGCCCGCGCCATATCGCGAGCGTTGGCGACGACGACGTCGCCCGAGCGGTCGCGCAGCAGCCCGGCGGCAGCGCGGATGGCAGACGAGCGCGCCTCCGCGGAGGCGGCGGCGATGTCGGGGGCGGCGTCGTGGGCCGCCCGGGCCAGTTCAAGCGCAAGTCCCATGGGAACCCCCTGAGCTAAAAGACGAGGAGCTCGTCGCGGTGGACCGCGGGCACGGCCGCCTCGTCGCCGAGGAAACGGGCGATGACGTCGAGCTTGAGACCGCGCACGCGCTGCATGTCATCCGAAGAGTACCTCACGACTCCGCGGCCGATGAGCTCCCCTTCCGGATTCGTAACGTTCACGACCTCGCCGGAAGCGAAGGCGCCGTCGACGTGCGTGACGCCCACGGGAAGGATCGAGGCCCCGCGCTCCACGACGGCGCTCGTCGCGCCCTCGTCGAGCCTGAGCGTGCCCCGGACCACCTCGGCGAGGCCGATCCAGAGCTTGCGGCCATGCTCATGGGCGCCGTCGGCGGGCGGCTGGAACCTCGTGCCCACCGAGGCCCCCGAGGCGACCTCGCAAAGCACGTTCGGCCTCCTGCCCTCGCAGATCACGGTAGGAATGCCCGCCGCCATCATGGCGCGGGCAGCCCGCACCTTGGAGGACATGCCGCCCGTGCCGAACGAGCTCGAGGAGCCGCCGGCCATGGCGGAGATGCTGTGGTCCACCTCGGTCACGAGGGGGATGAGCTCAGCCGCGGGGTCCTCGGAGGGGTTCGCGGTGTAGAGCCCGTCGACGTCGGACATGATCACATAGAGGTCGGCGCCCACAAGGCCGCTCACGATGGCTCCGAGCATGTCGTTGTCGCCGAAGGTGAACTCGGCGACGCTCACGGTGTCGTTCTCGTTGACCACGGGCACGCACCCGAGGTCGAGCAGTCGCTCGATGGTGTTGCGGGCGTTCAGGTACCCCTCGCGGTCGACGACGTCACGACGGGTAAGGAGGACCTGACCGCAGGCGACGCCGCGCTCGCGGAGCACCTCGGCGTAGGCCTCGGTGAGGGCCGTCTGGCCCACGGCGGCGCAAGCCTGCAGCGTTGCGATGTCGGAGGGGCGCTCCGCCATGCCGAGCGCGTCGCGACCGGCAGCTGCGGCGCCCGAGGAGACCACGACGACGCGCTCCCCCGCCTCGCGCAGCGCCACGACCTGGTCGCAGAGGCTGCGAATGAAGGGACGGTCGAGCGCGCCCTTCTCGTCGACCAGCGTGGACGAGCCGATCTTGAAGACGATGAGGCGGCCGGGCACTACTCCTCAGCCTCCCCGTCGACAAAGACGGCCTCGTCCTCGCGGAGCTCGGCGAACTCGTCGGGCTCGTCGTCGCCCTCGTAGTTGAAGGCGAAGCCGAGGATGCGCACCTCGTCGCCGGTGACGGCGCCCGCGCGGCGGAGCTTCTCGTCGAGGCCGCAGCGCGAGAAGCGGTGCTGCAGGTAGGCGACGGCGTCCTCGTTGTCCCAGTCGGTCTGAACGACCATGCGCTCGATGGACCCGCCGGAGACGCGCCAGGCGCAGCCGTCCTCGCGGGTGATGCGAAGGGCGTTGTCCCTGCGCTGGCGGTTGCGCTCCCACTGCTCGGAGAGGTCTCGCTCGGGCTCGGTGGCCTTGAGCTCCTCGCGCAGCACCGCCACCTGGGCGGCCACTTTGGTCACGAGCTCGTCGAGGCCGAGGCCCGTCGCGGCCGAGACCGCGAAGAACTCGTGGCCGTCCGCCTCCGCGGCGGCGCGCAGGCGCTCGATCTGGTCCTCGTAGCCGGGGAGGTCGCATTTGTTCGCGATCACCATCTGCGGGCGCTCGGAGAGCTCGGAGGCGTAGGCCGCGAGCTCGGCGTTGATGGTGCGATAGTCCTCCACGACGTCGCGGCCCTCGTAGCCGCCCGTGACGTCGACGACGTGCAGGATAAGGGCGGTGCGCTCGATGTGGCGCAGGAACTGATGGCCGAGGCCCTTGCCCTCGCTCGCGCCCTCGATGAGGCCGGGGACGTCCGCCGCGACGAACGACTGGCCGTTGGCCGCGCGGGCGACGCCGAGGTTGGGGATGAGCGTCGTGAAGGGGTAGTCGGCGACCTTGGGGCGCGCGGCCGAGATGCGCGCGATGATGGAGCTCTTGCCCACCGAGGGCATGCCCACCAGGGCGGCGTCGGCCATGAGCTTCATCTCGAGCTCGATCCAGTGCTCGATGGCGGGCTCGCCCTTCTCTGCGAAGGCGGGGGCGCGGCGCACGGAGGTGACGAAGTGCGTGTTGCCGAGGCCACCGCGGCCGCCGGGGGCAACGATGACGCGCTCCCCCGGCTGCGTGAGGTCGGCGAGCTCGCAGACGGGCTTCTGCGTCTGGGCGTCGAGCTCGCGCACGACCGTGCCCAGGGGGACCTTGAGGATGAGGTCGGCGCCGTCGGAGCCGTGGCGCTTGGCGCCCTTGCCGTGCGTGCCGCGCTCGGCGCGGAAGTGGTGCTTGTAGCGGTAGTCGATCAGCGACGAGAGCTGCGCGTCGGCCACGACCACGACGTCGCCGCCGTGCCCGCCGTCGCCGCCGTCGGGGCCGCCCTTGGGCACGAACGCCTCGCGGCGGAACGACATGCAGCCGGCGCCGCCGTCGCCGCCCTTGACGTTGATGTGGGAAAGATCGGTGAAGGTGTTGTCCACGTGCGGCTCCAAAGTCGTGCGTCTCTTGTTACTGCAAAAGAGTATAGCCAGATAAAAAGAGGGACCCCGCGTATGCAGGGCCCCAAATAAGAACAATCAAAAAGAGAATCTACGCCTCGCGGACGTGGACCATGTGCTTGACGCCCTTGGTGAACTCCACCTTGCCGGCCTTGAGGGCGAACAGGGTGTCGTCCTTGCCGATGCCGACGTTCTCGCCGGGGTGGATGTGGGTACCGCGCTGACGGACGAGGATCTCGCCGGCCTTGACGTTCTGGCCGCCGAAGCGCTTGGTGCCGAGGCGCTGCGCCTGCGAGTCGCGACCGTTCTTAGAAGTGCCCTGGCCCTTCTTGTGTGCCATAGAAATTACCTGCTTTCGGTAACCGGGAAAACTGACTAAGCGTTGATGGAAGCGATCTTGATCTTCGTCAGCTGCTGACGGTGACCCTTGTCACGCTGATAGCGCTTGCGCTTCTTGAACTTGAAGACGAGGACCTTCTCGCCCTTGAACTGCTCGAGGACCTCGGCGGTGACGGTCTTGTCCTGGAGGGGGGCAGAGCCAACGACCGTGGACTTGCCGTCGCTCAGAAGCAGGACGGGGAGCTCCACCTTGTCGCCAGGCTGCACATCGAGCTTCTCGACGGCGAGGACGTCCCCCTCGGCAACCTTATACTGCTTGCCACCAGTTGCGATGATTGCGTACATTCTTGAACCCTTCATTGCTGGCGTTAGTGCAACAGTCACTCATATTACTCAAGCCGCTCTGACCAGTCAACGGAGCATGTTGTTGACCAGCTGGGTCCCACCGGGGAAACGGTAGCGGTACCAACTGGTCGTCGGCAGTCAGGCAACTTGTATGAATATAGAGGTAATCGGCCCAAAAGGCACAACATCTAGAGCGGATTCACAAGAAGGCCACTATTGGCGTCCTCGTGTGCCTGGGAGGTGCGGCAGACCTTGAGGCAGTCGTAGCCGCGCGCCTCGCCCGCCGCGCCCGCGAGCGCGTGGTCGATGAGGAGCTGCGGGCGCAGCGCGCCGGCGTTGCTCGAGCGCGTGTCGAGCGCGAGCGCGACGCCGCCCTTGACGTCTGCGCACTCCCACGAGACGAGCGCGCCCGAAACGTCGATGGACTTCTTTTTGTCCCCGCGCAGGTACTCCATGACGCCGGCGTCACGGACGGCGCCGATGCGCCCGGAGAGCTCGGACGCGCCGACGGCGCAGTCGAGCACGAGCACCTTCCAGCAGGAACGGGTGAGCCAGCTCTCGAGCGCGGGCGCGCGCCCGTCGACGTAGGCCGCGCGCGAGGGCGCGAGCGCCAGCGGGGTCGCGGCCCGCAGGCTCACGAGCACCTCGTCCACGGGCACCTCCTCGGAGAGCCGCAGGTCGAAGTACTCGCACACCGACGACGCGCCGACGGGCAGCGCCTGCGAGAACTGGATGCGCATGCGCCGGGCGAAGCCGTTGCCGATGGAGAAGGGCAGCTGCGCGCGGCGGATGCAGCGGTTGATCGTCTCGAGCACCTCGAGGTGGCCGAGGAAGGCGAGGCGGTCGCCCTTCGCGTACTCGACGCGCAGGCGCGGGAGCTCCTTGATGAACGAGAGGTCCTGGGGCTTCGCGTCTCCCCACGGCTGGGGCCTGGCACCGCTCATTTGCGCTCCTCACAGATAACGTTCTTCACTCCCAAGGTCGGGCACACGCCGCAGCCGACGCAGCTTTCGCGCGTGCAGTCCGGCGTGGTGACGCCCTGCGCGGCGCGGCGCCACTCGCGCTGCAGAAATCCCTTCGAGACACCGGGTGAGGTGTGGTCCCAGGGAAGCCGGGCGTCCACGGGGAACTCCTCGCAGGCGATGTCCTCGAGGTCGTAGCCGCAGGCGGCTGCCGCCTCGCTCCAGCGGTCGAACGAGAACTCGCTCGTCCAGGCGTCGAAGCGGCACCCGCGGCGCCATGCCTCCAGAAGGAGCCTGAAACCGTCGCGCCCCATCTTGGAGATGGCCCCCTCGACCAGCGAGGTCGAGGAATCGTGGTAGTTGATCCTAACGCCGCGGTCGTTGCAGGAGTGCAGGAGCAGCTGCTGGCGCCTGCGGACCTCCGCGGGAGCGAGCTGGCCCGCCCACTGGAAGGCGGTGTAGCACTTAGGGACGAAGACGGCGACCGAGATCGTGACCGAAACGCCGCTCTTCGGGCCCTTGCCAACGACCTCGCGGCCGATCTCGAGGACGCGCTCGGCGGCGCGGACGATCCCGACGATGTCCTCGTCGGTCTCGGTCGGCAGGCCCATCATGAAGTAGAGCTTGCAGCGGCGCCACCCGTTCTCGAAGGCGTTGCGCGCGGCGCGCTCCAGGTCGTCCTCGGTCACGTTCTTGTTGATGACGTCGCGGAGCCGCTGGCTGCCGGCCTCGGGCGCGAAGGTGAGGCCGCCCTTCTTTCCGGCGCCGACCGCCATGGCCATCTCGACCCCGAAGGAGTCGAGGCGCTGCGAGGGGATGGACACGCGGATGCCGCGGCCCGAGAGGTCGGCGTGCATGCGGTTGAGAATCTGGGCGCACTGCGAGTGGTCGGTGGTGGAAAGCGACGTCAGGCTGATCTCGTCGTGGCCGCTCGCGGCGAGCCCCTCCTCCCCCGCCTGCACGATCTGGTCGGCGGGGCGCTCGCGCACCGGGCGGTACGTCATGCCCGCCTGGCAGAAACGGCAGCCACGGGCGCAGCCGCGCAGGATCTCGAGCGAGAGACGGTCTTGGACGATACCCATGTACGGAACGATCTTCGCGGCGACGGGGGGCGTGGCGGCCAGATCGGGGATGCAGCTCTTGAGCACGACCTCGCGGGCAGGGGTCCCGGGCCTCGGCACGGCGTACCCCCAGCGGGTCGAGGTCTCGTCGACCACGATGTCGTAGAGCGAGGGCACGTAGACGCCGGGCAGCTCCGCCAGCGAACAAAGGAGGTCCGCGCGCGCCATGCCCTTCTCGCGGCAGTCGCGGATGCGGGCGCAGACCTCGACGATCGACTCCTCGCCGTCGCCGAGCAGCACCGCGTCGAAGACGGGCGCCATCGGCTCACAGTTCCAGGCAGAAGGCCCGCCCGCGAGGATGATGGGGTCGTCCTCGTCGCGCCCGTCGCTCGTGAGGGCGATGCCCGCGAGGTCGAGGGCCTCGAGCACGTTCGTCCAGATGAGCTCATGGGCGAGCGTGAAGCCCACGGCGTCGAAGGACGCGAGCGGCGCGGCGCCCTCGAGCGAGAGCATGGGAACCCTTCGCTCGCGCATGAGCGCGCTCATGTCCGTCCATGGGAGGTAGGCGCGCTCGCAGCTCATGCCCGGCTGCGCGTTCACCGTGTTGTAGAGGATGGAGACGCCGAGGTTGGGCTGCCCCACCTCATAGACGTCGGCATAGCACATGCACAGGTGGAAGGGCCCGTCCTGCTCCTCGCAGGCGCCCCACTCGTGATCGAGGTAGCGGCTCGGGTGCTCCACGTGCGGAAGCAGCGGCTCGAGCAGGTGGAAGAGGTTCTCTCGCTTTGCCTTCACTCGGAGGCTCCTGACTGGTCGTCGACGGGTATCACGAGGTAGCCGGAATCGGCGCCCGTGCAGTCGGCCTCGGCTCGCGACCGCGCGCGGCGAGAAGGCGCGCAGGGAAGCGCGGAGGCGGCACGGGAGGGCTCCGGGGATGACCCGGGCGCAGGCTCGCTGCCTTCGGGCGATGAGGCGGCTCTCCCCTGCCGGGATACCGGAGGGTCGAAGCGCGCCTGGACCGCCTTCGCCGTGGCGACGGTGCCGGCATAGCCCATGCCGGCCTTCAGCGCCCAGCCGAGCCCGGGGACGAGCCCGGCAAAGAAGCGCGCGATGGAGCGGTAGGCGAGCCCGGCGCCGAGGACGCCGCCGACCTCGACCATGCGCGAGAGCTCCACGCCCCGACCGTAGCAGGCGGCGATGTCGAGGGCGAGCTTGGCCTGGTTGATGCACATGATCGGGTAGTCGGACCCGGGGATGAGCGGGATGGCGCCCACCGCGGCGTTCTCCGCCGCGCACCGCGAGGTGAGCAGCCCCACTGCGGCGTCTCGGCAGAACGGGAAGTTCGCGGCGAGCGTCACCGGGCTGGGGACCGAGCGGGCGAGCCAGCCCGCGAGCTTGGGCGCGAGCGCGGAGGGGTCCGAGGCGCTGATGAGCGCGGGGGCGCCGTCGCCCAAGGAGCCGAGCGAAGGGACGTCGAGCGCGGACTCGGCGACGATCCCGCAGGGCACGCCCGCCGAGGCGCAGCGGGACGCGATGTCAAAGACGCCCTGCTCGCCGGGCCCCACGAGCACGATGACCGCGTCGGGGTTAGACGCCGAGGCGACGGCCCCGGCAAGGCCCATGACCTCGACGATGCCCCCGGCGCGCCGAGCCGTGAGGGCGTCCTTCACGGCGAGGGCGAGCGAGCGGTCGCAGAAGGCGCCCACGCGGACACGGACGTGTACCTCGCCGTCCATCGCGTCGAGGCTCTCCCTCCCGGCGGAAGCCACATCAAAGAGGCCCGAGAGCGGGAACCCTGAGCTTCCTTTCTTGCCATGTTCAGCGCGACGCGCCATGTGACCCTCCCCTTTGTGTCCCTACGCCGCCTTCTGGCGGTGACGCCAGACAGACTGTACCATGCCCACGGCCATGAGCTGCGAGACCATGGACGACGAGCCGAAGCTGATGAAGGGCAGCGGGATGCCCGTGATGGGCATGATGCCGATGCACATGCCGATGTTCTCGAGCACCTGGAAGGTCCACATGCCGCAGCAGCCGACGAGCAGCATCTTGCTGAAGAGGTTGTCGATCCTCATGGCGAGCAGCAGCGTCGCGAGGATCATCCAAGCGAAGAGCGCGAGCAGGAGCACCGAGCCGACGAAGCCGAACTGCTCCGCGAACAGCGCGAACACGAAGTCCGTGTGGGCCTCGGGAAGAAACCCGGAGCCAGCCTGCGAGGCGTTGCCGATGCCCTTGCCCAAAAACCCGCCGGAGCCGACCGCAATCTTCGCCTGGCGCAGGTTATAGCCGTAGCCCTTCGGGTCGGCCGCCTCATCGACAAAGACGATCAGGCGCTTGATCTGGTAATCCTTGAGGACGTGAGGGAGACCCGGCGTCATGGACGACCACACGACGAGCGCGACGGCGCCGACGATGAGCGCGATCGTGGGCACGACCCACTTGGAGGGCGCGCCCGAGCAGATGATGATGGCCGCACCAGCAAAGAGGATCACGAGGCCCGTGCCGAGGTCGGTCATGACGAGCAGGCCGAGGGGCAGAAGCAGCGTGCCACAAAGCTTGGCATAGTCCGTGAAGGTCTCGATCTTCCCGTTGTACTGGGCGCTCGCGGCCGCCATGAGCAGGATCGTGACGAGCTTGGCGGGCTCGGAGGGCTGGAACCGGAAGTGGATGAGCGGCAGCTGGACCCAGCCTGTCATGCCCTTCGCCTCGAAGCCGAGGCCCGGGAAATGCGGCAAGACCATGAGCACGCAGTCGATGACGAGCAGCGTCGTGACCATACCGGAAAGCGCGCGCGTGTCGTAGCGCCACACGAGGAAGGCGAGGAAGGCTCCCATGGCGATGCCGACCAGATGGCTCGAGAAGCGCGCCTCGGCAATGGTGAGCGACGCGGACCATATGGTGACGACGCCGACGATGACAAGGAGCGCCGCGGGGATGAGCTGCGAGAGATAGAGGTCGCCCAATGGCCCGCGGCCGCCCGAGATCCTGGCCCTGCGCTCATCGTTGCCGAGCATCTTGTCGGCGGCCCTGCCGAGGATGCCGCCGGTGGCCGTGCCCAGCCCCGTCATTGATTTGGATGGCATGGAAGGGTCCTCCCAGGCTAATCGGTGGTGTCGGAAACGGTCGTCGCGGTGTCGGGCTGGCCATAGATCTGCCCGAGAACGTCGCGGGCGACGAGCATGGCCGTGGTCGAGCCCCAATCGCCGCCGTCGACGTTCGCCGCGACGACGTACTTGGGGTCGTCAGCGGGTGCGTAGGCGACCATCCAGCAGATGTTCCTGCCGACGGAGGTCTGCTCGCCGGTGCCCGTCTTTCCCGCGACCTTCACGTTGAGGTTCGTCCAGTGGGCCGCCTGGCTCTCGCTCTCCTCATAGATCACGCCCTCGAGGCCCCGCTCAACGAGGTCGCGGTAATCATCTTCCTCGCTGATATCGTCGGTCTGCGAGACCTTGTAGTCGATCACCGAGCCGTTACCGATGTTGCTCTTGACGCACTTGAGCACGTGCGGCTTGAAGACGGGCCCTCGGTTAGCGATGCTGGAGTACGCGTGCGCAATCTGCAAGCAAGTGACGAGGATGTCGCCCTGGCCGATGGCGATGTTGCAGTAGTCGCCGGGGTGCCACTCGCGGTCCGCGTCGGGCAGGCTCGAGAAATAGTCCCACTTCCAGGCGGCATCGGGAACGCGGCCCACGGCCTCGCTCGGCAGGTCGATCCCCGTGGCGGAGCCGAAGCCGTACTGGCGGAACTTCTGTTGCATGCCGTCCTTGTTGCTGGAGTTCGAGAAGCCCTTGCCAATCTCGTAGAAAACGACGTCGCACGAGAATGTGATGCCCTGCTGCAGGTTCAGCCCTCCATGGCCGTCGTGGTTGTAGCACCACATGCCGTAGGCCTCGCCGAGACCCGTCCACCAGCCGTTACAGACATAGCCAGACTGAGGCGTCGCGATGCCATTGTCGAGCGCGGCGAAGGATGTGAAGGGCTTGATGGTGGACGCCGAGGGGTACTGGCCCGAAATGGCACGGTTGAGCAGCGGATAGTTGGAGGCCTCGTTGGTGAGCCCCTCCCAGTCCGAGTTCGCGATGCCGCCTACGAAGATCGAGGGCGAGAAGGTAGGGGCGCTCGCCATCGCGAGGACCTCGCCGTTCGTGCAGTCGAGGCAGACGACGCTGCCGCCTGCGGGGTTCTTGCCCTTCTGCCTGAGCTCCGTCAGTACCTTCTCGAGAGAATCCTCGGCGGCCTTTTGGATGCCGGAGTCAATGGTGAGCACGACGTCGCTGCCGCTCTGCGGGTCGATCTTGGTCGAGGACTGCAGGATCTTTCCGTTGGAATCGACGTAGACGGTCTGCTCGCCCCGGATACCCTGCAGGATGCTCTCGTACATGGCTTCGACGCCGGCCTGGCCGACGACGTCGCCGGACTTGTACTGGACCGAGGAGTCATCGGATCCCGAAGCCTCCAGCTGCTCGGCCGTCACGGTGCCGGTGTAGCCGACGACGTGGGCCGCCAGCGTCCCTTGCGGGTAGGAACGCTGGGAGCGCTGCTGGACGGAGACGCCAGAGAAGGCGGCCGGGTGCTCGCCGAGGTAGGCCACGACCCGGCGCGAGACGTCGGTGGCGACGGTCCTCACGGACTGGGCGCCCTCGGAGGAGTCGATGACCTTGCGGTAGACAGCCTGGCGCGGCATGCCGATCAGGTTGGCGAGCAGCTGCATCTCCACCTCGTCGTCGGCCACGTCCGCGTCCGCCACGACGGTCAGGCTCGAGCGGTTCGACACGATCTCGGCGCCGTTGCGGTCGAGTATCCTGCCGCGTGGGGCAGCGGTGGTGACGGTCCTCGTGCGGTTGGACTCGGCTTCCTTGGTGTACTCGTCGCTGGAGACGAGCTGCATGGACCAGAGTCGCGCGAGAAGCGCGGCGAAGATCGCGCCGATGACGGCGGCGAACCCGACGAGTCGCGAGGAGTAGGTCGTCTCGGCCGACTCGTCCCGGCCTCCGGAGGCCCGCGGGGCGCCGCCGCCGATGTCGAAGGTGTAGGCGGCCTCGGAACGCCCGAAGACGAGGAACAGCGCTATGAACACGACGGCGATGACCGCGCACACTATGACAATCAGCAGAGACAGATCCATGACCGCCCCTTAGAAGCCCCTGCGCGAGAGATGGGTGCCTGCGCCGAAGGAGTTCGAGCGCACGCGCGAGAAGTAGTACGCGAACGGCAGGAAGGCGATGATGGTAAGAAATGCGGTGGGGATGGCGCGGAAGAAGAGCGCGTCGATAAGCGAGCTCGAGTCCCCGACAAGCAGCATCGTGAGCCCATAGGCGACCGAGACCCCGAGCGCCGCGGCCGAGAACAGCGCCATGCTCGCGCCGAAGTCGCCGGCCATCCGATTGCGGTGCTCGCCGCCGAGCAGGTGCGAGCAGACGGTCAGGAGCAGGGACATGAGGCCGATCGGCCCCGTCGTGGAGAGATCGAAGAAAAGACCCGCGAAAAAGCCTATGACCGTCGCCTGGGATCCGCCGCGCGTCAGCGCCACGCACGCCGCGAAGACGAGCGCGAAGTTTGCCCGCCCGTTGCCGAACGCGATGTTCGGGGCGAGGGTGAGCTGGCACACGGCGCAGACGGCCCCGAGGATGAGGAGACCCTTGGTGTCGTGGCCCTTATCGGCGATCTGCATGGTTGCTCCCTCCCCTACTCGCTGTAACCGTCGCTGGAAGCGGATCCGCTGCCCGCATCACCGGACCCCTGGGCCTCATCGCTCGCCGACGATTTATCGGAGGAGTCATCGGAGCCGGAATCGGACGAGGAGGACGAGCTCGAGGTCTCCTGCGAATCGGCGGACTTGATGTCGTCGGCAGTGGCCTCCTGGCCCTCCGTGAGCGACGTGATGACGATGACCTCCTCGTAGTTCTCGGTGCTCGCGAAGGCGTCGACCGTCACTTCGAGGTAGAGCGAGCCGGGGGTGTTGTCGACGTTGGAGACCCTGCCCAAAGGAAGTCCCTTGGGGAACACCCCGCCGAGTCCGCTCGTGACAACGAGATCGCCGACCTGCACGTTCTGCGAGGTCGAGATAAGGTCGAGCGTGATCTGGCCGGTGGCCGAGCCGTTGAGCATGCCCTGGGCGCGGCTCGACTGGATCATCGCGGAGACCGAGGAGTTCTCGTCGGTGATCAGACGGACCACAGACGAGGTCGGCCCGCACGAGATGATCTGGCCGATGACGCCGTTGGAGGCCATGACGGGCATGCCGACCGTGAGCCCCGAGGCGGAGCCGAGGTTGATCGTGACCGTCGAGGTCCAAGAGTCGCTCGACCCGGAGATGATGCGCGCGCCCTTCGACTGCAGGCTGTAGCTGTCCTGGATGTCGAGGAGGTCCTGGAGCCGCTTGGCGGTCTGCTCCGCCTCCTCGAGCTCGGCGTTGCGCGCCTGAAGGCGCTCGTTGTCCGCCTTGAGGTCGGACAGCGTCGCCTGATCCGCGGTGAGATTCGCGAAGATGTTGCCGAGCCCTTGGAAGGGCACCGACACGGTGGCGCCGATATAGCGCACGGGCGACGTGATCGTCGAGAAGACCCCGCGGACGGCCTCAAGGGGACCGGAGTCGCCCATGCGGCAGCTCGCGGTGAACAGGACGATGGAGGCGACGCAGCAGATGAAGAGCTGCTTGCCGCCGCCTCCGCTTGAGTTGTTTCCGAGCGCCGGGGAACCTCCCCGGCCGAGGCCCGAGTAAGACACGCCTACTGGCCAGTGCTCTGAACGAAGCCTCCGCTGAGGGCGTTGGCCTCGAGGACCTTGGCGCAGCCGTTGACGACGTTCTCGAGCGCCGTGGGGCTCACGTTCACGGGCACGCCGGTCTCTTCGCGCAGACGGTGGTCCAGGCCGCGCAGCAGCCCGCCGCCACCGGTGAGGAGAATACCGTAGTACATGAGGTCGGAGGCGAGGTCCGGCGGGGTCACGTCGAGGGCGTCCTTGACGGCCTTCGTGACCTCGTCGAGCGGGCGGTCGAGGGCGCGGCGGATCTCCTCGCTCTCGATGCGCACGGTCTTGGGCAGGCCGCTCATGACGTCGCGACCGTTGACCTCGACGTCGAGCTCCTCGGCCAAGGGCGCGGCCGAGCCGACCTTGATCTTGATGTCCTCGGCGGTGCGCTCGCCGATGGAGAGGTTGTACGCGTCGCGGACGTGCTGGAGGATCGTCTGGTCGAACTCGTCTCCTGCGGTGCGGATCGACTGCGAGACGACGATGCCACCCATGGAGATGACGGCGACCTCGGTGGTGCCGCCGCCGATGTCGACGACCATGGAGCCGGTCGGGTCCTCGATGGGCAGATCGGCGCCGATGGCGGCGGCCATGGGCTCCTCGATGAGGTACGCCTGGCGCGCGCCGGCCGAGATCGTCGCCTCGAAGACGGCGCGCTTCTCGACGGAGGTGACGCCGGAGGGAACGCACACGACGACGCGGGGGCGCGGGCTCCAAGGATAGCGGCGCTCGCGCGCCTTCTCGATAAAGTAGCGGAGCATGACCTCCGTTACGTCGAAGTCGGCGATGACGCCGTCCTTGAGGGGGCGCTCGGCGATGATGGAGCCCGGGGTGCGGCCGATCATGCGCTTGGCGTCGGCCCCGACGGCGAGGACGCGGCTCTCGCTCTTGTCGATGGCGACGACCGAGGGCTCGTTGATGACGATGCCCTGGCCGCGCACGGCGACGAGCGTGTTGGCGGTGCCGAGGTCGATGGCGAGGTCGCCGCCGTATTCCCCGAAAAGCGAGTCGAAAATCGACATCAGGATCCCTTGTCTACTTTGCTAGTTGGCCGAGGCCGCGGAGGCGTACTCGGTCTGAACGGAGGTCACCTTCCACGTAACGCCGTCCCTGACCATCTGCACGGTGTACTGCTGCTGGCCGCCGGCCGAAAGCGTGGCGACGACGTGGACCGTGCTCTCGGTCATGCTGCGGTCGACACCGTCGACCGTGACGGTAGCTCCGGAGGGCAGCGTGTCGGCAATCATCTGGACCTGGTTTGAAGCGGAGTCGGCGATGTACTTGTTGATCTCGGTGCCGTTGGTCTTCGCCTGGAAGAGGGACTCCGCGACGGACTCCTGGGTGGGCCACCCGAAGCCCTGGGTGTAGGCGAGCGCGCCCGCGCCGCCGACGAGGACGACGATGAAAAGAAGCACGAGGAAGATCTTCAGGCCGCGGTGCTTGTGCTTGCGCTTAACCTTACGGTCCTTCTTGTCCTGCTCGACGAGCTCCTCCTCGGTCACCGAGAAGAACCCGGTATCCTCGGCGGAGGGGATGAGCTGGCCGGAGGCGCCCGTCGGGTCGAGCGGGTCGACGCCGGCGCTGTAGCCGGCGGCGGCGAGGAAGGCGTCGGTGTCGGAGGGTGCGGAGCCGGACTGCTGCTGCTTGGCGGCAGCAGCGGCGATGGCCTTGCGAGCGGCGTCGTAGGAGGCCTGCGCCGCGGGGCTCATGACGAAGGAGGCGTCGCTCGTGGCGTGCGAGAAGGCGTCGACGGCCTCGGGCATGCGGTTGGCCGCGACGTAGGCGAGTCCGAGGTCGCAGTAGACCTTCGACTGGCTCTCGAGCGGAGTGGTGAAGTCGAGGGCGGTGCGGTAGGCCTCAACGGCGTCGACGGGGCGCCCGAGCCTCATGAAGCAGCTTCCGAGGTCGGAGAGGGCGCCCGCGGGAGCGGGGTTGTTCTCGTCGATGGCGGCGGAGCGGTAGGCGATACCGGCGTTGCGGACGTCGCCGGTGGCCTCGTAGGCTCGGCCGAGCGCGAGGTAGGCCTTGTAGGGCGTGGAGTACGAGTTGTCCTGGACGGCGCCCGTGAGGGCCTGGATCGCCTCCTGGGCCCGCCCGGCGGCGAGCAGCGCGCGGCCGCGGTTGCAAGAAAGCGCGCCGACCTTGCCGTACGAGGCGTCGGAAAGCGCGCTCGCGTAGGCGTCGGCGGCGGAGTCGTAGCGGCCGAGCTTCATGTACGCGTTGCCGATGAGGTGGTCGACGGCGCCGGCCGGCTCGCCCTGGGACTTGGCCCCCGAGAGCATCGACACGGCCCCGAGCCAATCGCCCGCCTGATAGGCGGCCTTACCCGACTCGAATGCCTGCTGGTTCATGTATACCTCCAAGGTAACGCGCGGCCTTAAGCCTCGCTGTGCTCGATCCTGATCGAATTGATGACGTCGCCGGCGCGCAGGGCACCGATGACGTCCATGCCCTCGATGGTCTGGCCAAAGACGGTGTAGCCGGAGTCGAGGGAATGCTGCGGCCCGAGGCAGAAGTAGAACTGGGAGCCCGCGGAGTTGGGGTCCATGGAGCGGGCCATGGCGAGCGCGCCGTCTTCGTGGGAGTTACGGGGGTTGGAGGAGAACTCCTCGTGGATCCGGTAGCCGGGGCCGCCGGTTCCCGGACGGCCGTCGGGACCCATGCCGCCGGCGGCGACGTCGGAGGGGCTCATCTCGCGGGTGTTGGGGCAGCCGCCCTGGATGACGAAGCCGGGGACATAGCGGTGGAACTTGAGTTCGTCGTAGAAGCCACCCTCGGCGAGCTCGCAGAAGTTCGCAACATGGATCGGCGCGCCGGTGCCATCGAGTCGGACGTGGATCTTTCCCTTGCTCGTGTCGAAGACGGCGACCTCGTCGCCGGTCACCTCATACTCGGGGGTATAGAGCGGATCTCCGAAAAAGCCCATGGTTGCTCCTCGCTATATCACGTGGCGGGAAGGCCCCGCCAGAATTCGAATCCAGCTATTCGATGATAGCAGCACCCTTGGGGTTTCACACAATCGGCAGGCACCCTAATCTTGCTAAGAAGCCCTCGAGACCGGCTTCCAGGCGTCGACGTTCTGGTCGAACAGCGTCTTGTAGTACCCGTTGCCGGAGATCTTCGCGAGGATCTGGTCCTGCGCCGAGGCGGGGTCCGCGCTCGAGGACGAGAGCTCCCAGGCGGCGCTGAGGGCGTCGCAGCGGTTGCGCAGCCAGTTGCCGAGGCTCGTGAGGTTCGTCTTGTCGTCCGCGTATACGCCGGCGCCGTCAGAGGTCGACGAGATCGAGCTGATGGTGTTGGAGACGTCGAGCGAGACGTCCTTGATCGCGAGCAGGCACGCCGAGCGCTCCTCGGCGGTTCCCGAGACGCCCTTCGACTTGAGGTCGCCCTCGCTCGCGGTGACCTTCTTCTCGTCTTCGGCGAGCTTCTGGTAGTCGGAGCTCAGCGAGTCGAAGATGGGGTCTTCGGCAGCGGCGTCCGTCTGGGCGGCACGCTCGTCCTTGTCCTGGGCGTCGAGGGACGAGACCTCGTCGGGGTTTCCTGCCTCGGAGGTGTCCATCGGGGTCTTTGCGGAGATGTCGTTGGCGTTGGGGTCCCACGGGTGCGTGATGGCGACGGCGGTGCCGCCGACGATGGCGATGGCCGCGACGGCGGCGACGATGAACTGCTTCAAGCGCGGGAGCATGTCGTTGGCCGAGGTGGCGGTCACCGCGTCGGGGCCCGTCGGGGGGATGGCGCTCTCGAGCCCCGGCTCCTGCTCGCGGCGCTCCTCGCGCGGAGCCTCGTGGCGGCCGCGGCGGGCACCGGGGACGGGCGAGCCGCACTTAGGGCAGCAGGAGGCCCCGGGCGGGACGAGCGCGCCGCAGACGCCGCACCAGGACAGCTCGCCAAGGTCGATGCACTGCGTGGCGCAGAGGGCCTCGGAGCAGTACGGGCACTCGAAAGAACCGTCGGGGACTTCTTTGTGGCAATTGGGGCAGATCAACGGCCGGCCTCCAGTGGGGTTTCGGACAACTCGGGAATTCAGGGTACGCCCCGCCGGGCGGCTGAGCAAAAACAACACAGAGCCAAGCGGCGGGAGCAGCAGGGGCGACCGGGAGGGCGCGAGCGCGCAGGGCCGGCAAGGGCGAGAAGGGCCGCGGCGCGCCTAGCCGCGCTTGCGCTCGTCCCTCGGGAGGGCGGCGCGGGGCACGGGGACGCCGGACTCGATCTTCTCGGCGGCGGCGATGAGCAGCCGGTTCGAGTCGGCGTTGCGCTCGAAGCGGGCCGAGAGCCGATCGAAGAGCATGACCGCGAGAACGCAGAACACGGCGGTGGCGACGGCGACGTCGGCAGGCAGCGCGACCACGAGGAAGAAGGATCCGAACACCGTGCAGGCCACGACGGCCAGCGCCGCCATCGAGACGATGAGGGCGCGGCGAAGCGCGGTCAAGGGCTGAGAGATGCGGAAGATGAGCGCGAGGCCGACGACGATCGTGATGATCATGCAGACCGTCGAGATCTCGTCGAAGTCGTGCCCGAGCAAGCGCCCCAGCACGAGCTCGAGCAGCAGGAACACGATGATCGAGCAGGACGCCGGCAGCGAGCGCGAGAGCACGTTGGCCAGGAAGTTGCCGCTGACCCGCTCCTTGTTCGGCTCGAGGGCGAGCACGAACGACGGAATGCCGATGACCGTCGTCGAGATGAGCGACATCTGGATGGGGATGAACGGGTAGGGCGGCAGGATGATGCAGATGAGCGCGAGCACCGCGGTAAAGACCGTCTTCACGAGGAAGAGCGACGCGGAGCGCTGGAGGTTGTTGATGGAGCGGCGGCCCTCCGCGACGACCTCGGGCATGTGGCTGAAGTCGTTGTCGGCGAGCACGATCTCGGACACGTTGCGCGCGGCGGCTGAGCCTGAGGCCATCGAGACCGAGCAATCGGCCTCGCGCAGCGCGAGCACGTCGTTCACACCGTCGCCCGTCATGGCCACGGTGCGCCCGAGCCGGTGCAGGGCGCAGACGAGCTCGCGCTTCTGCTGCGGGGTGACGCGGCCGAAGACGCGGTACTTCGCAGCCGCCTCCTCCAGCTTCTGCGGGGTGTCGAGCGTGGAGGCGTCGACCATGAGGTCGGCGCGCGGGACGCCGGCGAGCCGCGCGATGGCGGAGACCGTGCGCGGGTCGTCGCCCGAGATCACCCGGAGCTCGACGCCCTGGTCGATGAAGTAGCCCATGGTCTCGGGGGCGGAGTCGCGGATCTTGTCGCGGATGCCGACACAGGCGATGAGGAGCGGCTCGCCCACGATGCCGTCGTCGTCGGTAAAGCCGTCGCACTCGCAGACGACCATGCGGCGCTCGATGTCCTCGAAGCCGCCGCAGAGCGCGTCGGCCTCAGGGGTGCGGGACTCCCCCAGCACGAACTGCGCGGCGCCCATCACGAGGGAGCGACCGTCGGCGAGCACGCAGCCGGAGTACTTGCGCGCCGAGCTGAAGGCGACCGCGCGCGCGATCTGGGGCTCTGGGTCCTTCTTGCCTGTGCCCTCGGCGCGCAGCCCCTCGCAGTCGCCCGCGAAGGCGAGCAAGGCCTTGGCGGTCTCGTTTGCGTCGGAGGCGTTGGCGGCCGCGATGGCGGCGAACGCGGCGACGGCCTCGGCATCGGTCGAGCCGGGCGCGCAGCTGACGTGGGCGACCTCCATCTCGCCGGAGGTGATGGTGCCCGTCTTGTCGAGGCAGAGCGTGTCCACGCGCGCGAGGGTCTCGACGCAGTAGGACTGCTGGACGAGGACCCCACGCGAACCCAGGCGGGTGGTCGCGATGGCGAGGACCGACGAGGTGAGCAGGACGAGACCCTGGGGGATCATTCCGAGGACGGCGGAGGTGGTCGAGAGGATGGCCTCGTTGACCGTGGAGCCGTCCATGAGGATCGTCCGCACAAAGAGGCCGATACCGAGCGGGACAAGGACCATGGTGCCGAGGCGGATGATGGCCTTCAAGGTCGCGAGGATCTCGGACTTGACGTCCTTCACGTACTTTGCCTCCGCGTTGATCTTCGCGGCATAGCCGTCGCGGCCGACCTTGGTCACGCGGGCGACGAGGCTGCCGCTCTCGATGAAGCTGCCGGAGAACAGCTCGGAGCCCGGGGCCTTGGCCACCGGCACCGACTCGCCGGTGAGCAGGGACTCGTCGCAGTAGACGTTGCCGCTGACGACCTCGCTGTCCGCGGGGACCTGGTCGCCGTGCGAGAGGCGCATCAGGTCGTCGATCACCAGCTCGGAGGGGGCGATGGCTACCTCTGCGCCTTCGCGGATCACCGCGACCTGCTTCTGGGTCATGATCGAGAGCTTGTCGACCATGTGCTTTGCACGGATCTCCTGGAAGACGCCGATGACGAGGTTCGCGCCGACGATGAAGAGGAAGAACAGGTTGCGGTACTGCCCCGTGAACGAGATGAACAAGGCCATAGCGAGGTTGACGCCGTTGAACAGCGTGAACGCGTGGGCCGCGAGGATCTGCCAGATCGACTTGGTCTTGACGTCGGTGTCGTGGTTGACCCGGCCGTCCGCGACGCGCTCGGCGACCTCGGCAGCCGTGAGGCCAAAGAGCTTGCTGCCCTGCTCAGTCATTGTTGTCCCTCTTTACATAAAAAGAAAGCCGGGGTCGAGGCCCGCGGCCGGCGAATCCGTGCACGCCAGTCAATGGTAGCGTAAGGCGGCCAAGCCGGCCTGAACGCACGGCTTGCTTACGAAGTCGTAACCGCTCGTTGAGGTTTGGCGCCGCGATGCGCTATACTTCCATACGCATTGCGCCCATAGCTCAGTGGATTAGAGCGTCTGCCTCCGGAGCAGAAGGTCGTGGGTTCGAATCCCCCTGGGCGCACCAAAGACATCGCGGCCCCTATTCCGGGGCCTTTTTCATGGCCCGAGCTTCTTGGCCGCACGCTACGCAACGCTTTTGTTACCTGGAATTGTTCCAGAGTCTCCCCGTGCTAACATTTGCAGACTTGTGTTAATCGTCTAGCGAACAAGGGGAAGAAATGATCGCCGTCGTAAAGAACACCGCCACAGAGGAGCAGCTCAGCCACTTCGTCAAGTGGATCGAGGACCGCGGCTATAAGACGAACGTCTCTCCCGGCGACGAGGAGACGATCGTCGGCATCATCGGCGACACTTCCAAGATCGACCCCTTCCTGCTCGAGAGCATGGACATCATCGAGCGCGTCCAGCGCGTGACCGAGCCCTTCAAGAAGGCCAACCGCAAGTTCCACCCCGAGGACACCGTCGTCGACTGCGGCCACGGCGTGCTGATCGGCGGCGGCCACTTCCAGGTCATGGCGGGGCCGTGCTCGGTCGAGGGCGACAACCTCTTCACCATCGCGCGGGCCTGCAAGGAGGCCGGCGCCACGATCCTGCGCGGCGGCGCCTACAAGCCCCGTACCTCCCCCTACACCTCCCAGGGCATGGGCGAGCGCGGGCTCGACCTGCTCAAGGAGGCGTCGGTCGAGCTCGACATGCCCGTCGTGACCGAGGTCATGGACCCGCGCGACGTGCAGCTGTTCGTCGACAAGCAGATCGACATCATGCAGATCGGCGCCCGCAACGCACAGAACTTCCCCCTGCTTCGAGAGGTGGGCAAGACGGGCATCCCAGTGCTGCTCAAGCGCGGCATGTCCGAGACCATCGACGAGTTCCTCATGGCCGCCGAGTACATCATGAGCGAGGGCAACCAGAACGTCATCCTCTGCGAGCGCGGCATCCGCACCTTCGAGACGCGCACCCGCAACACATTCGACGTAAATGCCATCCCGGTGCTCCACCACCTCACGCACCTGCCCGTCGTCGGCGACCCCTCGCACTCCACCGGCTACACGCGCTACGTGCGCCCCGCTGCCTACGCGGCGACGGCGGCGGGCGCCGACGGCCTCGAGATCGAGGTCCATAACTGCCCCTCGCAGGCTTGGTCGGACGGCGCACAGGCGCTCACGCCCGAGATGTTCTCCGACGCCATGCGCCGCATCGCGCTTATCCGCGAGGCTGTGACGGCCGACATTCAGGAGGCGTAGCGATGGCCCAAATAGACAATAAAGAGAAAGCAAAAGACGCAGACGCGACGCCGGGCTACGTTGCCGGGCGTGTGGGCGTCGTCGGGCTCGGACTCATGGGGGGTTCCTTCGCCCGCGCCTTCCGCGCGGCGGACGTCGACGTCTACGCCTGGAACCGCACCCGCTCCACCCTCGAGCTCGCCGAGATCGAGACCGTCCGCGGCGAGCTCACCGACGAGGTCGTCGGCACCTGCGAGCTCATCATCCTCGCAGGCTACCCGCAGTCTGCCATCGACTGGCTCGCACAGAAGGCCGACCTCATCGCAGAGGGCGCCATCGTCATCGACACGGTGGGCGTCAAGCGCATCATCTGCGAGAAGTGCGGGGAGATCGCCCAGGGCCGCGGCTGGCACTTCGTCGGCTGCCACCCCATGGCGGGGACCCAGTACTCCGGCTTCGCGCACTCCCGCGCGACCATGTTCAAAGGCGCGCCGATGGTCGTTGTGCCGCCCGAGGGCATGGACGACTTCGAGCGCGTCGATATCCTCGAGCGCCTGAAGAGGCTGCTTGCCCCGTGCCAGTTTGGCAGCTTCACCCCCGCCTCCGCCCCGGTGCACGACCGCATGATCGCCTTCACCTCCCAGCTCTGCCACGTTGTCTCGAACGCCTACGTGAAGAGCCCGACCGCCCGCGACCACCACGGGTTCTCCGCGGGGAGCTACCGCGACCTCACGCGCGTCGCGCACCTCAACGCCCCCATGTGGACCGAGCTGTTCCTGGACAACGCCGACTACCTCTCCGACGAGCTCGGCATCATCATCAAGAACCTGCAGGACTACAAGGACGCCATCGACGGCCGCGACGCCGCGGAGCTCGAGCGCCTGCTCGCGGACGGCGACCGCATAAAGAGGGAGATCGAGGGCCGATGAGCAAGAAGGAAAGCAGAGCCTCCGCGCGCGCCGGCGAGGTCGTCATCGCCGTGAACACCCCCTCGCGCTCCTATGACGTCCATGTGGGCGCGGGCGTCCTCGAGCGCGTCGGCGCGGTTGCGCGCGACGCTGCCGGCGGCGAGCGCGCCTGTGTGATCACCGAGACCAACGTGGGGCCGCTCTACGCCGACGCCGTCGAGGCGTCGCTTGAGGCCGCCGACTATAAGACCTCCGTCCTGACCTTCCCCGCGGGCGAGCAGCACAAGTGCCTCGCGACCTTGGAGACGCTGCTCGAGGGCCTCGCCGAGGCGGGCCTCACCCGAGACGACGTCGTGGTCGCGCTCGGCGGCGGCGTCACCGGGGACATGGGCGGCCTCGCCGCTGCGATGTACCTGCGCGGCATCCAGGTCGTCCAGGTGCCGACCTCGCTTCTGGCCATGGTCGACTCGAGCGTCGGCGGCAAGGTCGCCGTGGACCTCGCGCACGGCAAGAACCTCTGCGGGTTCTTCTGGCAGCCCTCCGCCGTCGTCGCCGACGTGCGCTGCCTCGCGAGCATCGAGCCCTCGCTCATGCGCGACTCGGTCGGGGAGGTCGTCAAGCACGCGGTGCTCGCGGACCCCGAGCTGCTGGCCGAGCTCTCGCGCGAGCCGCTCACCTTCGCGGACTGCCCCGAGGAGAAGCTTGTGCGCATCGTCGCAAAGAACGTCCGCATCAAGCGCGACGTCGTCGACGCCGACGAGCGCGAGCGCGGCCTCAGGCAGACCCTCAACCTCGGCCACACCATCGGCCACGGCATCGAGGCCGCGAGCGAGTTTACGCTCGGCCACGGCTCGAGCGTGGCGGCGGGGCTGTGCTGCATGGCCCGCGCTAGTTTGGCCAAGGGTTGGTGCAAGCCCTCCGTCTACGAGGCGATTCTCGCCGCCGTCGAGGCCCAGGGGCTGCCGACCGACACCCGGCTCCCGCACGACGCGGTCTTCGACTACATGGCCCACGACAAGAAGCGCCATGGCGACTCGATGAACATCGTCGTCCCCGCCGAGCTCGGCGCCGTCGAGGTGCGTCGCGTGGGCCTGCCCGAACTCCGCGAGCTCGTCGAGCTCGGCTGCGGCACGGGAAAGGAGGCGTAGGGCATGGACATGCGCGTCTACCCCTCGAGGCTCTCCGGCAGCGTCCAGGCCGTCGCCTCCAAGTCCGAGGCGCACCGCCTCCTCATCTGCGCCGCCTTCGCCGACGGCGTGACCGACATCGACTGCAACACGACGTCCCAGGACATCGACGCGACGGCCGATTGCCTGCGCGCCCTCGGCGCCCGCGTGACGCGCACAAAGAAGGGCTTCCGCGTCGTGCCGGTGGCCCCGGGCGCGGCCGCGCAAGGCGCGGTCCTGGACTGCGGCGAGTCTGGCTCGACCCTTCGCTTCCTCCTTCCTGTGGCCGCCGCCCTCGGCTGCGGCGCGAGCCTCACCGGGCGCGGCAGGCTGCCCGAGCGGCCCCTCTCGCCCCTCTACGAGGAGCTCGTCGCCCACGGGGCCGAGCTCGGGGCGCAGGGTTCCATGCCGCTCGCCGTCGGCGGGGAGCTCTCATCGGGGCGCTTCACCATCGCGGGCAACGTCAGCTCCCAGTACGTGACCGGGCTTCTCCTCGCCGCGCCCCTCATGCAGGGCGCCTGCGAGGTGTTCGTCACCGAGCCCATAGAGTCACTCCCCTACATCGACATCACCGTGGCCGCGCTCGCCGAGTTCGGCGTGGACGTCGCCCGTGAGCGCCATGCCCAGGATGGAAAGAAGGGCCTGCTCTTCCGCGTGCCCGTGAGCTCGAGGCTCCACTCCCCGGGCCAGGTCAGCGTCGGCGGGGACTGGTCCAACGCCGCGTTCTGGCTCGCCGCGGGGGCGCTCTCGGAGGGCGGCGTCACGGTCGAGGGCGTGGATCTGCGCAGCACCCAGGGCGACCGCGCCATCCTCGCCGCGCTCGCCATGCTCGGGGCCCGCGTCGAGCGCGGGGCCTCGTCCGTCACGGTGCGCCCGGACGTCCTCAGGGGCTGCAAGCTCGACGTCCGAGCCTGCCCGGACCTCGTACCGCCCCTCGCGGCCGTGGCCGCCTGCGCCGAGGGCACGACCGAGATCGTCGGCGCCGAGCGCCTGCGGATCAAGGAGTCCGACCGCCTCCAGACGGTGAGCGATGCCGTGACCGCGCTGGGCGGCACTGTCCGCCAGACGAACGACGGCCTGGTAATCGAGGGCACGCGCGAGCTTGCCGGCGGCGTCGTCGACGCGGCGAACGACCACCGCATCGCCATGATGTCCGCGATCCTCGCCGCCCGCGCGCAGGGCCCCTCGGTGATCCGCGGCGCGCAGTGCGTCGCCAAGTCCTATCCAGCCTTCTTCGACGACCTCGCCGCCCTCGGCGGCACCTGCGACCCAACCTGACCCGCGACCCGCGATCTTCGCGATCGCAAAAAAGGAGAAAGATGCCTTCCAGCTTCGGGAACACCCTGCGCGTGACGGTCTTCGGGCAGTCGCACTCCGCCGGCGTCGGCTGTGTCGTCGAGGGGCTGCCCTCGGGCTTCGCCGTCGACCAGGACCGCCTGGCCGCCTTCATGGCGCGCCGCGCCCCGGGCAACGCGCCGTGGACGACCCCGCGCAAAGAGAAGGACGCCGTGCGCGTCCTCAGCGGCCTGAACCCAGACGGGCGAACCTGCGGCGCGCCCCTGGCCGCCGTGATCGAGAACACGAACACGCGCAGCCAGGACTACAAGAACATCATGGGCGTCCCGCGCCCCGGGCACGCCGACTTCACCGCCTGGTCCAAGTGGCACGGCGAGCAGGACATCCCCGGCGGCGGGCACTTCTCGGGCCGCCTCACGGGCCCCTTGTGCGTCGCCGGCGGCATATGCCTGCAGTGGCTCGAGGAGCAGGGCGTCCGCGTCTCGGCCCACGTGGACGAGTGCGCGGGCGTCGCGGACGAGCACTTCTGCGCCCTCGGCAACTCCCCCGCCGCCAACGAGCGGCTCGCCGCGCAGATGGACGCGCTGGCGGACGGCCGCGACTTCCCCGCCATCGACGCGGGCGCGGCCGGGCGCATGACGGAGGCCATCATGGCCGCGCGCGCCCAGAAGGACTCCGTGGGCGGCGTCATCGAGTGCGCGGCCACGGGCCTTCCCGCGGGCGTCGGCTCCCCCATGTTCGATGGCCTGGAGAGCACGATCGCCTACGCGGTCTTCGGCATCCCCTCGGTCAAGGGGATCGAGTTCGGCGCGGGCTTCGCCTCCGCCCGCATGCGCGGCAGCGAGGACAACGACCCCTACGAGGTCCGCGACGGCGCCTGTGTGCCGCGCACGAACAACGCGGGCGGCATCCTCGGCGGCATCAGCACCGGGGCCCCGCTGCAGTTCCGCTGCGCGCTCAAGCCCATCAGCAGCATCGGCATCGAGCAGGACTCCGTGGACCTCGCGCGCATGGAGCCCGCCAAGCTCACCGTCCACGGCCGCCACGACGCCACCGCCGTCACCCGCGCCGTGCCCGTCGTCGAGGCCGTGGCCGCCTGCACGATCGCGGACGCGCTTCTCTCCTTCCCCGCCGACCCAAACAAAGATTGAATGACGAAAAGGGACAGTC
>ERZ1673741.936-NODE-936-length-27110-cov-5.682757_pt1 | contig 27110 bp, 26 predicted proteins | sample MGYA00580209_ERZ1673741 | MGnify/ENA primary metagenome ERZ1673741 (study PRJEB41218, sample SAMN15661754) | gut metagenome | host: Homo sapiens | place: Canada: London | collected 2015-08-20/2019-03-30 | study: EMG produced TPA metagenomics assembly of... | reverse complement strand
GGGTCAAGCATGGGGCCGAGGGCGGGCCTACCCCTCGATCTGCACCCCGACTTGGCGGTAGGTGATGCCGCAGCGGTCGAGGATGTTGCGCGAGATGAGGCCATCCTCGGTGCTGTGGTACTTGTCGTCGAGGTAGACGACCTCGCCGATGCCCGCCTGCACGAGGGTCTTGGCGCACTCGTGGCATGGGAAGAGGGTCACGTAGATAGTGGCCCCGACCAGGTCTTTATTCGAACCGCGGTAGTTGAGGATGGCGTTGGCCTCGGCGTGGATCACATAGTTGTGCTTATCCGTGAGGGGCTCGCCGGTGGACTCCCAGGGGAACTCGTCGTCGTCGATGCCCGCGGGCGTGCCGTTGTAGCCGACCGAGAGGATGCGGTGGTCCTTATCGGCGATGCAGGCGCCCACCTGGGTCTTCGGGTCCTTGGAGCGGAGCTTCGCCGCGACCGCGACCCTCATGAAGAACTCGTCCCACGAAATGACGCCCTCGCGCTTGCCCGGCATGTTGTTCCCCCATCGACGTAAAGGATTGATACACGCATAGTGCCGCAAGCTGGGCGGCATTGCAACCGCAGAGGCTGGCCGCGGCAAGGCAGACCTCTGCCGATAGAAATGACGAAAAGGGACAGTCCCTTTTCGTCATTTCAGGTCTGGATGATAAAAAGGGACTGTCCCTTTTCGTCATTAAAGCTCGTTGGCAGCGTGGTACGCGGAGCGGATGGCGCTCGCGATGTCTGCGGTGCGCTCACCCGCGCAGTCGCCGACGTAGGTGACGGGGACGGTCACGCCGGAGGCGTCGAAGGCGTTCGCCTTGGAGCCGACGGCCATGACGACGTAGTCGCACGGGATGCTCACGGGGCTCTCGGCGCCGTCGTCGCCCTTGCGCACGGCCTCGACTCCGGCGTCAGTGATGCCGGTCACGCGGGTGTTCACGTGCTGCTCGACGCCCTTGGCGGCGAACTCGGCCATGATGGTGGGAAGGATCGTCCCCGACTCGCCGGACGCGATCTTGTCGAGCATCTCGACGATGGCGACCTGACAGCCGCGCGCGAGCAGGTACTCCGCGGTCTCGGTGCCCACGAGGCCGCCGCCGATGACGGCGACGCGGCCGGAGACCTCGGCCTTGCCGGAAAGGACGTCCCAGGAAGAGACGACCTTCTCGCTGTCGGAGCCCGGGACGGGAATGCGGACGTCGTGTGCGCCCACGGCGACGATCGCCGCGTCGAAGGCATTCAGCTCATCGGCGCCCGCGGCGTGGTTGAGCTCCACGCTCACGCCGAGAAGCGGGAGCACCTTCTGGTAGTACTCGACCGAGCGCATGATCTCGGCCTTGCGGGGAGGCGCCGCCGCGAGGAGGATCTGTCCGCCGAGGTGGTCGGACGCCTCGTAGAGGGTGACGCCGTAGCCGCGCTTCGCCGCGACGCGCGCGGCCTCGAGCCCCGCGACGCCGCCGCCCACGACGGCGACCTTCTTGCTGCCCTCCCCAGGCTTGATGGAGATGGTCGCCTCGTCGCCGTTCTCCGCGTTGAGCACGCACGAGATGTAGCGGCGGTTCTGGATGGCGTCGACGCAGCCCTTGTTGCAGTTCAGGCACTCGCGGATGGGCTCGCCGGAAGCGGCCTTGAGGGCGATGTCGGGGTCGCACAGGAGCGAGCGGCCGTAGCCGATGACGTCGGCGGAGCCGTCCTCGAGGATCTTCTCGCCGGCCTCGACCGAGACGACGCGGCCCACGGTCGCCACGGGGACCGAGACGAGCGACTTCACGCGCTCGGCGACGGGCAGTGTCCAGTTGTAGGGCACCGCTCCCATAGGTGGGATGGTGTCGCCCATGTTGCCGGTGTGGTTGGCCTGGGCGACCTGGATCATGTCGACGCCGGCGCGATCGAGCATGACGGCGAACTCGCAGGCCTCGTCGGCAAGAAGCCCGCCCTTGCCGCGCGGCGTTCCGTCGGCGTTGACGGTGATGACGGGGAGCTTGTACTCGACCATCAGCTCGGGCGCGGCCTCCTTGATGGCGGCGACGACCTCGAGGGCGTAGCGGGTGCGGTTCTCGAGCGAGCCGCCGTACTCGTCGGTGCGGTGGTTGAGCGTGGCGGAGCATAGCGAACCGACCAGGCGGTCGCCGTGGACCTCGATGGCATCGACGCCGGCCTTCTGGGCTCGGGCGGCGGACGCAGCGATGGCGGCCCTGATGCCCTCGAGCTGCTCGACCGTGGCCTCGGTGACGAAGTGCTGCATGTCGTGGTGAAGCTTCGCATAGGCCTGTTTGCGGATCTCGCCGGACTCGGCCATCTTCGCCGCGAAGGTCGCCTCGTCGCCGGCCGCCTTGGCCTCCTGCGCCGCCTTGGCGGCGGCCATGGAGCCCATGATCATGCGGCCCACGCCGGGGACGTCGTACTCGGGATGGAAGAGCTGGAGCGCGAGCTTGGCGCCGTGCTTGTGCACCGCGTCGGCAAGTGCCTTGAAGGTGGGGATCTGGGCGTCGGTCGCGAGCTTAGGCGTCGGGCTCGCGGTCATGACGGGCGCGACGTCGCCGACGACGATGTACGAGACGCCGCCCTTGGCGAGGCGCTCATAGAAGGCGAGGCTGCGCGCGCCGATGGAGCCGTCGCGCTCCTCATAGCCAGTGGTGAGCGGCGGGAACATGATTCGATTCTTGAACTCGAGGGGCCCGACCTTGATGGGCTCGAGAAGCTTCGGTGCGGATGCAGCCATTGTGAGGTCCTCTCCATGCGGCGCGGCCCCGAATGGCCGCGCGCCTTGGCATCGAGTATGCCCATCGGCCGAGACGACTGACATATCAGATTGAGGGCAATCGGTAAATGGCTGACTTTGTCAGTTAAACGTCCTTTCTTCAGATCACGCGGCAATATATCGGCGGAGAACCGAGGATCAGCGGTCCTCCCCCATCGTCGACTGCCGAAGAGAAGCGACCTCCCCGGGAGCGAGGTCCCACAGGCGCTCATAAAGCTCGTTTCCGAGGAGCCAGCCCCGCTCGGTCGGGACGAAGCGCCCGTGCGCCTTCGTCAGATAGCCGTCGCGCACGAGCCCCTCAAGGCAATCGCCCGTGCCAGGAAGAAGCCCCCGGGCATGGGCAACCAATCCGGGGTCTAGACCCTCCGAGAGCCGCGCCCCCAGCATCAGGTCCTCAGCAGCCGCTTGCGCAGAGGTTAAGAACTCTATATCGAAACGAAGGGAAGAGAGTCGGGGGTCGCGCGCTATCTGCTCTTTGGAGTTCAACACAGTCAGTCGGACCCGTGCGGTGCCGGAAGGCGACGGCGGAAGCTCTCTGCAAGCGTCTCTAAGTCTCGAGTAGCACTTGAGGGTTAACATACTTGAGGCTTTAGTTCCTAGTCCTAGATACGGCTGACCAGTCCAATAAGCTTCGTTATGTTTGCAGGCTTTTCCAGGCTTTGTGTAGCTAGCTACCTCATAACGATTAAATCCATTACCTTCAAGCACTACTTGAGCCTTCTGCATTCGTTGCGCTTGGACCTCATCTGAGTTCCATTCGTATGAATCCTCGGAATACAGCCGGTCGAACGCCGTCCCCTCCTCGATCATGAGCGGGTACACGCTCACATGGCCGGCACCGAGGGCGAGTGCCTGGGACAGCGTCAGCGCCCAGGAGGCATCAGACTGTCCGGGGGTCGCGCACATTAAGTCACAGGAGACATCAAAGCCGAGCGCTACGGCGGCACGTACGCGATCCTGCGCCAAGGCGGCATCGTGCAAGCGCCCGAGCTTTCGGAGCTCGGAATCCACAAGACTCTGCACACCGATGGAGAGCCTAGTGGCGCCGGCTTCCCGAGCAGCATCGAGCACCTCATCGGTGAGCGAATCGGGGTTTGCCTCGCAAGAAAGCTCCGCGGGCCCGAGCGACGCGACATTACGGACGATTGCGCCGAGCGACTCTGCCCCGAGCAGGCTCGGCGTCCCGCCGCCGATGTAGGCGGTTTCGAGTCCCTCCAGCAGCCCTAAACCCCGCGCCTCATCAATCTGGGATGCCAGGGCCGCCGCGTAGCTCGACATCAGCGGGTCATCGCGCCTCGTCGTCCAGGACGCGAAGTCGCAGTAGGCGCACTTCTGGGCGCAGAACGGGACGTGCAGGTACAGCGCATACGCCGAGGCCCGCTCAAGGCGGGCCTCCCATTCGCTCGATTGATATCCCGGGGCGCCGGTACCGCCCGTGCGTGAACTACTCGGCATAGGACCCATGATCCTCGACCTCCGCCATAGCTTCCTTGATCCGCGCGCTCACGCGGAGGAACTCGTCGAGCGTGGTGCACTTGTTCGCCTCTCCACGCCAGAACGCCGCCTCGGGCATTCCCTTCAGGTACCAGTTGGCGAGGCTCCGCCCGCGCTTGAGGTGCGCCCCGCATGCGGCGAGCAGCCGCATATGGCACTCGAACGCCTCGATGCGCCGCACGAGCCCGGGGACCGTCGACTCCTTCCCAGCGAGGATCTCCTTCGCCTGCGAGAAGACCCATGGGTTCCCGTAGCTGCCCCGAGCGACCATGACGGCCGTCGCCCCGGTGTCCATGAGCATCCTCGCGGCCGCGACCGCATCGCGGACGTCGCCGGAGCCGATCACAGGGACCGACACCGCCTCGGCGACCCTTCGCACAGTGTCCCACTCGGCCTCGCCGTGATAGAACTGGGTCGCAAAGCGCCCGTGGACGGCGACCGCCTGGGCACCGGCCGCCTCCATCCTCCGGGCGAACTCGGGCGCGAGCTCCTCGCCGTCGCGCCGGCCGCGGCGAATCTTCACCGTGACGGGCACCCCGTAGGGCTCAAGCGCGTTCACGCATGCGCGGACGAGGCTCTCCGCGAGCTCCGGGGTCTCCATGAGGGCCGCGCCCTCGCCCTTCTTTGTAACCTTAGGCACCGGGCATGCCATGTTGATGTCGATGAGCACAAGCCTTGTGCCAAGTCGTTCCGCCACGCCCTCGCACGCCTCGGAGAAGAGCTCCGGCTTCGTGCCGAAGAGCTGCACCGCGAGGTCCGGCTCGCCGTCTGCGCACTCGGTGAGCTCCCAGCTGCCGTTGCCGCCGTAGTGCAGCCCCGCGCACGAGACCATCTCGGAATAAGCGAGGTCAGCCCCGCCGGCGCGCGCCATCATGCGGTAGGCGGAATCGGTCACACCGGCCATAGGGGCCATGAGCAGCGGGTTATTTGCGAGACGCTTGGCCAAGGGGACGTCTTTGCGCCCGCCGGCGAACGCGTCGGCTGCGCCGCGGAGGCCGACCGCTGGCCCGTATGCGGCGAGGACATTAGCGGGGGTCGGCGCCGCCGCGCGCTCCGCGCCCCGTTCCTGCGACTCCCCCACTACTCGTCGTCCACCTTGAGGACGGCGAGGAACGCCTCCTGCGGGACCTCGACGGAGCCGATGGCCTTCATGCGCTTCTTGCCCTCCTTCTGCTTCTCGAGCAGCTTGCGCTTACGGCTCACGTCGCCGCCGTAGCACTTGGCCAGGACGTCCTTGCGAACCGCCTTGACCGTGGAGCGGCTGATGATCTTGTTGCCGATCGCGCCTTGGATGGGCACCTCGAACTGCTGGCGCGGGATGATCTCCTTGAGCTTGTCGCACAGGCCGCGCGCGAGAGCATAGGCTTTGTCTTTGTGGACGATGAACGAAAGCGCGTCCACTTCGTCGCCGGAGAGAAGGATGTCGAGCTTCACGAGGTCGCTCGTACGGTACTCGGAGAACTCGTAGTCGAGCGACGCATAGCCCTTCGTGCGGCTCTTGAGCTGGTCGAAGAAGTCGAGGATAAGCTCGGCGAGCGGGATGTCGAAGTGCATCTCGACGGATTTCTCGGTGAGGTAGACCATGTCGCGCATCTCGCCGCGGTGCTCGATGCCGAGCTGCATGACGGCACCCGTAAACTCGGGCGGCACGATGACCTTCGCGTTGAGATAGGGCTCCTCGATGTGCTCGATGCGCGTGACGTCGGGCAGGTCCTGGGGGCTGCGGACCTCGACCATCTGACCGTCGGTGCGGTAGACGTGGTAGTCCACGGAGGGCGAGGTCGCGATAAGCGAGAGGTTGAACTCGCGCTCGAGGCGCTCCTTGACGACCTCCATATGCAGCAGGCCAAGGAAACCGACACGGAAACCGAAGCCCAGCGCCACCGAGGTCTCCGGCTCCCAAGTGAGGGACGGGTCGTTGACGTGCAGCTTGTCGAGCGCGTCGCGCAGGTTCTCGTAGTCCTTGTTGTCGATGGGAAAGAGCCCCGTGAAGACCATCGGCTTCGCCTCGCGGTAGCCCGGCAGCGGCTCTGCGGTCGGGTTGTCGGCGTAGGTGAGGGTGTCGCCGACGCGCACGGCGTCCGGGTCCTTGAGGCCCGTGACGACGAAGCCGACCTCGCCCACGCCGAGCTCGGGCAGGAGCTGCTCGGCCGGGCGCTTGACGCCCACGCCGTCGACGAGGAAGTCGGTTCCCATCTGCATCATGCGCAGGGTCTGCCCCTTGCGGATACGCCCGTCGAACACGCGCACCGTGGCCACGACGCCGCGGTACTCGTCGAAGTACGAGTCGAGGATGAGCGCCTTGAGCGGGGCCTCGGCGTCGCCCTCCGGGGGCGAGACGAGAAAAACAATGGCCTCGAGCAGGTCATGGATGCCCTCGCCAGTCTTGCCGGAGACGCACACCGCGTCGTCGGCGGGGATCGCGAGGTCCTCCTCGATCTCTTCCTTGACCTCGTCGGGGTGCGCCGAGGGCAGGTCGATCTTGTTGATCGCGGGGACGATGTCGAGGTTTGCGTTCATGGCCAGCGTCGCGTTCGAGACGGTCTGGGCCTCGACGCCCTGGGTCGCGTCCACGACGAGGACGGCGCCCTCGCACGCGGCGAGCGAGCGGCTGACCTCATAGGTGAAGTCCACGTGGCCCGGGGTGTCGATCAGGTTGAACTGATATGTCTCGCCATCGTCTGCGTCGTAGGCGACGCGCACGGCGTTGGACTTGATGGTGATGCCGCGTTCGCGCTCGATGTCCATGGTGTCCAGGAGCTGGGCCTCCATGTCGCGCTCCTCCACAGTATGGGTGAGCTCGAGGATGCGGTCCGAGATGGTCGACTTGCCGTGGTCGATGTGCGCAACAATAGAGAAGTTGCGAATATGTGAGGTGTCATAAGTAGTCATAGATTGAATCATAGCGAAGTCGCCGGCTTCATGCTATACTCGCGAAGTTGACCTCGCCGTGTCAGGGTTCGAAACCCCCACAATCGAGCCCACAAGAGGCCTCAGTATTTGTAATCGAAAGGAACCGCACGTGGCTAACATCAAGTCGCAGAAGAAGCGCATCATCACCGCCGAGAAGGCTCGCGTCCGCAACCGCGCAGTCCGCTCCGAGCTGAAGACCGCCGTCAAGGCCGTCAAGACCGCCGTCGATGCCAAGGACGTCGAGGCCGCCCAGACCGCCGCCAACAAGGCCGGCCGTCTGCTGGACAAGGCCGCTTCCAAGGGCATCATCCACAAGAACCAGGCCGCCCAGCGCAAGTCCGGCGTCCAGAAGATGGTCAACACCATCAAGTAACTTCTTCTCTGACATACGGATGAGTTAAAGACCCCAGGGTGCTGCCCGGGGTCTTTTTTTGTCGTGTAAGCAAGCACGGGAAGTTCATGCCACCCCAGCGTCACATCACAGAGAGCTACCGCCCGCAGACGGAGACCACCAGGCGTGTGAGGGTCGCCCGCTCGTCTGCGCCGGACTTGAGCGCCGCGTCGGCGTCGGCGCACTCGGAAAGGAGCCGCTCGAGCTCCCCGTCGCTGAAGTTACGCGCCCACCGGCCGAGATTGCGGACCTGCCATTCCTGCTTCTTGAGCTCCTTTGCCACCATGCCGCCCTCGCCGCGGGCGCCGAGGCTCCGTGCACAGATAAGCTCGCGCACGCGCCCGCAGATGAGCGAGCAAAGACCGATCGCAGAGCCCCCGTCGAGCAGGCGAAGGAGCTGCAGGCTGCGCCCGAGGTCGCGCTGCGACAGCCGGTCGAGGAATTCCCACGGCTTGACCTCGGCCACGCGGGCAACGTTGGCCTCCACGAGCTCCCTCGTGACATTGCCGCCGCCGCCCAGAAGCGCGCTCAGGCTCGCGAGCTGGGTGTCGAGCATCGTGGAGGACTCCCCCACGCGCGCCGTGAGCTCGCTCGCCGCGTCGGATGCGATGGTGAGGTTGTGGGCGCGCGCGAGCTTCTGCACGTAGGGAAGAAGATCGCGGCCCTTCTTTGCGGAGCAGTCGATGATGGCCTTGGGGCCGACTTTGGCCAAGGCTTTGTACAAGCGCGTCGTCTTCGCCAGGGTCATCGCCGTGACGCAGAGCGTGCAGGCCTCGTTCGGGTTCCCGAGATACTTTATGATCGCCTCGGAGACGGGCTTGGGGAGCTTGTCGGCGCCCTCGAGCACGACGATGCGCCGGTCGGCGCCCATGGGAAGCGTGTTCAGGGACGAGACGAGCGCCTGCGGCTCGAGGTCGGGCGTAGCCTCGATCTCCTCTAGGTTGAAGGCCTCGAAGGGGCCGGCGGCGCGGGCCTTGAGCCGCGCGACGGTCTCTTTGCGCTTGAGTTCGTCCGGGCCGACGGCGAGGTAGGCCGGGAGCAGCTGGGGGCTTTGCGCCATGGTTTTCCTTTCTCGTGGGTACACATCATACCCCTTGCCACCCAGGGCACCGAGAAGCTACAATTCAGGACAGGCGGCGAACCCATTGGGCGGGTTGGTACGCCTCCTTTTCTCACGTTTTTAGCGTGTGGGGCAGCCGTCCTTTCCAAATAGAAGGGCGGCTACTTCTTTATCTCGATGCCGAGCCTAATGGCGGCCAGCACGAGCGCGATAAGTGCGATCACGTCCGATAAATCCATAGACACCACCCCCTCGATCACTCGGGGAGGCGCCGCCGTCTGCCCTGGGTCGCAGCTTCTCGGGCTAGCGCTTAAATGCGCTATTCGACTGTCAACGTCCTCTTCTGCGCCGAGACGACCGGGCCGGAAGCCCCCGGCTCGACCGTCACGTCACCTGCGTCGATGGTGCACAGAAACCTCGTGCCCGCCGCCTCCAGGGCCTCGATGCACTCGGCCCTCGGGTGCCCGTAGCGGTTGCCCTCCCCCGCGCTCGCCACGGCGGCCTCAGCCGCGAGCTGCGCAGCCTGGCTCTCGTCCACGGAGACCGCCGAGCCGTGATGGCCGACCTTGAGAAAGTCGATGTCCCCGACGTCCCCCGCCGCGAGGATCTGCCCCAGCTGCTCCCCCTCCGCGTCGCCGGTCAAAAGCGCTTGGAGGCTCCTCCCACCCTTCGAGAACCCGACCCGGAGCACGACCGAGTCCCCGTTGCCGTCCTCCCCGGACACGGGCTCACGCGGCCACACGACGCGAGCAAGAAACCCGCCGCAGGTCAGCGCGTCGCCGTAGACGAGCTCAACCGGCCCATGCCCGCAGAGGCGCTCGATTGCGGACGCGAGCTCAGGCGTCATGAGGCTCGCAACCCCCTTCGCCAAATAGACGTCGCCTACCGTCACGATTCCCTGAAGGTCATCGAGCCCGCCGACATGGTCCTGGTCGAGATGCGTGAGGACCACGGCATCGAGGTGCGAGACGTGGTTCCTCGCAAGGGCGGAGGCGACCTCGTCGTCGAGCCCTGCGTCGACCATGAGGGAAGACGAGCCGTCCGTCAGGAGGATCGCGTCGGCCTGCCCGACGTCCATGACGCAGATCCTCGCAGGGGCGAAGAAGCGCCACCGGACAAACGAAGAGCAGGTCAAAAAGCAAATTACTCCACCGACAGCAAAGAGGCGCCATCTGGCGACGCGAGGCCATGCGATGAGCAGGAGAGCCGCGAGCACGAGGAGCAACGCGCCCATGGCGCCGGCATCGCCCCCGAGGACGACGCGCGCATGGGGCAGCCCCGCAAAGAGCTCGACCACCGCGATGAAAACGCGGCCCAGAACATCGAAGGCAGCGAGAAGCGCGCTTTGCGTCAGGGGCACCGGGCAGGCGAGGGCACACAGGAGCCCGAGCGACACCAGCGGGCCGAAGAGGACCGAGAGCGGGACGTTCGCGAGAGGTGCCACGACCGAGAGCTCCCCGAACGCCGATGCTGTGAGGGGTAGGGACACCGCCTGGCAGACCAGCGTGAGCGCCAGCGCATCGGTGGCTCCCGTCAAAAGGCCCCTCATAGGCCCTTTGAGCGGCCTCGGCACCCATCTGGGAGGTCTGGGGCGCCCGAGCGCCACGATGACAACGTGCTTGGCATAACCGCCGAACAACGCGATCCCCGCGACGCAGGAGACCGAGAGCAGAAAGCCGAGCTGCCCGCTCACGGTCGGGTCGGCGAGCGCCATGGCGAGCCCCACGAAGCTCACGGCGGAAAGCGAATGACCCCGCCTTCCGGCGAGCCTCGCCCCTTGGGAGACGAGCGACATGAGCCAGCCCCGGACCGCGGAGGGAGGCGCCCCGCATAGGACGACGAAGACGGCGGTGACGCCGAGGAGCAAGACGAGCCTTCCTTCCTCGCGCAACGGGGTGCGCTGAAGAGCCGCCGCGATGAAGGCGGATATGACGACCAGGTGCGCCCCGGAGACCGCGAGCATATGAGAGGCCCCTGCGGCGCTGAACTCCTCGTCGAGCCCGAGGGCCTTGAGGTCGGGGGAATACCCGCACAGGAGCCCCTCGAGCAGGGCGCGCGCAGCCTCGTTGCCCGCGGTGGCGCCCGCTGCATCGCCGAGCTCCGAACCACGATCGCCCTCGTCGCTCGCGGCTCCCGCCGTGAACGACCCGAGCACAACCCGCCTCACGCGCAGGATCGCCCCGTAGGCGCCCCGCGCTTCTTCCGACCCGAGGACCCGAAGCGCCTTCACAGATCCGCAGACCCCCTGCATACGATTGCTCGTGCCGCGCTCGTCGGCGCTGTTCGGGGTGAACCTGCCTACCACGCGGGCCCTGACTCCACGATGAAGCCGCTCGGGACTGGAGAGCCACACCACCGCGGCCTCCCCTGCCCCGGAGACACCCTTAGCGCGCCCGCGCCAGCCCGAGTCGCTCGGGGACATGTCCGCCTCGATCTCGAATTCCCAGGCAGAGACCGGCGAGGACCCGAGCTCCTCTGCGGCAGACGCTACGCGCGCACCTGCCGCGGACCCGAGCAGGGCCCCTAAGGAGCCGACGAGCACCACAACCGCCGCAGCCATGCCGACCTGCGTCCGGCCCGACCGCGCGAGCACGAGCGCGAGAAGCCCTCCGCAAACGCTTGCGAGAACGCCGGCGACGAGCACCACGCCCGTCTCCCATGAGAACCTGAGCGCGAGGCGCTCCATGGCGATGACGGAGGCCAAACAATAGAAGGACAACGGGATCGCAGGCCTCGGCGGGAGCGGGGTCTCCCTAAACACAGATGTGGTCCTTGATCTTGGCGAACTTCTTCTCACCGATGCCCGAGACACGCATCAAGTCCTCGGGCGAGGTGAATGGGCCCTTTGACTCCCTGTCCTCGATGATCGCCGCTGCCGTCGCTTCCCCGACGCCCGAGAGCACCTGGAGCTCCGATGAGGTCGCGGAATTGATGTTCACGAGCCCGCCTTGAGGGGAGCCGGCGCCCTGAGCCGCGCTTCCCTGGGCCGCCGCCCCGTCATCAGCAGATTGCGCGGGGACGTGCGTCTCCTCCGCGGTCGGGATGTGGACCTTGGCACCATCGGACACGGGGGCCGCCAAATTGATCGTCGACGTGTCAGCACCCTCGGCAAGCCCGCCGGCTGCTTGGACAGCGTCGTTCACCCTCGACCCAGCGGGGACCGCGTACACGCCCGGTGCCGCGACGGCGCCGTCTATGTGGACGACCAGGGGCTCGGAGTCATTGTCCGAATCCGAGGGGTTCTCGCCTGACGTCGCTCCCTGCCCGCCGGCGTCCTTGGCCGAGCCGCCGGGCTCCGCTTGGGCCCCTCGCTCGATCTCCACGCCCCGCGGTGCTCCACGAGCGAAGTAGCCGACGCCCGCGACGACGACGCAGAGCGCGACGAGCACGATGGCCGCCGCGCGCCCTCCCGTAACGCCGAACCGCCTCGCGAGCCTGCGGGCCTTCTGCCCGGCACCGATCCTCGACCTCTGCGCCATATACCCCACCTCCTGGCCCCTCATCTTGGGGCCGTGGGGCCACAGGCAGGCGCCGAGGCGGCGAATTCGATGCGCCCTTCTTGCCCTTAGCTACCAGGAATCTAACGGCAATCTGCAGGGTTTTCGACAATGCCGAGCTACCCGATGCGCGCACCGAGGCCGGAAGAACCGCGCGGCCGCCCGGAATCCCGGGACGGCCGCGCGTCCGCACACATCTTCTTCATACGCAGGGCACCCGGCAAAACCGGGAAGCCCAAAGGAGGAGCAGTCCCTACTCCCCGGCCTTCTCCTTCTCGAACGCGGGCCCGAGCTCGGAGTGATGGGCGCGGAGCCTGCCGCGCGGGGCGTGGTAGCTCGGGCACTGGCTGAAGTCCTTGTACTCGATGTTCGCCACGAGGTCCTCGAGCATGCCAGCGTGGTCGAAGCTCTCCCAGGCGTCGTGCACCTGGTCCAGGCGCGCATGCGTCTCGGGGCGGCGGGGCATAAAGAGCGTGCAGCAGTCGGGCGCCGTCTGGCACGAGATGTCGTAGGTGCCGATCTCCTGCGCGCGGCGGATGATCTCCTGCTTGTCCGAGCCAATGAGCGGGCGCAGGACGGGGATGCCCACGCACTCATCGACGGCCCAGATGTTCTCGAGCGTCTGAGAGGCCACCTGCCCCAACGACTCTCCGGTGACGAGCGCCTTGGCGCCCTCGAGGGCGGCCACGCGCTCGGCGACCTGGAACATGAGGCGCCGGTACATGATGATGCGCAGGCTCTGGGGCACCGCGAGCGAGATCTCGCGCTGCTTGTCGCCGAAGGGGCACACGTAGAGGCGGCCGACGACGCCGGAGGGCGCGAGCGCCTCGACGATGTCCTGGCAGAGCCACTCGCTCGTGTCCGACGTCTGGGGACGGCCCGAGAAGTGCACGGGGATGCACGTGGCGCCGCGACGGCCGACCATCCAGGTGGCCACCGGGGAGTCGAAGCCGCTGGAGAGCAGCGTCACGACCTTGCCGGCGGTGCCGACGGGCAGGCCGCCCACACCGGGCGCCGAGGCGGCGTATACGTAGGTGGAGCCCTGCACCACATGGACCACGACAGTGACGTCGGGATTGTGGACGTCGACCTTCTTTTCGGGGAAGGCCTCGCAGAGGGCGGAGCCCACGAGCTGGTTCATCTCGAGCGTGTGGCGCTCGTAGGTGGTGGAGCTGCGGCGAGCGTGCACCTTGAAGCTGTGGAAGTCGCCGGCCTCGCCGAGGGCGCGGACGGCGGCGGCGATGAACTCCTGCTCGTCGAGGCCGCACTTGTACGCCAGCGAGACGCGCGCCACGCCGGGCACGCGCCTGATGGCGGCCGCCATGGCCTCGGAGGCCTCGCGGTCCTCGGACTCGACGACGACGGAGCCCGAGATGCGCTGGATGTTGCGCACCTCGAAGCCGCGAAGCGCCCTATGCAGGTTGGTCACGAGCTGGTTCTCGAAGGTCGAGCGGTTCTTGCCCTTGAGGCCGATCTCGTGGTAGTGAACGAGGCAGAGTCTCTCGGTCATGGCTTAAATGGCGATCGTGTTGGCGCCCTTGATGTCCTCGTCAAACTCGTCCTTGACGAAGCCGAGGGTGCCGGACTCGATCTCCTCCATGGCGATGGAGACGGTGTCCTCGCCGGAAACGACGGTGGTGATGTCGTCGAAGTCCTGGATGGCGGTAACGCGCAGGTGCTGCCCGCGGATCATGTTGTTGATGTCGCAGGCACGCTTGGACGCGAGGGAGCAAAGCAGGAACGGGTTGTGCTCGGTCTTCTCGAGCAGGGTGTCGATGCTGGGCTTAGTGACGGACATCTATAGAGACCTTTCGTTCGTCTCGTATGAATCAATAAGGTCGGCGAGCTCGTCGACCGCACGGTCGAGGTCGTCGTTGACGATGCGCTCGTCGTAGGACGCGGCAGCGGCCATCTCGGCGGCGGAGTTCTTGAGGCGCAGCTCGATGCTGGCCTCGTCCTCGGTGCCGCGGCCGCGCAGGCGCCGCTCGAGCTCGGAGGCCGAGGGCGGCTCGATAAAGACGAGGACGGCGCCCGGCCAGAACTTGCGGACGTTCAGGCCTCCCTGAACGTCGATCTCGAGGACCACGGAGCGGCCCTCGGCGAACAGCCGGTCGACCTCGCTTTTGAGCGTGCCGTAGCAATGGCCGTGGACGTGCGCCCACTCGAGGAAGTCCCCCGCCTCCACGCGGCTGCGGAACTCCTCGTCCGAGAGGAAGTGGTAGTGGACGCCGTCGATCTCCCCTTCGCGGGGGCTCCTCGTGGTAGCCGAGACCGTCAGGCCCAGGGAAGGAACACGCTGGCGCAGCTCTGCGACCAGCGTGCCCTTGCCTACGCCTGACGGTCCGGAAACGACGAAGAGATGAGGTTTCCTGGCCACTTTACTTGGAGAGCGCCTCGATGAGCTGCTCGCGCTGACGGGCGCCGAGGCCCTTGACGCGACGGGTGGCGGAGATGCCCAGCTCGTCCATGATCTTGGCGGCCTTGGCCTTGCCGTAGCCGGGGAGGGACTCGATGAGGGCGGAGACCTTCATGCGGTTGGCGATGGGGTCGTCGGAATCGAGAACCTCGGCGAGGGTGACCTTGCCGGACTTGATCTTATCGCGGAGCTCAGCGCGCTCGTGGCGGGCCTGAGCGGCCTTCTCGAGGGCGGCCTTGCGCTGCTCGGGCGAAAGCTGAGGTAGAGCCATTGTGTCCTCCAAACATTGCGTAATACAAGAGTCAGCAGCGGGCGCGAATCAGCGCCTGTGCGCGACTTTCCGTGAAATACTATGCCCATTTACCTGCACAATTGCAAGAAGAAATCGCAAATGCCCAGCTCAGCGGCTATAAATATTTCACAACCGGAAGTTGAGGCGCGCGCTTGGGGCATAAAGCCCCAGGTCAACGGCATGGGCCCAGGCCAAAAGCTCGGGCAGGCGGCCCTTGCAGAATGGCAGAAGGCCCTTATCGCCAGCCAGAGCAGGCGATAAGGGCCTTCCGGGAACGGCGAGCGTCTCGGAGCCCTCGACAAAGAGCGCGAGCCTCCGCCGTCGCGCGTCGCGCGGGGCGGCTACGCCATGAGCTCGGCGCAGATGGCGTCGAAGGCGGCGACGGGGTCGTCGGCTGCGGTGATCGGGCGGCCGATGACGAGCTTCGATGCGCCGGCGGCGATGGCCGCGGCGGGGGTCGCGATGCGCTTCTGGTCGCCGACGGCCGAGCCCGCGGGGCGGACGCCCGGGGTCACGATGAGCGCGTCGGGGCCGAGGAGCTCGCGCATCTGCGAGGCCTCCTGCGGGGAGCAGACGATGCCGTCCGCGCCCGCGCCGTAGGCGAGGCTCGCCAGGCGGCTGACCTCGTCGGCGATGGAACCGGAGACGCCGATGGAGGCGAGCGCCTCCTGGTCCATGCTCGTGAGGACCGAGATCGCGACGAGGCGCGTGCGGTCGCCGCCGCGCTTCTCGGCGGCCTCCTCGGCGCCCTTGCGGGCCGCCTCGACCATGGGGGCGGTGCCCAGGCCGTGGATGGAGATGATGTCCGCGCCCGTCATCGAGGCGGAGCGGACGGCGCCCTGGACCTGGAAGGGGATGTCGTGAACCTTGAGGTCGAGGAAGACCTTGAGGCCGCGCTCGCGCATGGCGTCGACGATGGCCGGACCCTCGGCATAGAAGAGCGTCATGCCGACCTTGACCCACATGGCCTTGCCGGCGAGCATGTCCGCGAGCTCGAAGGCGCGCTCGCGGCTGCAGTCCAGCGCGATGATGACCTTGTCGGAGGCTTGCTCGTACGTCAGCATTCTGCGGCTCCAATCAGCTCGTTGATATCGGACACGCCCTGCTCGCGCGCCCAGGACTCGAGGCCGCGGGCGACCTTCTGGGCGGCGGTCGGGTCGTAGAAGTTCGCGGTACCCACCGTGACGGATGTGGCGCCGGCAAGGATCATCTCGGCCGCATCCTCCCAGGTGGCGACGCCGCCCATGCCGTTGACCGGGATCTTCACCGAGTTCGCTGCCTCCCAGACCATGCGCACCGCGATGGCGTGGATGGCCGGCCCGGAGACCCCGCCCGTGGGCTTGGAGAGCATGCTCTTGCGCGTGTGGACGTTCAGGTGCATGCCGTTGATGGTGTTGATGAGGCTGAGCGCGTCTGCGCCCGCGGCCTCGACGGCGCGCGCGATCTCGGGCACGCGGACGGGCGCCATCTTTACCAAGAGGGGCCGGCGCACGCGCTCGCGCACGGCCGAAACGACCTCGGCGGCGGACTCGGGGGTGCCGCCAACCAAGGCGCCGCCCCGGGCGATGTTCGGGCACGAGATGTTGAGCTCGATGCCGGAGCACCAGGGGGCGAGCTCCTCGATCTTCTCGACGGCGGCGATGTACTCCTCGTGGGAGTGGCCGGCGGCCTGCAGGATCACGCGGCAGCCGCGGTCCTCGAGCTCGCGGAGGTAGTCGCCGTAGGAGTCGAGCATCCCGGCGACGCCGGGGTTCGCGAGGCCTACGGTGTTCATCATGCCCGAGGGGACCTCGCACATGCGAGGCTCGGGGTTGCCGGGCCAGGGCTCGGCGGAGCAGCCCTTGGTCGTGATCGCGCCGAGGGAGGAAACATCAAAGAAGCCCTCGAACTGCCAGCCGAAGCCGAAGGTGCCCGACGCGGTGTTCACGGGGTTCTGCATGTGAATGCCGCCCAGGTCGACGGCCATGTTCACGCTCTCGCCAGCCATTACCACGCCACCTCCTTCGCGTCGAAGACGGGGCCGTTCATGCAGCAGGACTTGTAGGTGCCGTCGGCCATGCTCACGTTGCAGGTGTTGCAGGCGCCGAACGCGCACGACATCATCCGCTCCATGGAGACCTGACACTCGACGCCCGCCTCGCGGCAAATCTGGGCGACGCCGCGCATCATGACCTGCGGCCCGCAGGTATAGACGGTGTCGTAGCCGCCGGCGGAAAGAAGCTCGAGCAGGGCGTCGGTGGTGAAGCCCTTAACGCCGGCGGTGCCGTCGTCGGTCGTGGCGACGGCCTTGCCCGCGCCGAGCTCGCCCAAGCGCTCGACGCCCCAGAGCTTGCTCGCGGTCTGCGCGCCGAGGATGCCGTCGAACGCTACGCCGTGGGCGGCGAGCAGGCCCGCCGCGGCGACCGCGGGGGGCGCACCCACGCCGCCGCCGACGACGACGGAGCGGCCCTGCCCCTCGCGAACGCGCCACCCGTTGCCGGACGGCCCGAGGACGGAGGAGGACTCCCCCGCCGCCATCTGGGTGAGGCAGCGCGTGGCGTCGCCCACGACGGCGTAGACGACCTCGACCGTGCCGGCGCCGGCGTCCGCGCTCGCATAGCTGAGCGGGACGCGCAGGATCTGCTTGGCCCCGGGGACGAGGAAGTTCATGAACTGACCGGGCTCGAGGGAGCCGGCGAGCTCCGGCGCGCGGAAGACCATGCGCCAGATGCCGTCGCCCACCGGCTCGTTCTCGGTCACGGTGAAGGTGTGCTCGCGCACCCTTGACTTGAGCGTCATCGCTAACTCCCGCCGGACTAGTGCTGCGGGGTGACGACGCCGTCGGTCAGGACGCGGCGGCCGCCGGCCCACACGTCGGTCGCGACGCCCGTGAGCTCCTGGCCGAGCCACGCGGAGTTCTTGGAGCGGCTCTGCAGGTACTCGGGAGTGATCTTCACGGTCTTGGCGGGGTCGATGAGGGTGAGGTCTGCGGGCGCGCCCTCGACGATGCTCACCGGCGCGAGGCGGAGCAGGCGGCGCGGGTTGACGGCCATGACCTCGACGAGGCGGGCCCAGCTCATCTTGCCGGTCTGGACGAGGTTCTGCAGCATGAGCGGCAGGGAGGTCTCGAGGCCCACGATGCCGAAGAAGCTGATCTCCCACTCGCAGTCCTTCTCGTGCGGTGCGTGCGGCGCGTGGTCGGTCACGACGCAGTCGATCGAGCCGTCGAGCACGCCCTCGCGCAGGGCCGCGGCATCCTCGGGGGTGCGCAGCGGCGGGTTCATCTTGAGGTTCGTGTCGTAGGCGTCGGTGATGTCCTCCTCGTTGAGGAAGAGGTGGTGCGGGGTGACCTCGCAGGTCACAGGCAGGCCGTCGGCCTTGGCGGCGCGCACGAGGTCGAGGCCCTTCTTTGTGGAGATGTGGCAGATGTGCAGCGGGCAGTTAGTGAGGCGGACGAGCTCGATGTCGCGGTAGATCTCGAGCTCCTCGGCGAGCGCCGGCCAGCCGAACATGCCGAGGCGCGTGGACGCGCGGCCCTCGTTGATGACGCCGTGGCCCGACAGCGACTCGATCTCGCAGTGGGCGAGCGCGACGCGGTCGAACTGGGCGATGTACTCCATGCAGGTGCGCATCATGCCGGCGGACTGGACGCCGTGGCCGTCGTCGGAGAACGCGGCCGCGCCCTCGATGACCATGTCGCCGATCTCGGCGAGGGACTCGCCCTTCTCGCCGCGCGTCATGGCACCGATGGGGCGCACATGGCAGAGGCCGGCGGCGTGGGCGCGGTCGATCTGGTAGCGGATCTCGGCGCCGGTGTCGGTAACCGGGTCGGTGTTGGGCATGGTGGCCACGTCGGTGAAGCCGCCGTGGACGGCCGCGGCGGAGCCGGTGGCGATGGTCTCCTTGTACTCGAAGCCGGGATCGCGGAAGTGGACGTGCATGTCCACGAGGCCGGGGACGAGGTACTTGTCGTGCGCGTCGATGACGACGGCGCCCTCGGGTGCCTCCATGCCCTCCGAGACGGCGGCGATCTTGTCGTCCTCGATCAAAACGTCGCGGAAGCCGTCGAGGCCCACCTGCGGGTCTACGACGTGCGCGCCCTTAAGCAGAAATGCCATTGTTCTCTCCTCCCAGAAGCAGGTACATGGCGGCCATGCGGGTAAGCACGCCGGAGTTGACCTGGGTCAGAATCCTGGAACGGGCGCAGTCGGCCACGTCCGCGTTGATCTCCATGCCACGGTTCATGGGGCCCGGGTGGCAGATGATGGCATTGGGCTTCATCTTGTCCACGCGGCTCATGTCGAGGCCCCAAAGGCGGTTGTACTCACGGCGAGAAGGAATGGAGGCACCCTCCATGCGCTCAAGCTGGACGCGCAGCATGTAGATAACGTCCATCTCGGGAATCACGGAATCGAAGTCCGCGGTCTGGGGCACGCCAAAGTAATCGGGGTCGTCGACCTGGAAGGTCGGGGGGCCGACGAGGGTGACGTCCGCGCCGACCGTCTTGAGGGCGGGGACCAAAGAGCCGCACACGCGGCTGTGGGAAAGGTCTCCCACGATGGCGACCTTGAGGCCGTCGAGGTGGCCAAAGTGCTTACGCATGGTGTAAAGGTCAAGCATGGCCTGCGTGGGGTGCTGGTGCTTGCCGTCGCCAGCGTTGATGACGATGGCGTTGGTGTGCTCGGTAATCTTCTGCGGAGTGCCGGCGAGTTTGGCGCGGCAGACGAACATGTCGACGTTCATGGCGTCGATGGTCTGGATGGTATCCGCGAGCGACTCGCCCTTGACGACGGACGACGTGGCGCCGCCCATGCTGAGGGAGTCGGCCGAGAGGCGCTTCTCGGCGAGCTCGAAGGAGGACTTCGTGCGGGTAGAGGGCTCCAGGAAGAGGTTCACGATCGTGCGGCCGCGGAGAGCCGGGACCTTCTTGATGGCGCGGTTGTTGACGTCCTCGAACGCGCGGGCCGTGTCGAGGATCTGGTAGATGTCGTCCTCGGTGAGGCTCGTGGTGTCGATCAGGTGCTTGACTGAGAGCATTACTGCGCACCTCCGTTGTGCTTGCTCGGTTTGGTCCAGATCTCGACGGACGTGGTGTCGTCGCTGGGCTTGATGTTCACGCGGACGTCCTCGTCGCGGGAGGAGGGAACGTTCTTGCCCACGTAATCGGCGCGAATCGGCAGCTCGCGGTGGCCGCGGTCGACCATGACGGCGAGCTGGACGGTCTTCGGGCGGCCGTAGTCGATGAGGGCGTCGAGCGCCGAGCGGATAGTGCGGCCCGTGAACAGGACGTCGTCCACGAGGATGATGTCGTGGTCGTCGACGTTGAACGGGATGTTGGTGCTGTGGAGCACGGGCGCGATGTGGCGGCTGACGTCGTCGCGGTAGAAGCTGATGTCCAGCGTGCCCACCGGCGGGCGGATGCCCTCGATCTTCTCGATCTCGTCGGCGAGCATCGGCGCGAGGATCGCTCCCCTGCTCACGATGCCGACGATGCCGATGCCCTCGGCTCCCTCATTGCGCTCGATGACCTCGTGGGCGATGCGGGTGAGGGCGCGGCCCATCGCCTGCTCGTCCATGATCTGGGCCTTGAGCCTGGCCTCTTCCATGGGACTCCCTTCAACAAAAAAGATGCCCTGACCGTTTGTGCGCGGCACAGGACATCCAGCTCGTCTATGGGCGTCCCTCGTGGTTGAGGGGTGTCTCACCTTGCTGGTCTCTCGTACCGCGCTTAAAGGTTCTGTGAGAGTGTACGCCTGCGCGGCGCGATGGGCAAGGGCCGCGGCGGCGAGCGGTCGACGAGGTGTCGAGGGCGGGCGGCGCCACATCGCTTGCGCTAATCCATGTGCCAAGCTTTGACGACGTGGGGATTTACCTGGGGGATTGCCGAGGCTGTCAAGGGCAGCGTTCTCTTCTGCGCATCCGAGAAGACTTCTCATGACAAGAGAAAACTTCTTTCCCTCGCATTTCCAGAAGAGAAGACTTCTCTCCTATAGAGCAGACTGCTCTTCGGGATAGTTGAGTAGACTGCCTCACGGTACTAGCGATAGTTCGCTCCGTCAGCCCAACCGAGAAGGATGCAGCCCGCGCTTCGCTCAGAACTTCGGCAAGCTGTACAGGGTGCACTAAGTTTTGCTTGCGCAGGATGCACTACAGCGAGCTTGTGTATGCGCACTGCCGTCAGCTTCTGCAGGCTGCACTTCTGTTGTACAGTCTGCACAGCTACAAAGAAGTAAGCGTTGCTCGCCGCCCTCGATCTCAAAGACGGGAAACTATCAAAAGCGAGAAACGCTCACTGGATTCGCCAATGCAGCAGCAAAAAAGGTGCTGCTAGAAATTGATGCTGATGCCGAAGTACTTGTGCCAACCCGAGCGCTGTTGAGAGGTTTGGGGCCGCGGTTCATAGTTAGGCTGCGGCCCAAAGTCAGGCTTAGATTCCGGCTCAATGTCTTCGCTCGAAGCGAACTCAGCCGACGGAGTCCAGGAATACGAATCCGCATCGGCATCGGAGCTGCCTCGCCAAACGTATGCAAGGTACTCGCAGAGCACCTTCGTGATCGCATACTTCTGGTCCTCGGTCTCGTTCGGGGCAAGCTCGTAGCCCTCGAGCAGCTGCTCGAGGTCGGCGTCCTCGACGACGTCGTCGACCGTCCAGATGGTCTCGTGCTTCATGAGGTAGACGCGAGGATGCGGGCTGTTGGGGCTGCAAGTCACGATAGCGCGGTCGTCGCCTTTGAACCAGACGTCGCAAGGCTCGACGATGTCGCTGCGCTCGGGCCACTTGCAGTCGGTCTTCTTTGTGGGCGCGGAACCCAAGGAATCAGAAGCGGCATCTCGGGCTTCGACGGCATCATGGGCTTCGACGGCATCGCGGGCTTCGCTGGCATCGTGGGCCTCGCTGGCATCGCGGGCTTCGCTGGCATCGTGGGCCTCGCTGGCATCGTGGGCTTCGTTGGCATCTCGGGCTTCGCTGGTCGCGACGTCGCGCATTGGCTCTTCGCCGAGTGCGTTCTTTCGCGCTGGCTCCCTATTCGACTTGCGGTAGTCCATAACAGCCCCTTCGCCAAGAAGGGCTCGCGCCCTCCCCCATCCCTGAGATTATGCCGCCTGACTGGACCCGCCGTCCCAGGTTCCGGCGAACGGCATCGGCAATAGAGCCCCAAAGGGAAACCAGCGGATCACAGGCTCACACCACCTCCGCCTCATGAGCGAAAACGAATAAGTTAGCCATGCTATACTTTCTTGCATGAAGCGGACAAGCGGCTTCCGGAGGATCGGGCATCATGGGCAGCAAGCAACAGGCAGACATCAAGGAATTTCTCACCGACAACTTGGAGGGCCACGCCGCGCGCGAGTTGTTCGCACGGCAATCCGCACTGCTTCGCGAACTTATCTCCAATGTCTCCGGCAAATCCGCCGAGCAGGCAAAGACCCTCGAGGAGACCATCCTCCCCCGCGTTGCGCTCTATAGGGCGCTCATGGGATCCTCGCTTCCGCATGAGCGCGCACGCGAGCTCATGCGCTCGTACATGACGGACGTCGTTGCCGCGCAAAAGCACGCTTTCACAAATAAAGCCCAGGTCATCCCCGGGTTCTTCGGCATCTACAAACACGTTTTCTTGCACACCATGCGCACGAGCGATCTCTGGGAGAGCACGGAGGATCACGGCCGCGACTATTTTGATGCCTCGATCACCAAGTGCCTCTGGCACGACGCTTGCGTGGAAAACGGATGCCCGGAGCTGTGCCCGCTGTTCTGCGACGTCGACGACGTGAATTACGGCGGCCTCAGAAAATTGGGCTTCTCGCGCACAAAGACCCTAGGGTACGGCGGGGATTGCTGCGACTTCCACTTCTATCGGAAATAAGGGACTCACGTGCGGACTCTGGTATACGGCGCGGGTGTTCTGGGCTGCGAGCTCGCGCATTGCCTCGCCGTGAATCCGCTCCGAGAACATAGGGCACTTTCATAGAAGTGCCCTAACGGCGTCCCTCAAGCGCCCTTCTTTCCGTCAATTGCAGCAGCAACGACATCAGCTACAAAATGATTGTCCCCGTCGTACCTGTCGATATCGCGCACCTCCAGATAGGCCCACGCCATTGATGCGACCGGGTAAGCAAATGCCAAAGAAGAAAAGTCATTCGCCATCGTCTTGATATCCTCAATTGGACCCGGGTAAGACTCGCCGCTATCCAGTAGGCGCGCAAGAACAACACAAGCTCTCGGACCTCCCTTGGACACAATGGAGATAATTTCTTTAGCCGTCATGTCCAAAGTCAGCCTCCGACCTCTCTATCTATTCCCGCGAAAGGTTCAGTAATCAGTACACAAAGTCACTGATTATTAGTTACCAGTCAGACCAGCGCCGCTCAAATAGAGCGAGATGTCCCTACCAGCTCAATCATAAAATCAACCAGTTCCTCGGAGACTAAGATGTCATCTTACGAGCGCGTCAATGAGCCAACGCCTGCCGGAGGCGACTATTCAGAGATTTACTATCTCAATGACGACAATGATGTCGTCGATTCGTCAGAGGCAAAGAAATGCGTGATCCGCGAGTGCAAGGCAGATGGGACGCTCATTATGGAGCACTGGGGATTCGCCGGGAAGAATCGTCCCGACGAAGCGTGAAATGGACATGGTTCATTACGTCCATACGGCCGGGGAATCAGCCGAGGGAGTTGTCAATGACTTGACACAATTCGATTGACCAGAATCTAGGATAAGGCGAAGGACGTCATCTCCAAAGCCGTCGGCGAGGCATAGATCTTCGCCTTGAACAAGATTTACGCCATAGTCACCATCGAATTTGACAGGCGACGGCCTGGGTCAATCCAAGCCAAGCACATCGTCCGCTTAGAGGTTGGATGGACGCTGCTCCAAAAGACGGTTAAGAGAGATCCCGAGGGCATGGACAAGCTTGATTACCCGACAGAACGGCTCTCTATTTACACTCGGACAGGACCACAATCACGATGCTCAGATTGACAGAGTGAATTTTCGGGTAGAAGCTCGCTTCCCGGCCCGGGCACAACCTTTCAAAAAAAGAAATCATGTGTGTCCTCAAAAGCTGCAGCCAATGACTGTCACCCAGTGTTGGTGACCAGGGATGGCAAAGAAGCCCGCACACCCCCTACAACGCCGGCTCTACTTGAACTGATTCTCGTACGCCTCGAGGACCTCGGCGGTGGGGCCGTCCATGCGCTGCTGGCCCTTCTCGATCCAGACGCAGCGGTCGCAGATCTTTGCGACCTGATCCATCGAGTGGCTGACGAAGAGGACCGTGACCTTGCCTGAGTCGATGAAGGAGCGGATCTTCTTCAGGCACTTCTCCTGGAAAAAGACGTCGCCGACCGACAGCGTCTCGTCGACGATGAGTAGATCGGGCTCGGTCACCGTCGCGATGGCGAAAGCGATGCGCGCGACCATACCACTCGAGTAGTTCTTCAGCGGCATCTCCATGAAGTCCTGGAGCTCAGCGAAGTCGATGATGTCCTGGAGGTGCTCATCGATGAAGTCGTGCGAGTAGCCCAGCAGCGCGCCGTTGAGGTAGATGTTCTCAAGTGCGGTGAGCTCGGGGTCGAAGCCCGCGCCGAGCTCGATCAGCGGCGCGATGTTGCCGCGGACCTTGATCGTTCCCTCGGAGGGCTCGAGCACGCCGGCAATGCACTTGAGCATCGTGGACTTGCCGGAGCCGTTCGTGCCCACGAGCCCCACGACCTCGCCCTTGCGAACCTTGAACGAGATGTGGTTGAGGGCCCGAAACTCCTTGAAGAACAGCTCGTGGCGCATGGCCTTGATGAAGTACTCCTTGAGGTTGTTAAGGACCTCAGAAGCGATGTTGAAGATCATAGAGACGTCGTCGACCTCGATGGAGTACTCCTCGTCGGGGGACACGGGCAAAGAGACGTATGCCATGGTGCGGCTCGCTTCCTAGATGTAGAGGATGAACTTGTGCTCGGTCTTCTTGAAGACCGCGATGCCCGCGATGAGGGCAACGACGGCCCACACGGCGGCGAGCAGCAGGCACATACGGGAGGGGTTGGCCTGGTAGACAATGGCGCTGCGCATGATCTCGATGTAGTTGAACATCGGGTTCAGCTTGACCACCGCGATGACGAAGCCGGGGGTCGCCGGGTTGTCCGTGAGCAGCTTCAGGCTCCAGAAAATCGGGGTGAGGTAGGTCCACGCGGTCAGAAGGACGCTCCAGAGGTGGATCATGTCGCGGAAGAAGACCGCGAGCGCGCCGATGAGCAGGCTGATGCCGATGCAGAACACCATGAGCAGCAGCAGCGCGACGAACATCCAGAGCATGTGGATGGTGGGCGGGATGCGGAAGAAGAGCATGACGATGGCGACGGCGATGAGGCTGAAGGCGAAGTTGACCGCGGCCGAGAAGACCTTCTGGACCGGGAAGACCCAGCGGTCGATCTTGACCTTCTTGAGCAGCGACGAGGCGCCGATGATGGAGCCGAGGCCGCCGTTGGTGGCGTCGCTCATGAGCATGAAGGTGATGTTGCCGACGATGAGGTAGAGCGGGTAGTTCTGGATGTCGCCGCTCTTCAGGAAATACGAGAAGACGAAGCTCATGATGATCATCATCAGGAGCGGGTTGAGGACGCTCCAGATGACGCCGAGGACGCTACGGCGGTAGCGGAGCTTGAAGTCCTTGGTCACGAGCTGCTGGAGGATAAAGAAGTCCTTCTTTCGCTGCGCCTTCTTGTGGGCGCGCACCAGGGACTTCTCGTTGGTAACGGTTGCGGAGTCTGCCAAGATTCCTCCCGGGAATCGCTGGAATCGGTGAACACGTACTGGGAAATCGTAGCACAGGGCATGGGTTGCCACGTAAAAGCCAGAGACCCTGTATTGATCGAAAAAAGAAAACCCGGCTCGAAGCCGGGTCCTTAAATTCTGGCTCCCCGGGCAGGATTCGAACCTGCGACACGCTGATTAACAGTCAGCTGCGCTACCACTGCGCCACCGGGGAATATGTTCTGCGCTGCCTTCGCGCAAGAAACAACTATACAGGAATCTGCGAGCTATGCAAGCGAGAATCTCAAAAAAACTTTGGCGAATTTCCGAGATTCCAAGAAACCGCAGGTCACTGGCCTACCAACGTCGAGCCCAAGGCTGCACTTCCCTCGTCGGTGAGCCTCCAGGTTCCGTCGGACTTCTGGAGCGCGACCTCACAGCTGTGCTCCTGCACCGGCGCCGCCCTCACGCAATCGAGGAGCTTGTCGCCGACGATAAGGTAAAGGTCGGACTCCTCGGGGTAGCCACCGTTCGCGAGGGTCTGCGCGGTGTAGGCGTCCGAAAGCGTGGTCCTCACGTCAGCCATCGAGCGCGTGCGCAGCGTCAGCTGCGCTGTGGCCGCCGATCCGTCGACGGAGACCTCCCCCACCTCATACGACGCCCCGTCGAAATAGGCCTTGAGGAAGTCCTCGGGCGCCACGCCGAGTCGCTGGATCTCGGTGCAGGACTCGTCGCCCAGGATCTGCCAGGCGTCGTCGGGCGACGACCACAGGCGCGAGAGCGTGGCCTCAGCGGCCGCGCGCGCGTCGTCCTCGCCGTCGGCGCCGCAACCCGCGGTCGCAAACGCGCAAACGGCCAGGAGCGCAGACGAGAGCAGGGCGATGATTCGCTTGGGCATGGCGTTCCTCTCTGAGGGATAGCTCGTCCGGCGCGGGGCGTCGGCGCAGGCCTAGAAGCAGAGCTTGACGAGCGACTGGCTGAGGCCGTCCTTGACGTCCCAGGAGCCGTCGTTTGCCTTCTTGCAGTACACACTCGCCTCGGAGTCCTGCACCGGGGCATCGCGCATCGTGTCGAGGAGGTCCTGCAGCTTGAAGTGGAGCGGGTCGCCCTTGGCCGCGGTGTCCTTGATGATCTTCGTGACGGACCGGGCCGATATCTTCACCTTGGCCAGCGCGCTCGCCCCCGTGACCTGGACGTCCTCGATCGCGTAGTCGAACTTCTGGAGATACTCGCGGGCGAGGTCCTCGGGCGTGGCGCCGAGGTCGGCGAGCTGGTCGGCGCAGAGCTCCTTCATCTTTGCGACGGCGAGGTCGAACGCCTCGCCAGAGGCCGCCTTAAGCTGCGAGAGGTACGTCTCGAGCGCCGAGCGCACCAGATCTGCGTCCGCGCCGGAACCGGTGCCGGAACCGCCGGCAGAGCCGCCACAGGCCCCCAGCGAGAGCGCGACGGCGGAGGCGGCGGCGGCGAGGCCAAGGAAATCGCGCCTGTTCATCTGTGCTTCGAGCAACATGTGCTTCTCCTTTATGCGAATCAGGGCCCCGCGAACGGGGCCCTGGCAGCTAGT
>ERZ1673741.927-NODE-927-length-27322-cov-5.273371_pt1 | contig 27322 bp, 37 predicted proteins | sample MGYA00580209_ERZ1673741 | MGnify/ENA primary metagenome ERZ1673741 (study PRJEB41218, sample SAMN15661754) | gut metagenome | host: Homo sapiens | place: Canada: London | collected 2015-08-20/2019-03-30 | study: EMG produced TPA metagenomics assembly of... | reverse complement strand
AACTTGAACTTAAAGTTCTCTGCATTTTCGCGGCTTGCGAATCGAACAAAGACTTGATACTCTTTCGCTTGAGGAATATCTTCTACCGGCATAACTTCATCAGGAACTACGTCAGTAGAAACAGCAATCGGCTCTGCATCACCGATTTGCTTTTGACTTGCAATTTCTGCTTTCTTAGTGCGCATCTTCAAACACCCCTATTATTTACTAGAGGACTTGAAAATGCCCTCATACAGTGCAACAGCAGTTGCGCCGGAGCCAATACCCATTGCGCACGCGGTAAACGCATCCGTAGCAGGGTAGATGGCAGGGTAAACAACCCAAGCAGCAATGCTAAGAATTGCGCCAGCAATCATGCAGATGACAGGAATCCACTTATTGTCTGCCGAGGTCTTTGTCTTGTACGCATAAGCGATAAGCTCAACAATGGCGGTAATAGATGCCATCGAAGCAACATTCATGAAAATATCCACCTTGTATCACCTCTTTTTATTGTAGTGTAGCATACCAGCTCGAAGTTGTCAATCGTCATTTTCAAGCTGCTCATTCGTTGCGTTGCCGTTTTGCACCGTTTCAGCGTCCAGCGCATCATAATACGCCTGCGCAAGCGTCTCCACCTCGGCAATGTCATCTTCGGTCAGCAGCCCATTGTCAAGGTGCGTGTACGCCTTATCAAGCCAAAACGCAACATCGCGTCCTGCTGCAATTTCCCGCTTGATGCTGCGCAATGTTAAATCGTGCCGTGCTTTACTCTTGATAGCCATTTTATTACTCCTTTCAGGTTTGCGATGCCACCGCATCTTCCAAATCGGTAATGCGCTTAATGGGGTCTGCGCGTCCCGTGACCTCCACGGTATCCGCATCGGTCAGAATTGTGTTTGCTCCAGCAAGCGCGGAAATAGGTTGTGCGCCTGTCGCAGTAAAGGGGATGGGCTCTGCCAGCTTGTAGCAGACTTGCACAGGTGTCCCTGCGGCGCGCTGGGCGGCAAGGTAGGCTTTTAACGAAGCAACTTCATGTCCAGCTGATATATCGGGCAGCAAGCTAGTCGGCACGCTGAACATAAAATAGCGCGACGATCCGGCTGTCGAAAAGCCAATCCCAACAGTCTGCCCACCCCACACACCTTGGTTCGGAGTCGCTAAATGGCTACAAATGCCTTTTACGTTTATGCTATCATAATCGTTGATTTTGGATGTATAAAATCCTGTAACAGCAGGGTTGTGAGCATTGATTCCCCATGTGTTCCATGATTCTGTGCCATTCAGAATTATGGACTTCCACGTCTTTTTTGCATCACCATCCACCGCGTCCACCTCACCGCCATACACGGTTTCAGGCAGGGTCAGGGTGTTGGTCTGTCCGATGTAGGGTGTGTAAGTGGTGGGGGCGGTGGTGCCAGAGACAATGTACGGGTAGACAATGATATCTATCGTTGTGCCTGCATTAATCGATATGTACCAATAATGCAGTATATCGCCCGTCTTTATGTCAAATATGCCTTTGGTGTTTTGCCAGTAGCGTGCACCATCTCGTGTTACCACAATGGATGCGTTGATATTACTTTGGTCTAACCCATAATATTTACCGGGCGGGAGCAAAGGCGCAACGAACACGGGGGAGTCACTTATATCAGTTGCCGTGCCGGATATTTTGATACCACCCTGCGCTACGTATTCAAAGGTTACCCCTTTGTTCACGATTTTGGCAAACGGTGTGATTTTCAGCAGATTCTCCCCGCACCGTTCGACCTTCACGCTGTCCCTGCCCTTGATGGGGCGAATGTTTTCGGGGCTTGGCGTTCCCGTGCCCTCTTGCGCTGGTTCCCACATCGCTTTCACGCCCAGCGCATATCCCGCCACAGGGTAGCACACAACAGGGTTGCCGCTCTCTTCCAGAGGCGGGCAGAGCATATCAATGATGTGCTTGCTGCTCCACGGCGCGCCCTCGCTCACCGCCGCATCATCAATCTGTACGCCGTCCTTTCCGGCAGGCCCCTCCGGGCCAATCTCTCCCTGCGGCCCCTGCTCACCGCGCTCACCTTGCGGGCCAGTATCACCCTTGGGGCCAACCGGGCCAGTTTCGCCAACAGGCCCCTGCGCGCCGGTATCGCCCTTCTCGCCTTGTACACCCTGAACGCCCTGCTCACCTTGGGGGCCGCGCTCTCCGGTGTCGCCCTTCTCGCCCCGGATACCCTGCGCGCCTTGCGGCCCAACAGGCCCCTGCGGGCCGACTGGGCCGATAAACTTCCCGTTGTCGGCGTCCTCCCTCACGCTGTTGGCGACGTCCTCCGCGTTCTTGGCGGCGGTCTGTGCGTCCTTACTTAGAGTTAAAACCTGTTGTAGCAGGTCGGGCGTAGGCTCTGCTGGCTCTGTACCGCTTGCATTTGAGTGTTTCCTTACGATGTACTCACAATCGGCAGAAATGCGCTGTACGCCGTCTGCAAGACCTACAAACACAATCGTTCCAACGCCGTACAAGTCAGCCGTAGCTTCCTTTGGAACTTTGATAACGCCGGTAATGGAATCAACAGCAACTTGAACAGGCTTCTTGTTGGGGGGATTAAATGTCGCTATTACGCTCAAATTTGCCCAATCCGGCGCTTCAACAATTTGAAGTTGTTCCTCTCCGTAGCTGTCAAATGTACCGAGTTCCAGCTTTTCACCGTTCTCTGTTGTGGCATTGTAACCATTAAGTTTTATAACGTGCATATTATTCCACCCACCTCCTAGGTCAGCCGGTGCGCTTCCACATATAACAGGCCGTGTACTTGTTCACGATGGGCATAGGCTTGTTGTCGCCAGTTGATGAACTTTCTGTCCCCTGCTGAACCCTTGGGTTGTATGGTACTCTTCCAATTGGGGTTATATATAAATCCGCTTCACTGTAACTTGACGGATAGCCGCTTTGAAACGAAGCATAAGCATGGTTGTGTTTCGGCATCTGCTCTACCGTCTGCACGACTTCCCACGCGCCGCCGGTACTCCCAGCCGGGTGCGTGCCGTCTGCCGCTCTCAGCATACAGTCGGTGATTTGCTCCCATTCCGTCCACGGCCAACGCTGTCGCGGGGTTATCTCGCTCATAGTTACAAGAACATCTCCTACCCAGTAAGGGCAGTCGTTCAAGGGGTTCGGCGTGGCACTCATAAAATTACTCATTTTCTGCCCCTTCCACAATGGCTTTGTACTGTTCCTTGGTAATCAGACCCTTCCTGACGGCTTGGGCAACCATAGATTCGGTCCACCAGCCTTTTTTATGCCAAAGTTTAATTTTTTCGTACATTTCAGTTCTCCTAGGGAATCATTGTGCCTGTCATCATTGCAGTGTATGTTACCTGCGCATTAAGTTTTTCGGCGGCATCGCGGCGCGCTTCTTCCTCTTTGGCGGCTTGCTCGGAAGCCTTGGCGGCGGCATCGGCGGCATCTTTTTCTGCTTGCGCCTTTTCTGCAATATCCGCAAGTTCCGCATCGGTGTACGGCACATACCGCTGCACTTCTTCGTACTCGTCCCATGCGTCCTGTGCTGGAGTTGTGATTTCCTGCCGAAGCCCATCTGGGAAATCGGCAGTGACCGTTCCTGTCATCACTTCATACCGCACGGATGCGGGTACAGCTTCGTGATGCACCGTGACACGTTTCGCAGTTTCTAACTTGCCGAGCGTCATGTCGGGGTTTTGCAACTCGTGCTCAAGTGTTGCATCGTAAATTTTCATGTTCACACCTCTAAGTACCACGTAACGTCCAAGTCGCAGTCAGGCTTAGTGTCGGCGGTGATTTTTACCGTGATGTTGCTTGCCGTCACTGTAAACTCTGTTGTTCCCCTAGCAATCGTTCCAAGATTGCGGCGCTTTGTGGCATCTGTGTTGGCGTTGCCCGTCTGCGTTGTCAAAGGTGGCAGAACGTTTTTAATCGTAAATGTCTTACTGTTTGTGACAGTCTTACTCTGCGTGTACTTGCCGTTTTCCGCCGTCCAGCCATCCACGGTAAATGTAGCGGTGACTGTCTTAAACTGGTCTTTGATTTCAATACCGTCAATTTTTTCGAGAAGCGTGTCAATCTTTTCACCAGAATATTTTAATTGATAACCTTCGGGCATTCAGTCTCACCACCTCTAATAATATAATAATAAAAAGTGCTGCACCAATAACGAAGCAACAGCTTAATGCTATTACGTTCATTTTACTCTACCCATTCAGATTTGTAAAGCCCTTGTTCTGTTAAACATAGTTCTTTTGCTGTGGCGTAGATTTTATCTGCATCGCCTTGTGAAACAGGGCCAATGGTAATCATCTGTAACTTGGACTTTGGCTCGTTTACTTCTGGGATGTCGTTCTTTTCTACCTCGACTTCCGAATCATATACGCCGACAGCATTCGCAAAGCCGATGTATTTTGTAGGGTCAAGACCTTTGCCAGTGGCAGATGCGCGAACCTCAAAGTGGCAATGCTTGAAAGGCGGGTTGGCAAGTGCCGCATTTCCAGTGTTTCCCATAACGGCAATCGGGTCTCCACTTTTAACTTTCTGCCCGACCTTAACCAAGAGTTTCTCGCAATGGCAAAAATAAAGGTAGTTCACAACATCGGGCGTTTGGTTCGCGTCCAGCTTAACGCAGACATAATAGCCCCATTCCCATGTCCTGTTTCGCTTGTCTGTGACAATTCTTGCCGTCACTACTGTGCCGGAAATGCTCTTGTCTGCATATCGCGGAAAGTGAATAATTGAATCGTCAAGGCCGTCAACATCAGCGCCACCATGCCAGACCTTGCCGTTCCCTCGCGTATAGCCATAACGCGAGTACGGGAAACGGATTCGATTTCTACCGTCAAAAAGCATGAAAATCACTCCTTTTCTGCTTCTTCTGCTTCTGCTTGTTTGTCTTTCGTGTCTGTGTTCATTTCCAACGTATCTACGTGCAAATTCACTTCTTGGTTAGCTTGCAGGTTTGCGATTTGCTCATTCTTTAACTCTGCGTTAAGTTTCAAAAGAGCATTTTCTACAACCAAGGACTTTACCATAAGCGGCATCGTTGAGTTGTTGAGTACAGAAAACAGGTCTCGTTGCAGATTTATAATTACTTCGTTATCACTCATAGTATCTCCTTTACCATGCGTCGCCTTGGTGGGCAGTCAACAGATATTCCCAAGTGGGAGTTCCCTCTGAGTTTGTGTAGTTTACACGGGACAAAGCAACGTTGTGGCCGTCAATTCTTAAGCGCTTGCATTCCAGATAGCCCAAAGCATTAACACCGCCGATTGACACATGACCCTCACCGTTTGAATCTGCACGAACATCAAAGAATTTTGTATGTGTGCCACCAGTGTACATTTCAAAGTGAGAACCGGCGCTATCATTATATAGGTCAATACGGTTGTCATTATAGCCATCGCTGCCGTAAATTCTGATGTGACCAAGAACGTAAGAACCGCCTACGCTGTCAGAGTAAATTTTTACGGCAGGTCTATACGAACCGCCAGAGACCATCTGGGACAATGTTATTTCGCCATTACCGATAACAGCTTCGCTGTATGTTGTTTTTGAAGTTAGCGTACCAGTGATACGTACAGTGCCGTCTTGTGCTAATTTGAAGTTATCAGAATCAACAACAAGTGTATCTCCCTTGAACGTGATTGTTCCAGATTCAATCGCAACGGATGACGAGTCAAGCGCGAACTTAGAGCGAACATTTCCATCTGTAACGGCTGTCACTTCAAACTTGTCAAAAGTTTGTTTTAGTTGCGTGTATTGTGAACTTAGTCCACTGATGTCTTGCGCTGTTTGTTCAGCCTTTACGGTAAGGCCATCAACCGTTGCAGATATTTTAAGAATCCTTTGCTTCGAGTTGTATTTGACGTTATTTACAGCAGTAGTCGTGTTGCGGTTAGCATTACCAACGCTCTCAAAAGTGCATTTGCCGCCACTGTGCTTTACACTTGTAATCCAAGTGTCGAACTCATTTTTCCCGTCACTTACGGTTACAATATCGCCAACCTTGATTTCAAGTGTCTCCGGTGTCTGAATATTTGAACAGGGAACATAGGTAATGTTATTCAGACCATCATACAGATTCTTGACATACGGACGTAGTGCCGCATCGGAAGTTGTTGAAAGAAGCCGATTACCTTGAATGACAAGCGCGTTAGTGCCTTGCTCGTCAGCAGGATAAACAACGCCTACATCATCATCAGATTGCCTAACTTGTACTTTATCAATAGCCTTTACAACGAAGTCCGAGAAAGTCAACTGATTCGCAAAGTAAGGGATTCCATCAGGCGCGTATTTATATGATTTTGCAGAAATAAGAGCACGATGGGCATTGTCTTGTAGACTTCTCTTAACTACATCAAACAGACGGAAAGACTTTTCGTTAATGCTCTTTTTGGGAGAAATTATTACTCTATCGTTTTTCTTGTACCAGTCAAATAAAAGTTTGCCATTAGCATCTGCATTGCAGAAGCAGCCGGACGCAGAACACACCATTTTCATCAAGTCTCTAGCATTAACGCCAGAACCAGTGAACTTCTGAATTTGGTAGTCTTTATTCAGACGAGGTTCGTTCGCAAGCTCCAACTCGCACTTAGCGGCAAGCGCCGTTGCGAAGTCTTTAATTGCGATGGGAAAAGTAAGCGCATTGAGCCATTCTGTGACATCAACATCAAGAAGTGATACGTTATCATAGGCCGTCACTTTATACTTGTTTGAACCTGTCTTTTCTGGCTTGTCGCATGTAAAAACGCCAATTTTTGTTTCTAGGTCAAGGTCGTTATCGTCCTTGTAAACCTTGTAATATGTCAGTACCGTTCCTTGTGTTACGCTAAGAGCGCTGTCGGAATTGACCCAAAACTCAATCTCAACAGCGCTCGCGCACACAGAACCGGGTGCGATGTCACTGTCAGAGTTTGATGAAGTAGTCCAGTCAACGCCAACAATGTTGCTTTGAAGCGCTGTTCCGTCCGCTAAAACAAACTTATCCTGAAACATCTAAAACACCACCGTTCTTGTTATTCTTATTTTACGCTCCTGTGCCGATAATGTCAAACTTAAAATCCCTATACAGTCCATTGTAAAAATATGTGCTGTAAGAAGAACCGCTTGAAGTGGAGCAATATGCTTCAAACGTCTCCAAAGTTCCGTTCTCTTTCGGGCAAGTAAACTGGAATGTCTTGCCTTGGACAAGGTTATTCATGTAAGCTAACTGCTCTTTAGTAACAGCCTTGTAAGAGAACTTCGCTTTAGGGATTCTCCGTTTAACCCACTCGATGTGCATAACTCCATCTTGCGTGCGGCCAGACCCCTCTGCGGCGATGGAGTTCCATTCCATTTGAATGCCACCGTCAGCATCAGGCTCATATAGGGGCGTTCCATCAACAAAAAATTGCGTTGACAGCGGTCTGTCAAGCGGACTTGCCATTGTTATGCACCCCCATTGATTACTGCTTGCTTGCGATTGTATCTGGAAGCCGCCTTGCCAATCACATCATCGCCAATGCTAACTTCGAGTTGATTGTCATTGATTGCTTGCACAACAGCCATGCACCCTTGCCAGAACACATCTGCAAGGCTCGCATTTGCATTCATTTGTGCTTGCGTGAAAGAACCCATGTCGTTACCGAACTGCCCAGAAACGCTTCCTACGCCGAGCATAGGTACTGTCATTGCAGACTTCATGCCTGAAGCAAGGTTATTAACACTAGAATATACCAAGTCTGCGTTAGTGTCAATACCATTTGCAAGACCGCGCATAAAATCAGGCATCCACTTCTCGTAATCGCGAAGAACGCCCTCGTCAGGACGTGAGAAGTGAAGCACAGATGCGATGCCTTGGGCAACTGCGTCAGCGGCGCTCTTAGCCCATTCCTTTGCCCTTCTGATACCGTCAGACAAACCCTGCACAAAGTCAGAACCCCAACCCTTGGCAGTTTCTTTCATCTTGGACAGGTCAAGTGCTTCCTTGACTTTTCTAATTGCGCTACGGACTTTTTCAATAAATCCGTTAATGCCATTAGTCAAGCCTTGGACGATGTTTTCGCCAAAGCCCTTAAAGACTGTGGACGGAGAATGGATTCCGAAAATGTCCTTAAACCAGTCAATGACGCTATTCCACTTTTCTTTCCACCACTGCTTAAATCCAGCCCAAGCATCTTGAATTCCTTGGATAATGCCGGGAATAATCTCTTGCGCCCACTGAATGATGCCATCAACAAAGTTTCTAAATTCCTCGTTTTCGTCATATAGCTTTACGAAAATGGCAATAAGCGCAGCGATTGCGGCGATAACCAAACCAACCGGGTTCGTAAGAACGCCGATAACTACTGTAACGGCAGAAATAGCAACTTTAGCCGCGGCGATTGCGGCAATAACTGCGGCAATCACGCCAGCGACATAGCCAATCTTCTCTGAAATCCTAGAGATTGTATCGCCATGCTCGTCGATGAAGCCAAAAACATCTTGAATTTTGTCATAAACAGGGCCAAGTGCTTCTCTTATAAACTTGTAAATCACAGTTGCAGCGTCAGAGAATCCTTGAATAAAACCGCTTGCGAACGGAGCGATGATATTGTTAATGACGATTGATAGGTCGTTCATAGTATCTTCAAGCAACGTCAACGCATCATTGAACAGCAGTGCGCCAATGCGGCCCTCTCCGAAGAAGTTTTCAAAGAACGATGTATCGGCAGTTTTTGCAAGATTGCCGATAGATTGCCATAGATTACCTGCGGCAGACTTCAAACCTTCGGAGTGTTCATCCCATATTGCACGCATCCTGTCTAGTGCCGCACGGAACGGCTCTGTCAGGCTCTTCATGCTATCTTCTACTTCCGAACGCTCCCACATCGCAGACGGGTCAACGCCAAGAGTTTCGCCAGCGCCGCCGCCTTGCGAACTTTGCACAACTTCGAGTTCGTCAAACCCAGCAAGAAACGCTTTTTGAGCTTTGCTGCCAGATTTCAGAGAGTTCGCGTAGTTGACATTGTTCTTAATTGCCTTGTTATAGAACGAACGACCAGTTAGCGCAGAAAGGAAGTGCGAAAGAACATTAAATGCGTTCGCGATAGCAGATGCAAGCATATTAAATGCGGGAGTTAATGCGGAGATGATTGGCTCTACCGCAGCCATAATTGCGTTACGCGCAAACAGCAAGTTAGATGCAATAGACGAAATGTTGTCATTGAAGCTGGCAATAGCACCAGTCGCACCGGTGTCAAATTGCTCCGACCAAATGGCCATTGCATTTGCAGATTCTCTTGCTGCGATGGTTATTGATTTGATTACGCCACGGACTAAACGATAGAACAGGATATTTTTAATCGAGCGAGTAAGCTGCGCAAGGAACGTGTTGTTCTCACGAATCGGCTTTTTCGTGCCCTTCATGCTATCGCCTAGTTTTTTGACGGAAGAACTTGCCTTTTCTGCGTTTTCAGATACTTCTTCCTCTGCGTCAGCAGTGTTGTACAAAGAAGATGTTTCGGCTTTATAAGCACCAAATTCCTCTGCAAGTCCAGCAAATTTGCCCTTAAACAAGGTTTTTGGTGCGTCCGTGAACGCCTTGCTTGTATCAATTTGCCTGCTCTTTGCCTGTTCCTCTGCTGCGGCAGTTGCTTCCCTTATGCCAAGAGCGTAGTCGGACAACGCCTTTTTTGCAGTTGTCATTCGCACGGCGTAAGAAGTAACTGCCTGTTCTGCCTTGTTAAGTGCGAGTTGTTTTCTTGCAATGCTTATGGAAGTGCGTTCGTATGCTTCGGAATCGGTTCCCTCTTTGATTGCGATTCCGCTCAACCTATCCTCAAGGTCGCTAATTTCCTTTTTAAGAAGAACGACCCTGCCAGCTTGCTCTTGAAACCCTGCTGTAGCCTTATTAACCGAGTCTTGCAGTTTCAAAAACTTTGCTTCAACGTCGGGAATGCCCATGTCCGAAAGTGCTTCACGGGATTTTTCAGACTGGTTCCTGATAGCATCTGCAATGTTGTTTTGGCCTACGCTGTTCACTGTGTCATTCCAAACCTTGGAAAGATTATTCAGTGAACCACTCATTTTGTATATTTCTCCGAGAGCCTGTGATACATCGGAAGCTATTTCAAAACCGAGTTCATCAGCCATTTATCTCACCACTCTCCCGTTTGTGTTTTTCTTTAATCATCTTGTTCCACTCCAAAGACCAAGCATAGAATTTAGCGGCATCCGCGTTCATTCTAGCTGTTTTTTCTTGCTCTGGCTTGGAAGTCAAATTCAATTCTGTGGGCTTGTCTGGATATGCCGTCTTGCCAAAAGAAGCACCGAGAGCGCGAAGAACATACGCTCCGTTAAGCCATGCGGAGACATTGTTCGTTTCAAGCGTCAGGTCGGTTTTTATCTTAAAAGCGTCATAAAAAGGTTGCAACAAAAAGGGGTTGAGCGACCAGAATGTGTCATACCCAACCCCCATTGCCAATGCTTGCGGTAGCCACCCTTTATAGATGGCATCGCGCATATTTTTGTATTTTACGCTTTCTTTTCGGGAACTTTCTGCACAGTTGCTTTCCCCGTGTCTGCTTTCTTGGCGAGAGCGCGAAAAAAACCGCTTTTCTCCATTGATTCAGTCATAACGCTGACAAGTTCCTTGAGGTCGTTCCCTTCCTCAACATACTTTTCAATGTCAGCACCGGCTTCCTCAACAGTCTCATCAAGAGCCAGCGCAACGAAAGCGCGAAGCGTAGACAGAGTTTTGCCACTTGAACCAAGGTCGATGCCCATGTCCTCAAGTGCGCAAACGTGATTGAATGTGACTTCCATTACGGAAAAGTCTTTGCCGTTAAGTTTCATAATTGCTCTCCTTTAACTATGAGTTAGGCTTTATAGTTTGGCGCTCCCACCTCGCCCAATAAAGGGCGCAAGGCACGGAGCAGGGGAATTTCCCCATACTCCGCAGGAGAGCGCCTTGCTGTTAGTTAAGCAGACGGTTTTTCGGTCTTGACCTCGGAATCGCAAGTGACGATAATCTTGGCTTCCACAACTGCGCCAGTGCCAGCACCAGAGACATAAGTAGAAACCTGACCGGAGAAGTAGAAAGAACCCTCACCGCCAGCACCGTCATTGCCGAAATCCAGCTCAAAGAAATGCTTCTCGTTGTCATCGAGAGCCTTTACCTTTGTGAAGTCTGCCTTAGTGTAGTTGTAAGTAAACTCAAAACTGCCAGTATCTTGCAGACCTTGAATGTACCGCTTCATCTTGTCACGCAGAGTAGTGACTTCGATGGTGTCAGGGGCAGAGCCAAGGTCAGGGAAGTCCTTGACGGCAACCAGTTCTGTGTAAGCGCCAGCAGCCGTATCAGAGGTTTTGAGAACTACGTTATAGCTTGAAATAGCCATTTAATTTTACCCCCTGTAGGTTGTATCTGTTTCAGTGTTAATGATGGCAGTAAAACGCATAACTACCCGTTGATACTTCTGCGTCTTATCGCCCATGTTTGGGTCGTGGGAATCCATTTGAAACCCTAGTTCCTGCATTGCGTTAGCCGCGAGATTTGCGATAGAAGCGGCATTTTCTCGGTCATTCTCGCCTTGCGTGTATACATTCACGTCAAAAGCATAACGCACATGATGCCAACCGGCAGAATCATAAGTCGAACTTAGCGCACTGGCGTCCGTCTGCGTGACGATAACAGCGGGGTAATGCGGGTCGCCAATGTTTGCACCGGCATAAACCCGAACACCGCTAACTTCGCCTTTCAGCTTCGAGAGAAGATACTTACGAATATCAATTTCATAATTCTTAATATCCACATTATTTCTCCTTTAGCTGGATTCCATGTTGCGCGAAAGATATGCGAACCCATGTAGGCATATTTTTCTTGACATCTTGAACGGTCAAGTACATAGGCGCTTGGGCTTTTTGGCCACAAGTGAAAATGTGCTTTTGGCCTGTTTTTGGGTCTGTGTATGGCATATCTCCGGGTGGAATCCACTGTCCGTAAGGAACGTGCAATATCTTTCCATTCTTCATGGTAATATATTCGTCCTTGCCAGAGTGCTTGCCGGAATTATAATTCCAAGTACCGCCCTCTGGGTTCGGATTCCCACCGGGGAATGTACCAACACCGTTAAGACCAGTGCCATACTCGACAAACTTTGCGTTAATGTCGTGGTTGTAAATTCGTGCGCGGTAACTCTTACCAGTTGACTGCCACTCAACATCCACGCCATCTGCATCCGCAAGTCTGCCGGAGTATTCAGCTTTAGCGCGTTCTACAACATAATCATGCGCGGATTCAGTGTATTTCTGAATATCCTTTGCCATGATGTCATATTGTTTCACAAGCTCTTTTATGCCCTTTGTTCCGAGCCATACTCGCCTTACACTAGGCATTGGAATCACCTATGTTTCAAACCGATTCTGACTTGATTTATGCTATCCGCAACTCTGTCAACAATCAAGTTGGCAGAGCCGTCCTGCGGTGTCTTATTGTGCCATACAAGAGTTTTCCCCTCTACAAAGTTCAGTAACCCAAACTCTTTGTAAGTCACAGTTATGACATAATCATAACCAAGCCACATACCGTTTTCTGTTCCGTATGCGTAGCCTGTTGGTGCGGAGATGTTGAGCATGGCGTGAATCGGGTCGCTGTATGTTAATACATCGTTGCCCGTTTCATCTTCGCCAGACACAACAGGATTGGAGAACCAGACGCTACGCTTATTTTTTTCAAGGCTGCGCATCTGTTTTCACCGTAGGAACGCCGCAAAAGGTCACAACGTTGTTTCTAATGAAGTCCTCGATGCTTTCAGAAGTACGATGAACTCCGTTCTCGATGTGCTCTTTCTCGCCTTCCGCACCTCTCAAGTTGTACATACGCTCCGCAACTTCTAGTTGCAGAAAACCGTATCGGGGCGGCAATCCAACGCCGGATGTGTCTTTGTACGGATACACCGCCCCTACGATTCTATCACTAGCTTGAGTGAGCAACAGAATCAGGAGTTCATCTTCGCCTGTGCCATCAATGCCGAGCATGATTTTCAACTGTTGAAGTTTTTCTTCCATAACTCTGTTCTCACTCCTTAGTTCCGACTTAGATTAGCCGTTAGAGACAATCTTAGCCAGTTTAATGTTCTTTGCATCCCAGACCTTAGTCCAGTTAGCAGCAGTGCCAAGCTCGGTACGAGTGGGAGAGTTCTTGGCAATCTGGGTCGTGTCAATAGACATACCCAGCGGATGCAGAGCCATACCCCACTTGCTGTACAGCTTGTTCACGCCGCCCTTGCTCTCGGGGTCGTAATCGACATAGTTCGGACGGTCAATGCGGACATTCCGAGCAGTAGCGATAGCGCCCTCACCAAGCAGGTAGGTGTTGTAGGTGGTCAGGCCGTCCTTAGTGCCAGTTGTCAGACTGTCATCGACCATAACCAGATACTTGTTCAGCAGCAGACCGAATTGAACGCCACGGCTATAAGCGCCGGGAGTGGTAGCAATGTTGTTGACCAGTTGCAGCTTCAGCAGGTTGGTGTACACGCGAGAGTGCATAGCAACCATGGTCAGGTCATCGAAGTTGTCACCCAGAGCTTCCTGCGCAGCATCAAGGAAAGTATCGCCGGACAGGCGGTTTTCGGCAGTGGCAGTGGCAGTTGTCTGGCTACCCTTGCTTGCGGAAATGTCCTTGACGTGAGTGTTCATGCCGGAAACGCCCAGAACACCGTCAACAACGGCCAGCAGCTCTTTCTGGTTGTTCTTCTGCTGGTAGTAAGCAACCTTGCGAGCAACATCGCCCAGAGGGTCAGCGCCGGTCAGCTCACGAGTGAAGTCTTGGTCTTTCCAAGCAGCCATGCGGCGGAACGCCATGCCGGTCTGCTTGTTAGAAGAAACCTCAACAGGGGTGTTGTCGGCCTCGCCGTCATAGTTCTTAGCATCGCCAGACAGGGGCGCGTAGTTAGGAACAGTGAAAACATTGTTCTTGTCGGTCAGAACTGCGGAAATGTCAGGAGACACGCGCAGAACGCCAGAATTGATGATTGAAGTGTGTACGGGGTCTACCTCTTGGATGTAATCAGTGAAAACATCGGGGTCGAAGTAGAAACCACCAAAAGTACCAGTAACAGCCATTGTCTGATTCCTCTCTTTAACTTAGATTTAGAAGTGTTTCGCCAATTTCGCGGATTCAGCTTTGTACAGTTCCGGGTTTTTCTGTTTAAGCTCCATCCGCTCCTGCATGGTCATCTTGGAGAACTCTTTCTGACCATCGCCAGAACCGCCACCAGAGGGTTGTTTCATGCCTTGCATGAGTTCCTGCCGAATTTGAGTTGTGATACTCTCCTTCTCGGCGTTGTAGGTGTCGATGATGGTTTGAGCGCCAGCCATCGCATCTTCATCTTCCATGTCGGAGAACTTGTCAATCAGCTTGGAATACCCATCTGCTTTAATGCCGTTCTTCGCAAGTTCAGATTCAATCTTACTCTTGCGCCGGTCTTTCATGAGCGCTGCGTTTTGTGCCTTGATAGCAGCAATGTCAGCGGCTTGCTTCTCTGCATCGGTCATTTTGTTCTGTTTCAGTTGGTCTAGTTCAGATACAGCGTTCTGATACTTGCCAGCGTCAACATACTTGCCAGTGCCGAGGTCTGCCAGCTTAATGCCCTTTTGTTGAAGCGCGGTTTCAAGTTGCTCTTTGGTCATGCTCTCTGCGTCGCCAAAGATTGCGGTAAAGTCAAATGCCATAAGAGTTTTCCTTTCCACTGTTTAAACGTGTTGTGAATCCACAGTCTCTTGCAGTTAAACGCCAGCAAGATAGGCGAAATATTTTAAATCAGAGTTATTGCTCTGATTTAGCCTTGTTGATTGCATCGTTCTGTGCGTTGTTATCGCCAGAAGTTGTCGTATCATTAGCTTTAGCATTGCGCTGTGCGTTCTTTGCGCTGTCAGCGTCCTGCTTTTTATTTGTCATGTCATCAGTTCCGGTGCGTTCCTCTTGCTGCGTGTTATCTACCTTCCACTTGGGAACAATAAATTCCTCGCTCATTGCATAAAGGTTCTCCGGGTCACTGGTGATGTCGCTAAGAGAAATCGCGCCAAGCGGATGCACGCCAGCTTGAAGCAGATTCAAAAGCACTTGGCTCTTGTTCAGCAGATTGTCGGTTCTGTTTCGAGTAAACTTGATGTCAATATCTGCTGTTTCAAGACCTGTAACTTTGAATTGCGGATAGCTTTGCAGAATCTTCAAGGTAACAAGAATAGTTTCCCGCTCACTCTTGAAGAACATCTTCTCAAAGCTCAATGCGCGGCTCTCTGCATTTGTCCAGCCTTGACCGATGATAAGTGCTTGACCAGTGTTGCCGCCAGCAGAAGCGCGTCTATCAGGCACACCGGCGATGGCAAGAACCTTGTTGTACATATCCTCGACAAGCGTCTGTGTCTGGTCTTGATTCAGCTCGCTTGTGATGATGTCAACATCCGCAGTGTACTGACCATTTGACTGAACCTTGATAGCGCCGAGTTCTTTCATCGCCTTAAAGGTATCTTCGTCAATGTCGCAGTTAATGAACTTGATGAAGCTCTGCACAAACTGCTCTACACCATCAACGCGGTTTGAAACTGTTTCGTTCAGCGCGTCAAGAAGCTCGATAACAGGCTCAAAAGAACCCAATCGTGAAGTGTTAGCGTCATACTCAACAATCGGGTTAATCCCCATAGGATTGGGCGCAACTTCAAATTGGGTTGTCCCACTGACAACAATGTCCATCCAAGATGTTGACTGGTCACTGTCATCAGCAACGGGCATTGAATACGGAAGCGATGTCGTGTACACGTTATCATCCGTATAGGCAACGATTTCAACCGTGTCAATCTGACCAGAACCGTGCTTCCTGTGATAACTGCAACTTAGCAGCTTTGAGTGTTCCATGTTTGTGCTGTACACGCAGAAAGTGTTCCGAGGGTCAAGCACAGATGTGTGGAACGGCGGTGCAGACTTTTCCTTTCTGCGCATAGCGGAAGCGGAAAGCGGGAATGTAGCTTTGTAGCCAACGCCACACTCAAAAATCCAGTCAGCAAGCTCTCTGTCTGTATTCGGCTTGTCATCGTTAAGGCAAAGCGTATTCAGCTTGTTCACCTTATCCTCATTGCCGCGTTTGCGCAACTTAGAGGGCTGTTCTGACGGTTCTTTTTTGTCGGTAGTATAATCTGTCGTCTGAACCCTGTCATCGTTTTTAGCCCTTGCTACATAGGTCACAGGAGAGCCGAAGCAATAGCCAGTCTTGAACTCAACAATCTCATACGCATGGTTTTCAACAATCTTATTGTTGATTTCCGGGCGCACTTCCTTTGTGCGGTCAAGTACAGGTTGAATACCCTTTGTATAATTATGCAAATAGTCAATGTCTTGAGCATTGTTAAGGTGAACAGGAATCGCATCAGTCAGAATCCGAGCGACTGCAACAGCGTCAATTTCATCAGGTTCATAAGAAGAATAGATTCTATTTCGGCCTTTATTAAGCATTAGTTCACCCCCATTTGCTTGCTTACATAATAATTTATTTTCGGCCTACGCGCAACAATCTTGCCATAGTTTGCTCTCGCACTTGAAAAAGTTGCCGTCATAAGTTATAATTAAGCCATAAACATCATGGAAAGGGGTTGACAAAGTGGAAATTAAGCCACTCACGGCCAAGGAATTGACTTTCAAGGGCTACGGTTCGAGCACAACAATTAGCAAGTATGTTGCAATGGGTATGCCAAGGCATGGAGTTAGAGGTAACTACTGGTTCATTGAGGAAGAAGTAAAACAATGGATTCTTTACCGCGGCGAAAAGCTGTTTATAGCTTGTCCGCATTGCGGAAAACTGATTCAAGTTCCTAAAGAGGTGGTTGCAAATGCAAAGACAACAACAGATTAACGACCATAAGCGAATTGCTTCGTTCTCCAAGTTGCTGAAAGAGAACCCAAAAGATATTCGCCTTGCGGAAGCATTGCTTTCAGCCTGTGCAAACGCAACCGCAAAAGATGACGGCAGTTATGAAACAAAAACGGTAGAAGCAGAGTACGCCTTTAAGAAAGGCATGGAAGTTTACAACGCCTGCCTGTTCAACGTGGCAAATGCGCGAGACATTGACGACAAACGCAAGTGGCTTGTCTTAACTAAGAGTTCGCTGCTGTTTTTGGCTCATAAATATTTTGACAGTTTCTTGCTTTACTTGGAGTTTGACCGCAGACCTGATAAGCGTTTCTACGCCCCAAGAAAGAACCAGCTAAAAAAGATTGTTGACGGCTATCAAGACATAGCAGACGGAAAACTAGACCTTTTGACGGTTTCCATGCCAAAAAGATGCGGAAAATCGCAACTTGGTTCGATTTTGTTCTCAATTTGGCGAGCTGGAATGTACCCCGATAAGTCAATTCTGTTGACAGGACAAGGCGACCAGCTTGTAAAATCGTTCTATGACGGTTGCCTTGAAATCATGCAGGACAGGGCAACTTATAATTATTGGGATGTTTTCCCGGGAGCAACCATTGCGAACACTAACGCGGAGTTAAAGTCAATCGACTTGAACTCAAAAAAGCGTTTTCCCACAATAACGTGCCGTTCCATTGACGGAAAACTGACGGGCGCTACGGAAGCAAGCAATTTTCTTTCGATTGACGACCCCGTGAGTGGCTTTGAGGAAGCGAACAACTACGCTCGCCTTGATTTGCTGTGGAACAAAATCCGTGGTGATGTACTCGGCAGACGAAAAGAGGGCGTTCCGATTATCATTATCGGAACTCGGTATTCTATTCATGACCCTATCGGTCATTTGCAAGAAATGGGCAAACAGCTTGGTTGGCGTGTGAAGATTGTCGAAGTGCCAGCGCTTGACCCCGTTACAGACGAATCAAACTTCCGTTACAAATACGGTCTTGGTTTCAGCACTGAATATTACAGAAACGAGCGAAAACTAACACTAGAAAGCCAGTGGGCATCTGAATTTCAGCAGCAGCCCATAGAAACCCGCGGTGCTATCTTCCAAAAAGACACACTTCAATACTATATGGAACTTCCACAAGGCATTGAACCGGACGCAATTTTGTCCGTCACCGATACGGCTCTTGGTGGCGGTGACTTTACATCAATGCCGGTAGGATATATCTACGGAGAAGATGTTTACATCGAAGATGTTGTTTACAACTCTGCGTTACCGACAATAGTTGTCCCAGAGATTGCGCAGAAATGCAAAAAGCACAAAATATCAATCAATCAGGTAGAATCAAACAACCAAGGTTTGATGATTGCGGAACACATTGAAAAGGAACTGCAAGTGATTGGGGCGCACACTTCAATCAGAACGAAGCTAACGACAGCAAACAAGCAGACAAAAATCCTTACGCAGTCAGACTACATTAAGAAACACTTTTTCTTTAAGCATGAGAGCATGTACGAAGCAGGAAGCGAATACGGCGCTGCCATGCGCGAAATGTGGTCATATTCACAGCTTGCCAAGAATAACCATGATGATTTCTGCGACAGTTGCAGTCAGCTGTCAATTTTCGTGCAAACAATAGTTGGGTGCAAGGTTACTGCTTTCAAAAGACCATTTTAAAAAAAGCCTTGTATTTTTCAAGCGAATGTGGTATAATACAAGTATCGGGAGTAGCTACCCGATACAAAGAAAGACGTTGCTTGTTTGATTCTCAACCGTCAAACGGCAAACAGAATTGAATAAGCAACAGCAATAGCTGGGTCGCACTTAGGTTGAGAGGTGCTACCCGGCTATTTGTTTTATTACTGAAAAGGAGATAAATAGATAAAGTGGAACTTGAATATTTGAAAGCAATCACAAACCAAGACAGCAATGATGCAAGGCTAATTCAAATGAACGATGCAATAGATGAAGAAACATTCAATTTTTTATTCCCATTAAAGACAACTGACTTTGAAAGATGCTTTGCAAAGCCAAAAGGCTCTTACGACAAACACTCGCATAATATCAGTTTTAGATGCGTGAACAATGGGGAATGTTGTAACGGTTTTGTGAGTCATGAAAATTGCAGTAAGTTAAAAATAAACAGAATTACAAAGGACATGAGGATTTACGAAGCAAAAGTCGAAAAAGCAAAAGAAAACGGAACCGACATAAATATTGAGGACATCCCAGACACTTTGCTATGTTCAGACTGTCTAGCCCTAAAAAGGAGTTTTGTTGAACTAAACGAACAATTAGCAAAAGAACGAAAAGAAGAAGATGAAAAATGTATAGAAAAACATGCCACAGAATGGATAGAGCAGGAAAAAACGTTGACATTAAACCCAAACAGACAATTTAATTCCAAACTATCTGCAAGAGAAAAATTTGACTTTATTCAGCCACCAAAAGATTCGACAGGAGAACACGAAAGGCTTCTTGAAGAAGCTGTGAGAAGCATGAAATACCGAGACTTCTTGCAGACACCATACTGGAACGCTTGCGCTTGTAGGCGTAGACAAATGGCTGGTTATGCCTGTGAATTGTGCGGAGCAACAAGAGTGCCGCTGCAAGTTCATCACAAAACATACGAACATCACGGCATGGAACACATAGAGCGCATTTTAAGAAAAGATACAGTCGTTCTGTGTGAAACATGCCACGCAAAATTCCACAATAAACTGCCTGATTAAGGAGATAAAACAATGAGCGTTATGCGAGTTAAAAAAGATAAGAACTATTCAGTCATCTCGAACTGCCTTTTGCGAGATAAAGACATTTCGCTTAAAGCAAAGGGACTTCTTTGCGTAATGCTTAGCCTACCTGATAAATGGGAGTTTTCAATCGCTGGGCTTGCAGCAATTTCACATGAGGGAGAAACTTCAATTCGCTCTACGCTAAAAGAACTTGAACAAAACAGATACTTGGAACGCGGAAAAGTGAAGGACGAAAAAAACAAAGTAATTGGTTGGGATTACATCGTCTATGAAAAGAAATTTGATGAAAAAGACCGCGTATACAAAGACGAAGCTAATAGAGTGTATGCTGACAAAAAGAAGAAGGAGCCACATGATGGAAGTCCAGTTGTTGGAAATAATCATGTGGAAAGTCAAAGGCAATTAAGTACAGACGAAAAAAGTACACAACAAGAAAGTACTTATATTTCTCAACAAACTGATTCGAGCGAAAACGATGCACCAATTCCTGCGGAATCGGTGAGAAATGAAAAAACAAAATCTCTTTGGGATATTAGCAGAGAAATAACAGGGAATGACCCATTTACTTTTCCCTGTCAGCCTACGAGCGATAGCGAGGAAAACAGCGCCGCAGGCATTGTAAAGAAAAAGCCGCTTGTTAAAAATTTAACAGATATGGATGATAAGGACATAAAATTGTTGAGAGCAGCGCTTCTTGGTAAGGCATACGGCATGGCGATTATGGAAGAAGTTCCGTTTTCGATGCAATGTGGCACAGACCACGGAACTGCCACTCTTACAATGGAAGGGGCGTTTGACTATTGGCTCGACCATGCACTATATCGTGAGAGCGCGAGAGAAGCCTATTTAAGCAAGTTTCTTGAAGCATGGAAAAATATCTGCGATAACTGCGCAGACCGTTTTTGGATGCCTGTGCGGGGCGGTGATGGCTATGTGTGGCAGAATGTAATCAAAGGTTATGCAAATAACTGGAATCCGGGTACTCCAAGTGAGCGCCGGGAAGCCAAAGCAAAGGAGATTTTTGAATGAGTGCTGAAATTTGCAGAACGTTGACACTTGCTTTTCTGATTGTATTTTTCGACTGCCTTGTTTTATCCTACTTTTTCTGCATGTTAGGCGCAATGTTTGGTGAAATGGGCAACAGTAAAATGGGAAAACTGATGGAGAAATGCACAACTGTAATGATAGTGGTTTTCGCGTTGTCGCTTGTTTCTGCTTTAAACTTTGGCATTTTTCACTTTATACTCAAATAATACATAAATCCTGCAACATCTGTCCATTCACATACTGCGAGAGACGCGGTATAATCATACCAGAGACAGAGAAAGGAGATTTGACATGGACGAACTGCTTAAAAATTGCAACACCGACCTTTTCAAGGTCGGAGATACCGTAACTATTAGGCGCGATATTGCCAAAAGGCGCGATAAAAGCGGGTATATATGGTCTACCGTGAATGGCCGAAAAATAAAATCGCCGTTAGTAACAAGCAGCATGGTTAGTATGGCGGGTGAAGTTGGCAAAATTACAAGTATTTGTTCCAGCGAAAGCGAAGATACCGTTTACACATTGGCGTTTTCCAATCCAACGTATGATGGATTTCTTTGGAGCCTAAGTTGTCTTGAAGAATTTCACGACTACAAGGCTTATGTCGAGGGAAATAGCGGCAAAAAGAAAGCGCCACAGAAAAAAATCGGAAAAACACGGAGAAGATTACTACGGAGACAGTAAGTATGAAGAAATAGACATATCTGGAATCAAGGCTGACTTCTTTGCGTATGATTACAAAGGCAGGAAGAAAATGTTCCCTGACATTGACGGATTTATCACCAAGATTGATGTCACAATCATTTCTGGCGATGAAACTGGTCTGATTTACTTCGTGAAAGACGGCAAAGCAAATAGAATTGCGTTTGATGCGAGCGTTGGAACTCGGTTTATATCCTACGATGACGGTACTTACACAGTCGAGGGTAAAGACAACATCAAAAAGTGGCTAAGTTGGAGTTACGACAAAGACAAAGCCAAGAATGTAAACTACGCAATTCAGCACATGATGGATTTCTTGGACGGTGACAAGTGATGCCTTATGCCAACACGGAAAAGCGACTGGCGTACCACAGGAAGTACAACAAAGAAACACGGGAATGGGCTAAGAAAAACGGGATTTGCGTTGTTTGTTGCAAACAAAAAGCCGATGAAGGTTATGCTACTTGTTTGCAATGCCGTATGGCCGACAGAGAGCGGTCTAAAAAGCCGAGAAATATCACAGCTGATAAAGTTGCCGAACAGAAAAACAAACGCGCACAACGCCGCTTAGACCTGATAGGGCAAGGTATATGTACGCAGTGCGGGAAGCGGAAAACGGGCGAATATCAGATATGCGACGTTTGCAGAGCAAAAATCAACGCAAGGCGCAAGAAAAAGTATAACGAATCAAAAGAAATTCCAATCGTTCTTTACGGAGAACATGGAATGTGTGCAAGATGCGGGAAGCCTACTTACGCCAACTCAAAGTTGTGCAAGTTCCACTACGATGTTGCTGTACAGAACCTAGGCAAAGCAGAGAACCGAGGTTCTGAAACATACAGAAAAACGAATCAACTATTTTTTAAACGAAAGGGAGCAGACAAATGAAAGTTTTTCTTGATGTTGGCGCATATATGCCGACATACGCTCACGATGCAGACGCGGGAATGGATTTGCGCACACCGGTGGCGTTTATCGTCCCGGCGCATGGTGATTACACAGTTGACACTGGTGTTCATGTGCAGATTCCTGTAGGGAATGTTGGCTTTATCAAGTCAAAGAGCGGTCTGAACGTCAATGCCGGTTTGACCGCAACTGGCGTTGTGGATGCGCTCTATGACGGCAGCATTCGCGTTAAGCTGTACAATCACAGCGACGAGGATTATGTGTTCAGCCGTGGAGATAAAATCACGCAGATGGTTATTCTGCCGATTGCTAAGTTCGACTTAGAGTTAATCGACACGCAGGAGTGCTTTGAAAAGTCAGAGCGCGGTTCTGCTGGCTTTGGTTCTACGGGAAAATAATAATGCACGAACAGTTCGGGAAAGTCGAACAGTTTGAACTGTTTGGAAAAGTTGCGAAAGAAATGGAGAATTAAAGATGAAAGAACTTACGATTACTGCTAAAGACTTTGCGGAGCTTTTTGCTGATGCTGACAAAATGGTCGCTTTGCGCGAGATTGATGAACACGGGAGAGAGACGGGGCGAAAGGTAGTCTGCAAGGTCGTTACCGCGTCAAAGTCTATTGGCGGCAAGGAAGTCAAAAAGGCAGACAATGGTCTGCTGATTCGTCCTGACTACTACAACCCGGATTCTACTTATGAGCCGCGCAAGGTCATTAAGGCTTGGGGTCTTGACTGGAATCTCGGCACTGCTCTAAAATACATTGAGCGCCGCGGGAACAAGCAGGGCGAAACAACGCTGAAAGACCTCAAGAAAGCACTTACTTACATTCACTTCGCAGTTGAGGACGAAGAAGAACGCCTTGCGTCCGAAAAGGGGGATAAATAATGCAAGTTGAACTTATTGCTTACTCCATGCCGATTAAGGGCAGATGCAATCCCATGGCCATTGTTGAGCGGTGCGCAAGTGTTTGTTATGACAGCGAACCGGATTTCGACAAGTTCCGCATCGCAAAAGGTTGTGCAAAGACAGGGCACATGAGCGTGTTTGAACACGCATACTTCACGTTCCGCGTGTCGGAAATTAGCCGTGCTTGTCTTGCGCAATTAACACGGCATCGTCATTTTTCGCCTTCCGTAAGAAGTCAGCGTTATTGCAATGAAAGCGCAATCGGGTGCATTATTCCGCCAACGGTCACAGAAGAACAGTATGAAATCCTCATGCAATCTTACAGTGATTCAATCGACAAGTACGCATTTTTGACTTCGTCTGGCATGGCCAAGGAAGATGCACGGATGGTTCTTCCAAACGCAGCAGAAACGGAACTGTATATGTCAATGAACGCCAGAGCACTGATTGAAGCAAGCCATTTGCGGCTTTGCAACAGAACGCAAGAGGAAATCAGAACGATGTTCGGCAAAATGAAAAAAGAAGTTGAACAGGTTTCTCCCGAAATTGCAGAAATGATGGTTCCTAAGTGCGAGTTAAACAAGAATTATCCGTTCTGTACAGAGCTGAAAAGCTGCGGGAAGCACCCGCCGCTAAGCGAGGTTTACGGCAAGTGCAAGTGCAATGGGAATTGCGGGGTGAAAAGCAAATGACACCGATGACACAGAATGAGAAGATGGCAGAATCGCACTGCGAGTTCACGATGTCAAAGTACGGTTGCGACGAGTGCGCCAAGCATTGCGCTCTGGCGGACATCTGCAAGGCTTGTGACGGTGATTTCAGCCGCAGCATGGGTGAAGATACAATCGCGGCAGACAAGGCCGTACAAGCGCTGGAAAGGCAGGAAGCGGACGGCATTGCGAACTCCGTAATGGTGGAATATTACAAGAAACAGCTTGAATCCGCAAATGAGGAAATCGCAACGCTGAAAGCGATGAACAAGATGCTCACGGAAAGCATCAAGAATCTTACGGCAAAGGGGTGAGTTCATGATTTTCAGAATCCTGTGGTTTGTGTTCATGTACTTGGTTGCCGGGACTGTGATTGCCGGGATTTGCATTGCGATTCTCGGTGATGATGCAGATAAATATGAAAACAATGTTGTTACGCTTGTAATTCTGATTTGGCCTGTTATGCTTGTGATACTTGTCTTTGGTATGCTGACAGGAATTGCAATCAGAATCGGCAAAAAATAATCAGTTTTGCAACAAAAGTCCATTGCAATGCAACATGAAGTGTGCTATAATAAAGACAATCCAACAGATAAGCCATTTGAACGATTGCTTCATCTGGGGACGAACTGCTGCGTGAGTTCCAAGTCTTAAAGCACAGATTTCCTGCTGTTGGGAATACGCTAAAGCCAAGAGCAAGGCACAACAGATTTTGCCTGTGATGGTTCAATGATTACTTGAATACCAGCGGGCATTATATTGCGGGTTAGCCAAGTGGCAAGGCATCGCACTTTGACTGCGACATTCGTTGGTTCAAATCCAGCACCCGCAACCACCGTATAGTATGGGCTGTGTCCATAGTATACCTCCTTTTGGCGTGATTGGGTTTGCGATTTTTCCCGATTACCGACCCGAGATGCTTATTCAGCCGATGGGTTTCAAACAGCAGTCGGCTATTATGGTTTCTTAGTTTAAGCAAAGCAGTTGTCCATGGCAACAGATGATGGTGCAAATCCATCAGAAACCACCACGAGCCTCGGAAAGGGGCTTGGCATGTCTTTTCTCCTAAAAGTCACAGCTGAAAGTTAAGACCGCAGACTTATAGCAGTTTGGCAACTTGGGCATTGCTTAATTGTGAGTTATAAGCGGTCATTCTTATGCAGAATAAACCCGCGAGGTGCGGGAGCGGTCTTGAAAACCGAGTGTCGCCAAAAGCGATGAGGTTCGCGTCCTCTGTTCTGCGACAGATGGCCGGGTAGCGCCCGGTCTGTGTGAGAGTGTGCGGTATACCTCACAAATGATGACAATGGTCGTGCAAACGGCAAGCCGCACATGCTGGATTAACTCAACTGGTAGAGTATCTGTTTTGTAATCAGACGGCTCGGGGTTTGAGTCCCCGATTCAGCACCACAATACAGGGTGGCTCTCTGCCGTGGAAGTCGGCCAACTTTAGCTGAAAATTGCTATGGATTGCCAAGCTGAATAAGGCTTATCCTTGAGACTCGCTAGACGAGCGCATAAGCCTTATATATCCCGCACAGCTAACATTATGCCGGTGGAGCAAATAGCGTAGATGTCGGCATAATGGACAAGAGCGGCTCGTTCCGAAGCAACGGCGAGTAGTCAGGAGCAAGACCTGCGTGTGGGCTTAATTTGAATTTAGAGGTGCAGATAGTGAACACGAAAACGGTCAATATTCTCGGCACTGATTACAGCGTGATTCTAGCCAATGAGCGGGAAGAACCAAGGCTATGCAACATGGATGGATTTTGCGATGATTCTGCAAAAGAAATCTATGTGGACGACATGAGCAAGGCTGCTAAATCGCCGGACAGCAAGAAAGACCTTAAAGCGTACAGAAACAAAGTTATGCGGCACGAACTCACCCACGCAATGCTTTCTGAAAGCGGTTTACAGTCGGAATCCGCTTGGGCTATGAATGAAGAAATTGTTGACTGGATTGCCATTCAAGGCCCAAAGCTCTTAAAATTGTGGGAGAGCGCGAAATGTCTTTAATCACCAACTGCATCCAAGCAGTAGCAGTCGTAATCATCATGATTCTATGCTTCATTGCTGGCTACGAAGCTGGCAAAAACGATGCCACTATGCACAACAAATGCCGTGAATATCCCATCGTTATGGAGCATAAGCACGGCGAATAAACTTAGACATTCACTTGGTTTTCCATCATATCCTTTCTCTGGGAAAATACCTCTGGCTTCGGCTGGGGGTATTTTTCTTGCAATCAGAGCGGGAATGTGGTATAATGGAGATGCTAACAATCCTAGTTGGAGATTTTTCCAACTCAAAGGCTCTTGCGGATAAAACCGCAGGGGTCTTTTTTTAAATTTTTTTATTTTTTTGAATTGACATTTCAAGTCAAAAGCGTTAAAATAATTGTAGGGATAATGCAGGAAACGCATAATCGGGTAAGTTCCGAAACACCGTATTATCAAATCTGCTGGATGGCGAAATGCTGTCCAGCTTTTTTGAAAGTGCGGTGTATTTTTTATGCAAGAAATCTGGAAGAAAGTCACTATCGAGCCGTTTTCTGAATATTATGAAGTGTCAAATCTAGGCAGAGTTAGAAGCATTGACAGGTATTTAGATACAACGGTGAAAGGCAAGAAAACGAAATGCTTCTTTCGAGGGAAAATTCTATCTCCGGGATATGATGGTCAGGGTTATCCGTTTGTTTCTTTAAGCTCAAATAATAAACAGACTTTGCGCCATGTACACAGGTTGGTTGCTCTGGCGTTTGTTGAGAATCCAAAGCCTGATGAATATGGAATTGTCAACCACAAAGACGAAAACCCAAAAAATAATAACGCTGACAACTTGGAGTGGTGTACATACTCATACAATTTGACATACGGAACGGCGCAAGAAAGAAGAACATACACGAGAAGAAAAAATATCGAAGAACAAAAGAAAAACGGAACAAGAAAAACATGGAAGTCAAATTCTTGCAAACCGTTCATCGGGATTCCAATAAACGGCGGAGAAGTTGTTAAATTTAGGACATTAAGAGACGCAAAAGGAGCTGGGTTCAGCGCATACAATATTTTTCAAGCGTTGAAGATGAAGAAACTATATGACGGTTCTCCCATATCAAACGAATATGCCGGATACAGATGGGAGTACCATAAATAGGACTAAATCGGACTGCGACCAAAGCAGGGGAGTGGCGCTAACTCGGAGTTTGGAAGGGAAGGAGAAAGGGAAAGGGAAAAGAGGGAAGGGAATAATATATATAATATATAACTATAGGCAGGGAATATATTACTAGATATAAGATAGATAGTCTTTTTATTTTTTTATGTAGTAAGAGATATAGCTATTTTATATATATGGCTTTTTATCTAAAACTTCCAGAGAGAGATAACACACAGGGCTGCTCGGCCCGGCAGACCCCCGCCCCCCGGGTGAGCTGTCTCCGGCTG
>ERZ1673741.925-NODE-925-length-27397-cov-9.211214_pt1 | contig 27397 bp, 26 predicted proteins | sample MGYA00580209_ERZ1673741 | MGnify/ENA primary metagenome ERZ1673741 (study PRJEB41218, sample SAMN15661754) | gut metagenome | host: Homo sapiens | place: Canada: London | collected 2015-08-20/2019-03-30 | study: EMG produced TPA metagenomics assembly of... | reverse complement strand
CGGGAAGCTGTCCGGGAAAATAGGTCGAGGCCAACACAAAAGAGGCTCAGGGGATTATATCACTGAGCCATCATATATTCCTCCTTAGCTCAGTCGGTAGGGCAAGTGTACCTCGTTACAAGTGGGAAAAGCAACAAAAAAATCTATAAATACGGGTTTGGATTTGTCAAATCCGTCATTATTCCTCGATAGCTCAATGGTAGAGCATCCGGCTGTTAACCGGAGGGTTACAGGTTCGAGCCCTGTTCGGGGAGCCAAAAAATCCTTGTAAACACTACGTTTTCAAGGATTTTTACTTTTTAAAAAAAGTAAAAGATTTAGGATTTGAAAAAAATACGACCGAAGAACTGTAAACCAAAAAATAGGGAATAAAAAACGGGATTTTACTGATTGCTTACGGTTTACAGCCGAACGGTTTTTGCGGATTTGACGATCAAAGATAAGCACGAAGACTCATGTAAAAAGCAGACATCGGGGATACGACATAAATAAAAATTGAAAAAGTACATATGGCAAAAGCCGGTTGAATTTCAGTAAAAGAAATTTGATCGGCTTTTTTATTTAAAAGGGAAAGGAGAGAATAAAATGGACAAGCAAACAGATAATGAGATTAAAAGAGAAAAAGTAAGAGTAATCCCTATAAAATACATTGATGGATTTCCAAATCACCCATTTCAGGTGAAAAAAGATAAAGAAATGGAGAAGCTGATGGAAAGTATAAAGACATATGGAGTATTAACGCCTATAATAGTCCGAAAGAAAGAGAATGAACGGTATGAGATTATATCCGGGCACCGACGTAAAAGAGCATGTGAGCTGCTTGGAATTGAGTTGATACAGGTAATATTAAAGGATATGACACAGGAGGAAGCCATAATTGCTATGGTGGATTCAAATTTGCAGAGAGAAAAAATATTACCCAGCGAGAAGGCAAGGGCGTATAAGATGAAATCAGAAGCCATGAAAAGGCAGGGGATGAGGACTGATTTAACTTTGTCGCCAATGGCGACAAAGTTACCGGATACGGCATCAAGAATAGGTCAGACATTTGGAGAGAGCAGAGATCAAGTATTTCGATACATTCGTTTGACAGAGCTTATACCCGAAATTCTTGAAATGGTAGACGAAGGAAAGATTGCATTTCGTCCTGCTGTTGAGATTTCATATTTGAAAAAGGAACAGCAGGAGGATTTATTGGAAACGATGAAAAGTGAGGAAGTTTCTCCATCACTTTCGCAGGCAATAAAGATGAAAGGATTAAGTCAAAATGAAAAGCTGGATATGGATAAAATATTTGAAATCATGACAGAGGAAAAGAAAAATCAAGTAGAGAAAGTAAAAATAGCTGTAAATAAGCTTGATAAATATTTTCCGAGAGGAACACCGTCGGCAAGGATAGAGGAAACTATTATACGGGCATTGGAATATTACCAAGCAAGAAAACAGGAGAATGACAGCGGTGGAAGATAACATTTACTGAATATATTACAGTATAATAAGCAGCAGCTTGCTTTTTACAGTGGGCTGCTTTTTATTATATATAATTTTTGGAACGGGAAAAACAACATATATCCAGAGTAATCAAAAAATACGGGAGAAGGAGAAATACATAATGGCAGTATTTAAAGTAGAGGTCACAAAAAGTTATACAGTAATGAGTAATTATCATTTAAGAGATAAGAATCTTTCGTTAAAAGCAAAGGGATTGCTTTCACAGATGCTTTCGCTGCCGGAAGATTGGGATTATACTTTAAAAGGATTGGCCCTGATAAATCGTGAAAAAATAGATGCGATACGTGAAGCTGTCCGGGAATTGGAACAAGCAGGATATGTTATCCGAGCAAGGGAACGCGACGAAAAAGGATGTTTGAGAGGTACTGAATACGTAATATATGAACAGCCACAATTACCTAAGTCGGAAAACCCAACATTGGAAAATCCAACATTGGAAAATCCAACATTGGAAAATCCAACATTGGATAATCCAACGTTGGAAAACCCTACGTTGGGAAATCCAACGCAATTAAATAAAGATATAATAAATACAGATAAACAAAATAAAGATATATCTATTAAAGAATCTATCCATTCCGATCATTTCTCTGCGAAACCGATAGGAATGGAAACGGCGGAGGCGTATAGGGACATTATAAAAAGCAATATTGAATATGACATTCTTGTTCAGGACAGTAATATCGATCAAAAGCGGCTTGATGAAATAGTTGAGCTTATACAAGAAACAGTATGTTCTTCACGTAAGCGAATATGGATTGCAGGGGACGAGTATCCCGCGGAGCTTGTAAAGGCAAAATTTTTGAAGCTTGACAGTTCTCATATTCAATATGTTTTTGAATGCATGAAAAAGAACACAACAGAAGTCCGGAACATCAGAAAGTATATGCTGGCGGTATTATTTAACGCACCGTCAACCATTGACAATTATTATACTGCACTTGTGAACCATGACATGGCAAATTTAAATTAAAATAACAGGAGTGAAAGCGTAATGAAAAAGCAATATGAAATGCAAAATACGAATGAAGAGCAGAACAAGACGGATACTGTAATCAAAATGATGCTTGAAAAAGGATTGTTGAGTGATGTGCAAATCGACAGTACACATATCAGGGCAGCAAGACAAAAAAGAATGCGCACAGCATATCATAATACCCTTATGCTTTTAAAAAATTACCGCAATATAGTATGGCTTATGAAATGCTTTCCCGGAGCGATTGCTGCAGAATTGGATCAGCCATTTCAAAATCTGGATAAACTAATAGATGGAGTCGATATTGAAATGGCAATCGGGAACAAGAAGCTTGAAAACAGAGTTGAAGGAATAAAAAAATCCCGTTTATTGATTGATCGTGTCAATGAAGCTCTTACAGTATTAAAAAAGAAACCTGAAAATGGAGAGCTGCTATATGAATTGCTATATCTGACATACATAAATCCTAATAAAACGGATTTTAAGACTATTCTTGTAAAGTTGAATATTTCATCGAGTCAGTATTACAGGCTTCGTGATGTAGCAATTAATATTGTATCCATACGTTTATGGGCGTCTCCTTCAAGTGAAATTGACTATTGGCTGGATATACTGACGATTTTGGAAGATATGAACGGCAGTAAATAATTACGAATTTATGAACTGTCGGGAAAAAGTCGGGAAAAAGATGGAAAGGTAAAGTAATTGACAAATAAAACGCGATGTGCTATAATTGTAACATCCAAAATTATATCAAAAAGCGAGAGACCGCTATCGAAGTTTAGAATTTCGACAGCGGCTTTTTTATTTTAAAGGAGTTCGTATGCAAAAACAAGAGAAAAAGCAAGGGCTAAAAGCTATATATTGGTCGGCAGTAGGTGCGCTGTCGGCGTTTATCGTTTCGGTACAGCCTGTTATGGCCGAAACAATATGGGATCGTTTCAGCAGTATAATGCGTGATTTCTACGGTCAGATCGTAGCAATTAGCACCATTGTGGCGGTTACTATGTCGGCAACCGCCTTGATTGTGCGGATGGTTTCAAGGAACCAACGCGCGGTAGATGAAGCGACGGCATGGCTTAAACGAATTATTATTACATGGATCATCCTTAATTCGCTTGGCTTTATCGTAGCGTATTTGCAGCCGTTTATTTCAGGCGGCAATTATACTGGTTAAATGTAAATCGGCAAGAGAGGGACTGAAAATTGCTTGATTGGATATTTGAAGCCATTATAGAATGGGTAAGCAGCGTTGTCACACAGCTTATGGACGCGGTTTCAGGGTTGTTTCTCAATGCACTCGGTACGGACATGCTCGCAATGGAGGAATATTTTCCTTTCATATCCAAGGCATTTACGGTAGTGCAATATACAGCGTGGTCGCTTCTTTTCCTGATTACCGTATGGCAACTGTTCCGTACATTTGCCGGACCGATTGCAGAAGCGGAAAACCCATGGACGCTGCTGCTGCGCAGCGCCTTATTTGCTGTTCTGATTGGATTTGCAAAGCCGATATTTATGTATGTCCTGGATATTGCCAGAGCGCCGTATACCGCGTTTATGGATATTCCTTTGAGGGGTGAGGATTTTACCTTTGCAGGCGTCGAAAACGTATTAAAAAACGGATTGGAATCTTTTATATTGGCGTCGTCAGTGGTAGGTACACTGCTTATTATTATTTTAATGGTAGCGCTTGGTTGGAATTATTTCAAGCTGCTTCTTGAAGTGGTAGAACGCTATGTAGTGGTCGGCGTTATATGCTATACATCTCCGTTAGCCTATTCGGCAGGAGCATCTAAATCTACGGTGCAGATTTTCAAGTCATGGTGCCGTATGGTAGGCTCACAGCTATTGCTTTTGGTAATGAATGTGTGGTTCCTCCGGGGGTTTAATTCATCCATCGGATATTATATCGGAAGCGGTGGTGCGTTATCAAACGGACAGGGAAGTATATTTTTATGGCTGTTTTGCGCATTGGCATTTTTGAAAACAGCGCAGCGATTTGATTCTTATCTTGCTTCTATCGGAATGAATGTGGCGCAGACCGGCTTGGGCCTGGGCATGGATATTATTATGGCGGCGCGTGCTGTGTCTGATATGGGCGGCGGTTTTCGGAGTGCGGGAAGTATATTCCGCAATCCGGGAAGTCCGCCGGCATCCGGTATTGGCTCAACGATAGGTTCAGGTATGGCAGACAAGTTTAAGGGTAATTCGTATGTGCGTGATTCTGTTGTAGAGGGAGGCGTCCGTATGGATGCAGGAGGTTCATTCGGCTTTGTCGGCCGGATGTTTGGAAGCATAGCGGCAAAGAACGGAGTGGCTCTTACGGGCGAATCTATATCATCGGTTGCCGCGCGGACGCCGAATGTATCCGGAAGTATTGCGGGTGATATTGCAGACCGAAGTCTTCAAAATTATATTCCGAACATGCAGGGGCAAACTTTGTCAGGAACACAGATTACAGGCGGTCATATCAGTACCAATATTGTCGGTTCCGACGGCAAACAAACAGCTGTGGAAATGTTCAGCGCATCTCAGTATAACGCGCCGGAAAGTCCGTATGCTGCGGTTACTGCCTCTGACGGAAGCGAATGGTATCAGATAGCTGACGGACCTGACGCCGGAGCAATTTATGACATTCCTGTATTTTCAGGAGATGCTTCGGAAGCCGACAAAATTGCGGCAAGCTTCCCGGATATATCTGATGGAACAGTGCTTCGGACGATTGATAACGGCGAAATTGAAGCAGTGAACCGGGATGGAAATGCCATATGGTACAGCAGCGCATATTTTGAAGAGCCGCATGCTCCGCATAGTATCATACAAAGCAGCAACGGCGTGAATTGGTACGCAATGAGTCCGTATTCAAATCCGCCTATATTTGAGGCTGGTGAGGAGGCATATGAGTATAATCAAAGGCAGTTCTATGAGTTTATGCCCGGATATGAACATGGAATCATAACGGCAGACAGCTCCGGATCTCCCGACGGATACTTTGAGGTTCGTCATGAGGACGGATCGGGAGCAAGGTTTTATGATACTGCCCGATATGCCGTACCTCATGGAGCATATCAGGTTTATGAGGATTCTTCCGGTGGCCGTTGGTATGCTGTTCAGGGAGAAGCGGCAGTCAGCCATATACCCGTTTATGAGGATGGAAAGCCGGTTTATAACGGCGATAATGTGGTAAGCATTTCAGTGGATACAGTACGGTATCGTTCCGAACCGTCCCGCTTTAAAGCTCCTGAAAGACGGAATCGCATAAGTATGAAGCAGCCGAACCGTAAACGGTAAACAGGAGGTGATGTTGTGGCGGATTCCGATAATAAGCAATTCGGAGAAGGACAGGACAGCTATGGCAACGCCGCGAAGCAGGCAGCAAAGGCTGCAAAACAAATTGGTCAAAGGGCATCGGAAAAGACTGCTCAAAAGGGAGCAGAGGCTGCTTTTAATGCCGCCACAAACACTGTTAAAGCCGGTATAAAAACAGGGAAGGCAGTATCGGAAATTGCAGCCGGCACAGCAGTCGGCGGTCCGGTGGGGGCAATTATTTCAGCGGCTTGGTCGATGAGGCACACTATTTTTAAGGTTCTCATATGTGTATGCCTTGCCGTTCTTTTTATTGTTGTTACTGTCGTGGCGCTGCCCGGAATTCTGATTGAAAATATTGTCAATGTATTTACTCCCGAATCCGACAAACCTGTGGTATTGGAATCCTATTATGACCTCTCTGCAATCGTTATCTCATCAATCGAACGCGGTCACACCTATTCCGAGTTACAAGCTGAGAAAATCATTACGGATGGAGAATATGATTACGGGCTTTCCAGGGCAAGCCTTTTCGATATGTATACGGAAACAAAGGATTATACGATCTGCTATATTCTTGCCGCATATTCCGCGTCGGAGGAACAGAATGATTTCAGTCGGGAAAATCTGATATACAGGCTTGACAGCGTGGTTGACCGCATGTTTCCTGTTACCTATGAAATAAAGGAAGACATCCAAACGGTCAAGGAGGGTGAAGAAAGTGAAATCGTGACTGTAAAATATGTTGTCTGCACAATTCATTCTTTTGATGAATCTGCAATCAACGAGGCGTTTTTGCTTGATTTAGACGCCCAATACGGAAACACAGGAAAAACCTATGGGGAGATCGTAGATTATTACACTCAAGCGCTTCTGAATATTTTGAATATAGGAGACTAAATATGGTCTTTAAGAAAAAAGCACGATCAAATTGGCAGATCGTGCTTTATCAAATCTGATGTGAAATAATCCAATTAAGCATATGCTCGAAAGATATTTTTCCGGACGCAACACCGAAAACCATTTCAGAAAGTTCATCCTGTGTATACTCCAAATCAATCCCATTGAGAGCAAGGAAAACAAGCATGGTATGTGTGCCGATTCTTTTATTTCCATCTATAAAGGCGTGGTTCTAAATCAACCCGTATCCAAGACGAGCCGCCTTTTGCTGCAATGAAGGAAATGCGTCAACTGTTCCATATCCTTGAAACGGAGCATTTAAAGCAGAATCAAGCAATCCTTCGTCTCTCAGCCCATCTGTTCCACCGGTTTCCTCTATTAAATGCTTGTGAAGGATAATAATCTGTTCTTTTGTCAGTCTTATCATTTGGCAAGAGCCTCATAAGCAGCTTTGTTTTTTTCAATCAGCCGCTTTGAGATTTCCAAAATATCTTCATCCGGGGCTGTTTGTTCTGCTTCGGCCTGACTGAATTCTACTATAAGATAGCGCGGTACGTTATTCCTTAATACCACAACGGAACCGTTCTCATCTACAAGTCTTGCCACACGAGAAAAGTTTTGATTTGCTTCTGTAATGGACACAAGGTTCTTTGTGTTAATATTCATATTCTATCACCTCCATCTATATTATACACAAAAAATAGGAGAAAAACAACCTATTTTAAAAATGTTTACAATAAAATTTGAAAGGAGCATTTTTATGATAGAAGAGAAAGAATTTAACCGGTATTATGCGATACCGGCAAATTATACGGATTCGGGAAGGCTGTTTGGCGGAATGGTAGCGGCACGCAATGCAGCGGAAACTGTCATTATAGCCGTCATGCTCGGATTCATTGAGATTAAATTGATTCCAATGTCGACTATTGTCCGTATTATTGTAATGGTACTGACTATTCTGCCGACTGTTATTGCCGCTATGATAGGCATTGACGGGGAATCCCTGACGCAGTTTATCGGACACGTGGTACGATACCTGAAAAACAAAAGAAAATTACATTATCGGAGGGCACAGAATGAACAGGAATGCTAACGGCATAAGAAGCAAAAAGAGAAAATTGGAATCGGTGCAGACATTTATTCCTGTTAAAAATATCTGCCGCGGAGTTATTGAAACAACCGACAGCAGATATATTCGTATTCTCGAAATTGAGCCTTTAAATTTTGTACTGCGTTCTCCGGAAGAGCAGCATAACATCATATCAACCTTTGCAGGCTGGCTGAAAATTTCGCCGATTCGTTTACAATTTAAAAGTATAACAGGCAAGGCCGATTCTGAACGGTATGTCGATATGATTCGCAAAGATATGTCAAAAGAAAAAAATGGGCAGTGCCGGTATTTAGGAGAGGATTATATCAGACTTATCAAGGATATCGGAAACAGGGAAGCGCTGACAAGGCGCTTTTTTCTTATCTTTGAATATGAGGCGGTTCAAAAGGATACCGACAATTCCGGCCATATTTACGGAACGCTTCAGATGGCTGAGCAGAATGCGAGGACATATTTTACAAAATGCGGAAATTCCATTGTTCAGCAAAATGATCCGGATGAAGAGACAGCGGAAATTCTGTATATGTTTTTCAACCGCCGTTCATGTATAACAGAGCCGTTTCGTACCCGTATTGAACGTGTGGTTATGGACGCTATGGTTACAAAAAATCTGACTGTCGGAATTGATCCGGTTCCGGAAATACCAATGGTAGATTTCATTTCTCCGCGGGGAATTGATTTTACCCATTATAATTACGTGGTGATGGACGGCATGTATTATTGTTATTTATATATCCGGGGAAACGGATATCCGGGAGCTGTGCATGCCGGCTGGGTAACGTCGCTTGTCAATGCCGGGGAAGGGGTGGATGTGGACGTTCATCTGAGAAAAGAAAACAGAAGCCGGACGATTGACAAGGTAGCACAGCGGATCCGCTTAAATAAGACTAAAATAAAAAATCTTCAGGATACAAGTACTGATTATGAAGAGCTGTCAAACTCCATACAGGCCGGATATTATATCAAGCAGGGAATTTCCAGCTATAACGAAGATTTGTTTTATATGTCGGTTTTTATCACCATATCGGCAAAGGAATATGGGGAATTGACATGGCGCAGGCAGCAGGTTACGGATATGCTTAAATCAATGGATATTACGGTTTCCGAATGTCGTTTTCAGCAGGAAGCGGCGTTCAAATCAACTATGCCGTTTTTATACATTGAGCCTTCTCTTGAGAGAAAAGCCAAAAGGAATCTGCTGACCGGGAGCGCCGCGTCCTCATATATGTTTACAAGCTGTGAGATTTCAGATGACAATGGCGTTCTGCTCGGCATAAACCGATACAACAATTCATTTTGTATTATAGATTTTTTCGATACCAAAAAGCATAAAAACGGAAACCTGAATATAATCGGAACCAGCGGATCGGGGAAGACCTTTGCGCTTCAATTACTTGCCTGCCGTATGCGGATTCGCGGAATTCAATGTTTTATTATCGCTCCGATAAAGGGACATGAATTTTATCGGGCATGTAATAAAATCGGCGGTACATATGTCAAAATTGCCCCCGGTTCCGCACACTGTATCAATGTCATGGAAATCCGGTATACCATGCCGCCTATAAAAGAGCTGATAGACGACGAGGATTATGCGGAGGTGAATTCCGTACTGTCTCTTAAAATTCAGCAGCTGATGATTTTCTTTTCTCTGTTGATTCCGGATATGAGCAATGAAGAGGAACAGCTTTTAGACGAGGCATTGATTAAAACATACGGTGAATTTGGAATAACTCATGATAATCATTCGCTGTATGAGGACGAAGCTTCTTCTCCGCCGAAAATGAAGAGAATGCCGGTTCTCGGAGACTTGCATAAGAATTTAAAAGACAATAAAAGAACGGAGCGAATAGCTGTGATTCTGAGCCGTTTTGTTACCGGTTCGGCACAGTCATTCAATCAACAGACAAATGTAAATCTTGATAATGAATATGTGGTACTTGATTTGTCTGATTTGAAGGGAAAGCTGTTGCCGGTGGGAATGATGATAGCTCTTGATTATGTATGGGACAAAATAAAGTCTGATATTCTCAGCAAAAAAGCTATTATGATCGACGAGATCTGGCAGCTTGTAGGTGCGTCGTCAAACCGTCTGGCGGCTGAATTCTGTCTTACTATTTTTAAAACCATACGTGGATTCGGCGGAATTGCCGTATCTGCGACGCAGGACTTGTCAGATTTTTTTGGACTTGACGACGGTAAATACGGCAGGGCCATTCTCAACAGCAGCCAAAATAAAATTGTGCTGAATCTGGAGTATGACGAGGCCAAATATGTTCAGGATATTTTGAAGCTGGGCAGAGCAGAGGTTGACGCTATCACCCGTTTTGAGCGCGGTGAGGCATTGATATGTTCGGGGGCTAATAAGGTGCCGGTTTCCATTAAAGCGTCGCCGGTTGAATGCGATTTGATTACCACCGATCGCTCGGAGCTGGAACGTATTATCAAAAAGAAAACAGAAGCACAGATAACAGATGTGTGAGAGCATCATTTCTGTTTTAATATAGAAAATAAGCGGCTGTATATAAAACGGGAGCTTTTTTAATAAAATCAAGGAGGATTTTCATGCGGGAAAAACAAGACAAAAAGAGAACGGTAAATAACCATTATGACGGGCATGCTCCGCCTCAAGTGATGTCAAAAGACGTACAGAAATATGCTGAGGCCGAAGATGTTTTGCGCGAGTCTGACGCGGGAACCAATTCGGCAAAAGCTGTTTCTGTCACAAAAACTGTCACAACCGTCCTGTCGAACAAGATCGGAGAGCTTTATGTGGATAAAGCCATCGGAATGATTATTTCGGTGGTTATTGGTTCACTTCTGCTCTCCGGTTTGTATTATATGTTCAATTCTGTAATTCTGCCGGGAATGGCGGACCGTATTCAGGACATGTTTGGTTCGCAGGCAGTATCCGTAATTCCGGAGAACGCGGTATCTCCAAAATTCCTTTAATCAATACCGCAAAAAAATATAAATATAAAAATAAAGAAAGAGAGATAAAACATGAAAAACTTAATCAAAAAAATTCAGAACAAGGCAAACGAACTCGCTATCCGTACCAAAACAGCCGTAGAGTGCAAGAAAGCGGAGATGTACGTCGATAAGGGCGTAGGTATTATAATCGCAGTTGTGGTCGGCGCAGTACTTCTCGCAGGCATTTATGCACTGATTAAAACAACTGTACTCGATACCGCCACCGGCAAGGTTGCAGATATGTTCAATTATGCAGGCTGATATTTAAATATAATCATACAAAAGAAAGAGAGATAAAACATGAAAAACTTAATTAAAAAAATTCAGAACAAGGCAAACGAACTCGCTATCCGTACCAAAACAGCCGTAGAGTGCAAGAAAGCGGAGATGTACGTCGATAAGGGCGTAGGTATTATAATCGCAGTTGTGGTAGGCGCGGTACTTCTCGCAGGCATTTATGCACTGATTAAAACAACCGTACTCGATACTGCTTCCGGCAAGGTTGCAGATATGTTCAATTATGCAGGCTGATTCATGAGAAAAAACAAATAAAGGAATGGTAATAAATATGAAAAAGCTTTATATAACCTTACGTAACAAAAGCAATTCCATAGCTGCACGCGCAAAGATTGCGCTTGACAGCAAAAGGGCGGAGATGTATGTCGATAAGGGTGTAGGTATTATAATCGCCGTAGTAGTCGGCGGCGTATTGCTGGCCGGAATATACAGCCTGTTCAATACCACGATTATTCCCAAGATGACAACAGAAATCAGCAACATGTTCAACTACGCGGGCTGATATATATTTATTCGGAGGACGGACTTTGTTCCGTCCTCATCCTTTTCAGGAGGAATTATGTATATTTTTATTGAGTCCCTGAAGCTTGCAGCGCTGCTTTTGTGTGTATCCGGTATTACCTGCATCATAAACGCTGTTATGAAAAAGAGAAATTTCAAAGTTAAGAGCTTTGTCATTTATCCGATTATGGGATTTATATCGGTACTGCTGTTCATACTCGGAGGGCTTTCGTTTTGGACGGTCAAGGGTATTGTCTTTGCATGGATCATGCTTTTTGCTTCGGTGCAGGATATTTCAACACGTGAAGCGGATGATTTTCTGTGGGTAATGCTGCTTATTCTTTCTCTTGTAAATATAGGCTATGAAAACTTAATATCTATGCTTGCCGGCGCAGCTGTTGTCTTTGCTCCGCAGATTATTATTGCGGTATTGGGACGAAACGGAAGAATCGGCGGTGCCGACATCAAGATTTCGACTGCTGCCGCGTTCCTGCTCGGTTTTTGGAAGGGCGCTGCCGGTTATATCATCGGTCTTATTACCGCTGTCGTATTCACGTTGATTTGTAACAAGGTAAAGCATAGGGATTCAGACAAATCCTTTGCTCTCATGCCGTTTCTGTCTGTCGGTCTGATGATCGGCTATATTATTTGAATTTGGAGGATAAAAACAAACATGAAAAAGAAGATCCGGATTTCCGGAAACCGAACGATAATCGGCATTATCTGCATTGTTCTTGCATTGCTGATCACATTTGGCGTGGCGCCGCTTGTGAACAGGCTTGCCGATCAGAAGGTGAATATTGTCAGACTGAGGAATGATGTTGAGCGCGGACATATCATCACTGCCGAGGATATTGAAATTGCAAAAGTTGGCGCGTACAATCTGCCGGATAATGTCATTAAGGACGGAAACGCAGTAGTCGGAAAATACGCAGCGACCGATTTGTATGCCGGCGATTATCTGTTCTACAATAAACTGTCAACCGAAAGCAAAAGTGCAAGCGATGTGCTTCTCGGACTTGACGGAAGCAAGGTTGCCGTATCCGTAGCCATTTCAACCTTTGCCGGCGGACTTTCCGACAAGCTGGAAAACGGCGATATTGTGAGCGTTATTATATATGATAAAGAAAAGTATACGTCATACATTCCGGCGGAACTGAAATATGTGCGGGTAATCACCGCCACAACCGGCGACGGAATTGATAAAGATGAAGCGTCGGAAGGAGGGAAATCAGCGACCGTCACTGTTCTTGTAACTCCGGAGCAGGCGGAGCTTCTCGCACAGTATAACAGTGTCACGACGCTTCATTTTGCGCTCGTTTACAGGGGCAGCAGAGAGCAGGCGGATGAATACATAAAGGTTCAGGACGAATATCTGAACTCAGGCATTGAAAATAGTCCGGAAGCGGAGGAAGAGATAAATGGGTAAGCTAATATCTGTATGGGGTGCTCCCGGAAGCGGAAAAACCGTTTTTTCAGTAAAATTGGCGTCTGCTCTGTGCAGGGACAGGGATAGGAGAGAATATGCTGTCATTGTAATTTTTACTGATATGATTGCACCCTCATTGCCCGTTATATTTCCGAATTACCGGACGCAGGACATCTTTTCGCTTGGCACTGTGCTTTCAAAGCCCGATATAACAGCTTTTGATATTGCCTCCAATATGGTAACGCTCAGAGGCTCTGCCAATTTGGGATTTTTGGGGTACAGAGCAAACGAAAACAAATTCAGTTATCCGGAATATACAGAGGAAAAAGCAGAGGTATTTCTTGAAAACGTGTGTACGATGGCGGATTATGTCATTGTTGACTGTATGAGTATGCCGCAGGACAGTATTCTGACAAAGGCAGCTTTAACACATTCCCGGCAGGGAATCCGGTTAACAAGCCCGGATTTGAAATGTCTCAGCTTTACCATGTCTCAGCTGCCGATTTTTCTTTCAGGCGGGTATGTGAAAGAAAATCAGATTCAGATTATGAATGTCTTGAATCAGGATATTTCCATGCCGGTATCTGATGTCAGCTCACATCTCGGAAATATTCTGTGTACGCTTCCATACAGTCAGGAGCTTGCCCGTCAGGTAACTGAGGGGACAGTCATGGAACCTCTCCGGGACAGAAAATTTATGCAGGTCATGAATATGATCGCGGAAAGGGTACGGTAAACGGTATGCCGCAAATTGAACTGCCTTTTCTTGTCAATCTTACACAGGGGTATATTGCAAAAAATTACGCCGCCGCATTGATTGACCGGAAAAAAACGGCGGAGCTGAAAGCATATATCGGTAAGTATCTTTATGATACCGAATATTTTGTCATGGGTTACGATACTAAGGCCCTTATTGAACGGCTCTATACCGAGATGGCGGAGTATTCTGTATTGACCGGGTATTTGTCGGATCCTGACATTGAAGAAGTGAATATCAATGGCTGGGATGATATTGCCATCACCCATCTTGACGGACATATTGAAAAAACAAATGAGCATTTCTTTTCACCGACGCATGCTGTCGATATTGTGAAAAAGCTGCTCCAGCATTCGGGTATGATACTTGATAACGCTTTTCCGATAGCACAGGGACACTTGCCGAACAACACAAGAATTACGGCATTAAAGGAGCCTGTTGTGGATGAAGACAAAGGGATTGCTGTTTCGATTCGTATGCTGCACCCGCAGCGTGTGGATCGGGAGCTGCTGCTGAGGACAGAAACGATTACAGAGGAAATGCTGTCTTTTCTTGAGATGTGTTTGCGGTATGGCGTGTCCTTTGTTATAGCCGGAAGAACCAGCTCCGGTAAGACGACGCTTTTGAACAGTCTTCTGGGAAGTATACCGGACAATAAACGAATCTATACGATTGAATCGGGAGCGCGCGAGCTTTCACTCATCAAAAAAGATGATAACGGCAGGATAGTGAACAATGTCGTACATACCTTGTCCCGTCCTTCGGACAACATGGCATATGATATATCTCAGGAAGACTTGGTTATGGCAGCATTGCGGTTTGATCCGGATGTTATCTGTGTGGGTGAGATGAGAGACAGTGAATCTCATTCTGCGATAGAAGCAAGCTCGACCGATCACACTGTCGTTACAACTGTTCATGGCGCGGGAGGGAGATATGCGCATCAGCGAATTGCGTTTCTTTCACAGAAACGGTTTCCCATAGATATGAAAATATCTATGCAGCAGGCGGCCATCGCCTTTCCGATCGTTGTTTTTGCTCACAAGCTGGAAAATAACGCAAGGAAAGTGATGGATATATCCGAATGTGAAGTGACAGACGACGGCGAGCTTGTATACCGGACGCTGTATCATTATCATATCCGGGACAATTCCTATGTGGACGGTGTATTTCACATAGACGGTGAATTTGTGAAAGACAATAATCCGTCCGAGTTTTTATGCCGGAAGCTCATACGAGGTGGAATCCCGCATGAGGTTCTTGACAAATTTTTGCGAAAGGAGAAAGGACAATGACCGCTGTATATATCATATGCTTTCTTTTGATGGCAGCAGGGACGATTATTCTGCTTGGGCTGAATCCCGAACAGGTCAACCGGGATGTTTCCGAGTTCTTCGATAAGAAGCAAAGTCTGAAGGACAGATCCTTGAAAGCCCAAGGACGGAAAAGAAAAAACAGGCTGCTCTCTGAGCTTGAAAAAACGAAAAGAGCACTTGAAGAAACCGGAAAGGGAAGACAATTTTCTATTGCATGCGCCGCAGCGCTTCTGCTTATCGTAGCAGGCTGTGTACTCTCTTTGGCAATCGACAATCCATTTTTAATACCGGTACTCTCAATAGCGTTTGCTGTCATTCCGTTTTCCTATATAAAAAGAACGATGAGCCTCTATGAAGCACGAATGAAAGAGGAATTGGAAATTGCCTTATCAATCATAACAACGTCATATGTAAGAAGTGACAACCTTGTTACGGCGGTAACGGAAAATATACAATACATAAAGCCGCCGGTGAGAGGTATTTTTGAAGCCTTTGCAGCGGAAATGACGGTGATTTCACCGGATATCAGAAAAGCAATTCAACATTTGAAGGAAAAGGTTCAGAACAGTATATATGAAGAGTGGTGTGACGTTCTGATCTCATGTCAGAGCGACCGGACACTCAAAGACACGCTTATGCCCGTTGTCAGCAAGTTTACCGATGTACGGCTTGTAAATAACTCTTTGAAAACAATGCTTTCTGAAACGCGCCGGGAATATATGATTATGGTCTGCATGGTTCTTGCCAACATTCCTTTGCTATATTGCCTGAACAAAGCTTGGTATGACGCGCTGATGCACACAATGCTGGGCAAAATTGTCCTTGCTATATGTGGGATTGTTATTATTGTAACGGCAATGCGCATGACAAAGCTCACAAGACCTGTCGAATACAAGCGGTGAGGGGGAGGTTCTATATGATAATTTTTCAGTTTATTGTCGGTATATTCGCCGCAGTCGGCGTCGGTTTTATATTGGCTGACCTGTGGAGGATACCGTCATATAAAGCCTCTAAGGCCGCCAATAATCTTGCTAAAAAAGGCGAAAAGCGGACAAGCGTTGTTGAAGTTTATTTAAAGGATTTTGCAGTCAGACTATCCGGCAAGCTCAAACTGAATGAATTTAAGCGTGCTGAGCTTGAAAGTGATCTGCAAACTGCCGGAATGGATATATCCCCGGAGATGTTTATATCAAATGCGGCGGTAAAAGCCATAGCAGTGGGGCTGCTGTCTGTACCGTTGTTCTTTATATTCAAGCTTCTTGGTCTTTTTGTGATAGTGATTGCAATTTTCATGTATTATCGTGAAACCAAATCGGTATCCCGGCGCATTAAGGCCAAGCGCCAGAATATCGAATATGAGCTTCCAAGGCTGGTAAGCTCCATAGCAAAAATGCTGAAGCATAACCGCGACATCGTATATATTTTGGAGTCTTATCGTGAAACAGCCGGTCCGGATTTGAAGACAGAGCTGGATATTACCGTTGCCGATATGAGATCGGGAAATACGGAAGTTGCTTTGACGAGGCTTGAATCAAGAATCGGATCGACAATGGTGAGCGATATAACGCGCGGTCTGATAGCTGTTACCCGCGGAAACGATACCGATGTTTATTGGGCGCAGCTTGAAATGAAGTTTACGGATTATCAAAGACAATCGCTGAAAGCACAGGCGAATGCAGTACCCCGGAAAATGAAAAAGCTTTCCATGGCGCTTCTGTTTTGTTTTATTCTCATATATGCGGCGGTAATCGGACAGGTTATGCTTTCCTCAATGAGCGCTTTATTTTAAAGGAGTGTATCAGCATGATAAGAGCAATTAAAAACAAGAAGGCAGAGAGTTATATTGATATTGTCATTATGATTCTCGTTTTTGCCTTTATTTTAGTCTTTACCATGAGCGCGGTGAAGATGGCTGCGGTAAGGCAGGATTTAAAATATATGTGCGGCGAGCTTGTAGAATGTGCCTCGGTAAATGGCTGCGTGGGAAATGAAGTACAGAAGCGGTATGAGGAATTATGCGAGGAAATCGGTTTCCGGCCGGATATGAGCTTTTCCGCCGAATATTTTGATGTGTCAAGCGGCAAGGTTCAGCTTGGGGATACCATTACATGTACGCTGACTTATGAAGCTTCGCTGACCGGATTCGGAGGAGAGCTGTTCCCGTTGAATGTGACGGTCAGAGTCTCCGGGCTTTCGTCAATATATTGGAAGTGAGTAGGATGCCATATGAAAAAGATTCTTACAAATAAAAACGGATCCGGATATATTCTGACCTGTGTCATGGTTATCATCAGCGTCGTCATATTGCTTGTGCTGCTTCAATATATGAGTGTTTACCATACGGCAAAGGTAAGAAAGGATGAAATAAAGCTGACACTTGATGGATATGTGACGCGGTATGCAATAGAGAGCTATGACGCCTTAAAACAGGGAGAACAGTATCCCTCTCATCTTGATATTGAGGGACTAAAAGAAGGGGCGCAAGCGGAAATTGACGGATACATAGATCGGTATAATATGTCCGACGTCAGGATTACGCCGCTTTATACGGGCTGTTTTGGCGTTCAGGCTGAATATGTCATAACAATTCCGTTTGAGATGTTCAACCGAAAAATTTCAGATATACGCATACCGGTGACAATCGTCAGTCAGTATACAGAAAAACAGATAAAGGAGAGTGTATGAAGAAAAATGTTTCAAGAATCATAACGGCCGTTATTATACTAATCAGTCTGGCTGTGTTGAGCTTTGTAATATATTCGATGGTTTCAGACAGCCGGCAAATAAGGGAACCGGATGATACGGGAGAGCAGGCAAGTGAGATGCCGAGCATATCTCCGATAATTTCAAATATTCAGAAAGAAACAAACGGCAGCAGAGGTGAAATTGACATTGATATAGAAAACAAGGATACCGACCGTAAGAATGAGCCGGGAATCGAGGGTGACGTGGTTATTATACCCGGGTTGAGGGAGTGAAGAAAGCAGTAAGGTTTGCAGCAGTTATTTTAATCTTGGCTATTTTATCATCTGCACTTGCGGTTGTTGTAAATGCTGTGAGCTATACGATGACCTGTACGGTATATTATGTAGACGAAAGCGGAAATCAGTTGAAAGCATCCGTCACCGGATATACAGACGCGGCTTCTCCTTCGTTTTCTGTTACATCTCCTTCCATATCCGGCTATGTGCTGAAAAACAGCGGAGATTCGGTTGTCACCTATTCGATGATGGAAAAGTATTTCCCGCCGTCAAACTATGAACGGCAAGGAACAGCAACATATACTGTGGTTTATGCCAAAGCGTATACGGTAACAGTCGAATATCTGACCTCTGACGGCTCCATTCTTTTTCTTAACAAGAGCTTTACCGGAAAGGTCGGGGATTCCTACACCATTTATTCACCGGAGGACACCGGATATACATGCGATAAGGCAAGCGTAAGCGGAACAGTAAAGGGGTACAATCAGAGCTTTACCGTAACATATTATCCAAAGACCTATACGGTGTGCTATGTTGCCAACGGTGGAACCGGCGCACCTTCCTATCAGCTCAAAACGTCCGGTAAAAACCTGATCTTGAGCACACAGATTCCGACAAGAACCAATTACGGATTTCTTGGGTGGAGTACCTCGGCTTCATCATCTGTGGTGAGTTATCTGCCGGGCGGGACGTATTCAGAGAATAAAGACATCACGCTTTATGCGGTATGGACAGGCGGAGACTATACAGTGACATATAACGCGGCAGGCGGAACCGGAGCACCGGCTGCACAGGTCAAAACATATAACGTGCCGCTGACCTTATCGACGCAGGTGCCGACCCGTCAGGGATATACTTTTCTCGGATGGGGAATAACTCAAAACTTTGCCATATATCAGCCGGGAGATATTTATAGCGATAATAAGTCAGTGCAGTTATTTGCCGTATGGGATCATGTCGGTTCCTGTATTGTGAGTTATGATGCGAATGGAGGCACCGGAGCGCCGGCGTCACAGACTAAGCTTTTTAACGAAGATTTGACGCTTTCCACTGTTCAGCCGACAAGGACCGGATATGTTTTTATTGGGTGGGCTGAAAGCAGCACTGCAACTGTTCCGAAATACAGCTCCGGCGGACTATATACGGAAAATCGGTATATCACGCTGTATGCCGTATGGCAGCTGTCAACAGGAGGAAGCACAACAAAGACATATACGGTGACGTACTTTACAAACGGCGGCGTATTTGGACCGAACTCTCAGACCAAGATTTACGGCAGAGCGCTGAAGCTTACAGAGAGTCATCCGATCCGTCCTGGATACAAATTTTTGGGATGGTCGGAGAACCGGTATGCAACAACGGCAACCTATCAGCCCGGTGATTATTATATGGAAAACCGAACCATATATCTGTATGCTGTTTGGAAGCTGCTGCCGACTTATGATGTGATATATAACGCAAATGGAGGCACCGGAGCGCCGGAGAAGCAGGACAAAACCCACAATGTTTTTCTGATGTTATCGTCCGATGTGCCGGAGAAGGCAGGCAGCACCTTTATCGGGTGGGCGACTGATCCAAACGCAAAGGAAGCCGAATATATGCCCGGTGACAAATATATGGGGAATGCCCCTCTTACTCTATACGCGGTATGGCAGAACGACAGCTATGATTTTTCCGTCTCTGAACTTACAGTTACTCCGAATAAGGTTTATCAGTACGATAAAGCAACGGTCAAATTCCGGCTTGATAACCTTGACACATACAATTCCTATGAGGACATTCCCGTTGCTGTATATCTGAACGGTAAAGAGATTTACACAGATACGGTGAATTTTGCTGCATACGGTGTGAACTATGTCACCTTTGAGCTTTCAGTCGGTGCCCTGAAAGGGATTCAGACAGTGGAAGTCCGGATAAATTGGGACAACAGGGATGATGAAAAATCGGTGGAAAATAACTCTGCCATATGTACCTTTGAAGTAGAGGAAATAAGGCAGATAACTGTTTCTGCAATCGAGCCGAATGCGGAATATATCGAAGGATATGAGGTCATATCCTCATTTATCGTTGGCAATGAAAGTATTTCACCTGTTCTGCCGGAAAATCATGTAAGCTTTGAATTTGAAGTGTATGCAGTCAATGGGGATGATGAAACGCTTATCACAAAGCAGACAAAGAATGATATTGTGATACCTGCGAACGGCAAAAATCTTGTGTATTTCAAATGGACGGTTCCTGAGAACAGCGAGGGGACACTTTTGATGTGCAAGGGAACTGCGGATGGTATGAATTCTGCATTTTTTATGGTTACAGTCAAGTCTGTTTCAGAATCACAGACACCGAATACAAGATATGAAGCTCAAGCGCCGGCAAGCTATGACGGCAATATGATTCCACCGCAGGAAACAGCCGGAAGTGCGACATGGAATCAATGGGAATATATTGACGGTGAATTTGTATTGAAGCAGTACGGTATCAGAATAACCGACAACCGCCCGGCTATTGCACCGGGATGGAGCTGCCGAAGCGCGGTTTATTTAAACGGAAGCTGGCATATGAAATCCGGATATGGAATCACAATATTGTGGGATTCGGAGATTGTGGCGTCTGACGGATATATCATGCCGGAGGAAGAGAGCTATACGGATGTGCAGAATGTATTTGCTGTATTTCCGGAGTTCAATTATCTGACCGAAGCCGGCAAATACAGAACGCTTGCGAATGCCTGCGGGAGTTGGCGGTTTGTAAAGAACGTGGAAGCAGACGGAGGTGAACGGGTTCATTTCATTCCGGTATATGTGACAAACGGGAATTATACCGTATCGGTAACAGCAGAACAGATATGGACGCCGGCCGGCATGATTACAGCGGTAAGAAATACAAATACAATTATCATCGACGGAAGCATTTATGACGATTTCTATATAAGGTGATGTGCTTGTAATTTGTAAACTTATGAGCTATATCCTCGTGTCGTAAAAATGTGAAAAAATGATGTTGATTTTCCCGAAAAAATGTGTTATACTATGTTTGTCATATAAAAAGGGCGGTGATATGTTTGAAGAGAAATGCAATTCGGAATCTAATAGAATGGAAAACAAGCGAGGACCGCAAGCCAATGGTGCTGAAAGGTGCCCGCCAAGTTGGAAAGACATGGCTTATGAAAGAATTCGGAAGAAACTATTATGATGACTATGCTTATTTCAACTTTGACGAGGACGACGAAATAAAATCCATTTTTGAAACAAATAAAAATCCTCAGCGTATCATTGAACTGTTATCCCTTATTTCAGGAAAGAAGATAAATCCCGTACAGACACTCGTTATATTTGACGAGATACAGGAATGTCCCGACGCATTGAATTCACTCAAATATTTCAAAGAGAAAGCAAATGAATATCATGTGATTGCCGCAGGAAGCCTGCTTGGCACGCTGTTGGCACAGCCGAAATCATATCCGGTAGGCATGGTAAATCTGCTTGATATATATCCAATGACCTTTGATGAATTTCTTGCTGCGATCGACGAATCTCTTTATTCATATTATATCAGCATTAAGAAGGATCAACGAATAGAAGAAATTTTTCATAACCGTCTGATGGAGGCATATAAATATTATCTTATTATCGGTGGAATGCCTGAGTGTGTGGAATCGTGGGTGAAATATAAGGATCCGGCAAAAATATTCCGGATACAGGCAGAATTGATTGAAGTATACGAAAATGACTTTTCCAAACACAATGGTAAGGTAAACAGCGGGCGGCTCCTTATGGTTTTCCGCAGTATTACGACACAGCTTGCAAAATCAAATGAAAAGTTTATGTATGGCGCAGTACGCGAAGGTGCAAGAGCGAGGGATTTTGAGGAAGCGATAGAATGGCTGGTGTCGGCAGGAATGCTGAATCGGATATATAATGTTTCTAAAATGGAACATCCGCTCTCCGCATTTGATAAACTTGATTGCTTTAAGCTGTTTGTTTTTGACACCGGACTGCTCAAACATATGGCGGGACTTGACAACAGCGCTATTCTTCTGAAAATGGACTATCAGTTCAAAGGTCCGCTTACGGAAAACTATGTTTTGCAGCAGCTTCGAGGGCAGTTTGATATTGAACCAAGATATTATGCGGATAGATACGGTGAAATTGATTTTGTACTGCAATATGGTACGGAAATCATACCTATTGAGGTAAAAGGCGGCGAAGATAAGTCTGCGCCGTCTTTCAAAAGATATATTTCGGCAGCCAATCCGGAATATGCTGTTCGTTTATCTACACGCGGATATATGAGAAACGGAAATATAACCAACATTCCTTTATATCTTGCAAGAAAAACAAGAGATTTGCTATAATCATTTCTCAAAGAAATTTATTTAGACAAAAGACTGTATCTGAGGTACAGTCTTTTATTATTTCAAATTATATGGGAAACTAAAAAGACGAAAAAGAAAGGACAAATACAATGAAAAAGAAGATAACGGGAATTATTTCAGGAGTATTGATTATTTCGGTTATTATCTTGACCGCAGTTCTGTTTTGGGCAGATAAAGAAGCAGAACCGGCCGATCATTATGAAACCGCCTCGGACAGCGGCACAGAAATTATGTATCCTCCTGCAATCACAGAGAAACAAGAATCGGAAAGCGGAAAAAAGACGGATGTTTCTCTCAGTGTGGAGAGAGAACACACCAGAAGAAATGAACCATATATTGACGGAGAAGTTGTGATTATATCCGGCGTTCGGGAGGAGACCACATGAATAAGAAAACAAGAGTATTGATTTTATTTGTTATAGTTATCATCTTTGCATGTGCAGCAATGATTTATTCGACCAATCTCAGCTATCCGATGGAATGTACGATATATTATGTAGACGAAAGCGGGAATACACTTGCACAGAAAGTAACGGGAGAAACCAATGCGTCCAATCCGGTATTCAATGTTACATCACCTGAAATTGAAGGGTATGTCCTGAAAGACAGCGGGGATGCTGTTGTGAGTTATGATATGATGGAAAAATACTATCCGCCATCCAATTATGTGCGGAACGGAACAGCGACTTATACTGTGGTTTATGCAAAGGCATATACGGTTACAGTAAAATATGTAAAGCAGGACGGAAGCACACTTTTTTCCAACAAGACTGTGAAAGGAAAGGCGGGAGATACCTATTCGATTCAATCTCCGTCATATGAGGGTTATACCGCCGATTTTACCGTTATAAGCGGAAAAATCAATGAGTATGACAAAGCATACACAGTCACATATTATCCGAAAACCTACATGGTGACATATAACGCTAACGGGGGAACCGGAGGAATCGAATATGAATTGAAAACACATGGAACAGCGCTGACATTGAGTGAGAATGTGCCTACCCGAAGCGGATATACTTTTATCGGATGGAGCACATCATCTTCCTCAACATCTGCCGAATACAGGGCCGGAGGAACATATTCAAAGGATCAGGATATATCGCTTTATGCCGTTTGGAGCCTGAAAACCTATACCGTTTCATACAATGCAAACGGTGGGGATTATACACCGGAATCAGATATAAAGCAGCATGGCATTTCCTTGACCTTGACGACGCAGAAACCATACAGAAAAGAATATACGTTTATCGGATGGGCGCTGACTCCGACTGCCACTACGGCGGTATATCAACCGGGAGGAACTTATTCGCTCAATCAGTCAAATATTCTTTATGCGGTATGGATAAAGACATATACCGTCACCTATGACGCGAATGGTGGGACAGGAGCGCCGGATAATCAGATAAAGACTGAGGGCGTGGATTTGAAGCTGTCCGATGTGAAACCGCAAAGGGAAGGATATATCTTTTTAGGTTGGAACTACACAGCTGACGCGGCCTTTCCTCTTTATTATGCCGGAAATATATACATGAATGATTCCGACATACTTTTTTATGCTGTGTGGAAAAAGTCTGCGGCTGCAACATACACAATAAGTTATGACGCGAACGGCGGAACAAATGCGCCGGCACCGCAGACTAAGAATACTGATAGGACGCTTATATTGGCAACAGATATACCGGAAAGAGAAGGCTATATCTTTGCAGGATGGGCAGAGGATCCGGAAGGTGCCGTTGTATATATGCCAGGAGGCAGCTATGAGGATAATCAATCGATTACCCTATATGCTGTATGGGCGGCAGGCGCGTATACCATAACCTATCATGCCAATAACGGGACAGGAGAGCCGGCACCACAGACAAAATATCATGATGTTCCGCTGGTTATATCCTCTCAGCAGCCGACACGAAAAGGATATATGTTTGTCGGATGGAGTGAAAGAGCGTCTGAATATTATATTGATTTTCATTCGGGTGAAATTTGCGAATGGAACAGATCCGCTACGCTTTACGCGGTGTGGATTAAAGTCAACTATAACTTTTCAGTGTCGGGGTTAAGTGTGGCTTCTGATGAGGTTTATCAGTATGATACGGTTACGGTGAATTTTGTAACAAGCAATTATGACAGATTTCATTCCTATTCCGATATACCGGTTACGGTTCTGCTCAACGGCTCAGTGATATATGAGGAATCGCTGCATTACTCTCTGGATGAAACCAAGTATATTACATTTGACTTATATGTAGGAAATTTGGAAGGAACACAGACGATCGAAGCGAGAATAAATTGGGACAACCGAGATATTGAGCTGCTTACGATTGATAACTCTGTGAGTATCACATTTGAGGTGAAGAAGAAAGAGATTCAGCCGTCTGTTTCTCATGTGGAACCGAACGCGGAATATATAGAGGGAAATGAAGTCATAACTTCATTTCTGATTTCCAACGATGGTGCTTCTGATGTTATTCCGTCAAGCGGGCTTGGATTCAATTTTGAGGTTTACAGGTTGGATGAAAACGGTGAAAAGATTGTACTTGAAAGTCAGGTATGGAATAACATTGCCATACCGGCAGATGGGACAAACCTTGTGTATTTCAGATGGACGGTTCCGGAGGACAGCGCCGGAACGGTGATTTGGTGCAGAGGATATGTAGGTGACAGCTCGGATATTTTCTCTATGACATTGAAATCAAATGAAATCTCGCAGACGCCGAATACAAGATATGAAGCCCAAGCGCCGGCAAGCTATGACGGCACTATGATTCCACCTTCTGAAACAGCTGGAAGTGCGTCATGGAATATGTGGGAATACATCGACGGCGAGTTTGTTTTGAAAAGCTATGGCATACAAGTATCAGGTGCTCCGGTTGTAACGCCGGACAACTCATGCAGAACCGCTGTTTATGAAAACGGAAAGTGGACGATGAAATCCGGTTACGGAATTACATTCACATGGACTCCGGCACTTAGTGCGATTGACGGATATGACATGCCGGCAGAGAACAGCTATACCAATATACAGAATGTCTCTGCATTTTTCCCGGAATATGGATATTCAGCAGAGACAGAGAAGTATAGAACGCTTGTAGGGATGAATGAAATTTATCAGTTTGAAGAAAATCCGTATGCGGACAGCAGATGGATTCATTTCATTCCGGTATATGTGCCAAATGGGAACTATACTGTATCGGTGACAGCAGAGCAGATATGGACGCCGGCCGGCATGATTACAGCGGTAAGAAATACAAATACGATTATCATCGACGGCAGTATTTATGACGACTATTATCAGAAATGAGGAGGCGGAAAATAGGTATAACAACAAACCATATCGAAATGATTGAATAACGAGTTGTTTCTTAACAGTGCTATGGGAATATTGGATTCAAATTTTATAAATTTTTTGCGTTCAGATTTCATTTGCCGTATATTTTATTTCACTGATTTGGACACCCTTTTGTAATCCCTCAAAGTAGGAACCCAGAGCAGTACAAATGAGCAATTCCCGAAAATCGTTGAATTGCGTCTTGCCGGCCTTAAAGAACTGTTCGGCAATCATATCGACCGCATAATTCAATTCGGTGTCAACGTCAGATTCACTGATTGCCCCGGTGGAAATAAGATTTTTGATACATTTTTCAAGGTCAAGTCCGGTTTTGGTTTTCAGGTCGGCATAGACATTGAAAACCGAAAAGCCCTCGTTTGCAAAGGAATATTGGAAAAGACTGCTTTTTACATATTGCGCCGCCGGCATATGGCAGAGAACTGCGGAAGAAGCTCGGAGCATAAAATCTTTGACGGCCTGCTCTTCGGAGTAGGATTCGGATATATCTGTTTTAGTAAAGGTTTTGACAGGCAGGACATGATCAACCATGTCCGTCACTTTGGAATAAAACCAATCTTTGTCATATACGACCTTAACCGCATATAAATTGCAGCCCCAATCCTCGAAGCTTTTGAACAAATCAATCAAGTAAAGATTCAATTTATCCTCGCCGAAGATAAGCATATTCCTCATACGCTTTTCGATGACGAGGTTTGCCATCGTGTCGCCAATTTTTTTGGCATCCCATGTCTCCTGTCGGTCGCCGGATTGGATGAACAAAAAAGATGAAAAGGTTTTTTCTCTGGGTAAATCTATTTGCGGAAGAGCCGGGGTGTAATATTCATTCGGATTATCACTCACATTCTCACCCCTTTTCAGTGTCCTGAATGCCCATACAATAAGCATAATAGAAAAGTGTGGCGAGGAGCTTGGAATTGATTTCTTTCAGCTTTTCCGGAGAATCCGCGTATTGCAGCGAGAACGCTTCTATTGTCCTTTTAAATTCACGTGTTCTATTATACACTTGAAAAGGGATAAACGGTTTCCAATCGGAGAGCCTTGCAGCGATTTCCTCCGGCGTCAAATCACTTGAATCAAGCAATCGATAAATGTCTTTTTCGGCTGCACTTTTCAAGGTAGGCTTAAAAAGGTTTATGACTTCAAAATCGTTCCTGCTCTGAGCATGTTTTTTCAGCAATGACCGGCTATAGTCTGTATAGGACATATAGCAGATAACGGCGGAGGACGCGGACATCATAAATTCCTCGATTGTTTCAATTTCCGGATCAAGTCCGCAAAACTCCATCTGTTTGCTGTTCTTGACGGAGATGACGAGGCCGGCGAGCTTTGAAAGTTCTTTGTTATAGTTATCTTCATCGTATGTGACTTTAATCAAACGCAAATTCGGATATTCACTGCGGAGAGCCAGAAAGCAATCAATGAAAAGTCTTTCAGTGCCGTTGCCATACCGGACGAGCAGGGTGTCTTTTCCGCTTTCGACCAATTGGCGAATCGTTTTTGATATTTCATCGAGCAGCTGTTCCGGCACATAATAATTTCGGTGAGCCAAGTAAGAAAAGGTTTTGTCTTTGTCAAGGATTATTTCCTCGCCGGACAAGGGTAGATTTTTTTCGGACA
>ERZ1673741.921-NODE-921-length-27483-cov-9.174894_pt1 | contig 27483 bp, 25 predicted proteins | sample MGYA00580209_ERZ1673741 | MGnify/ENA primary metagenome ERZ1673741 (study PRJEB41218, sample SAMN15661754) | gut metagenome | host: Homo sapiens | place: Canada: London | collected 2015-08-20/2019-03-30 | study: EMG produced TPA metagenomics assembly of... | reverse complement strand
TAACCGTAGAAGTTTCCTCTTCCGCAGGAGTTTCTTTATTAACCGTAGAAGTTTCCTCTTCCGCAGGAGTTTCTTTATTAACCGTAGAAGTTTCACTTTCCGCGGGAGTTTCGTCTTTTACCGCAGGAATATCGCTTTCCGCAGAAGAACCGCTTTCCGCGGGAGTAACGCTTTCCGTTGGTGGGTCGTTTTTCGCGGCTGAATCACTTTCTGTAGACAGGGGCATTTCCTGAGAATGGTCTTTCGTAAGCCTCTCTCTATCTCCGGGCTCACTTTTTATCAATGTTTCAGTGTCCTTGGAGATTTCGTTTTCTGTTTTTTCTTGTTCTTTATTGTCGTCTTTGTCGGTTGTGACTTTTTCTTCATTTTCTACCGTCTCGTTCTCATATTCCTTGTCTATGCTTGAGAAATCGACACCATCGTTGATTATTACGGTCTCGAACTGCGAGAAAGGCTTGTTCACGTCGTCGCGCATGGAGGCGTCTGGGGTAAAGCTGATCTTGTTTCGGCCTTCAATGACAATGGGCTCACCTGTATTGACATCCACGCTTTTACGCGCGGCGACGCCAATGATCTTGAAAGCTCCCAATCCTTTCACTTTCACGAGCTTGTCGTCTTCAAGTCCATCATTGATGACCTCGAAGATGGTAGCCACAAATCGCTCAGCGTCGGCTTTGCTCAAGTCGTGCTTTTCTGAGAGTGATAAGGCGAGCTCTTTTATAGTGGTTTTGCTCATTATTATTGTGTATTATTATTGTTGTGGCTTTTTCAAGTTTTCTTTAATCGAAGCTATGGGTTTGAAATTGAGCACGAGTTTTGGCGGCACGAGCATACGTTGCTGCGTGCCTGGCGTGACGACGATGCGCTCCAGACGTTTTTTTACCTCGAAAGAGCCAAAACCGTTGATCTGTATCGTGTCGCCATCTTCAAGATGAAGTTTCATCTCGCTGATTAACGTGCGCACCATCTGTTGAGTGTCGGTTTGCGTAAAGCCCGTTTTTGTGGCAAGTTGCGCGATAAACTCCTTGTTGTTCATTTCACTTCACCGTAAAGGTCAAACTCGTCGCTGTTGGTTATCAGTACATTATAATAACGACCAGCGCGCAACTTGTGTTCACCCACAGGGATGAGAACTTCTGGGTCAACTTCGGGTGAGCAAGCCTCGGTACGGCCGATATAATAGTCGCCTTCTTTTCTGTCTATTACTACTTTGAGAGTTTTTCCCACTTTTGCGGCTTCCACTTCACTGCTTATCTTTTCCTGTACGGCCATCAGTTTGTCAAGACGTGCTTGCTTGACATCGGCTGGCACGTCATCCTTGTAATGTATTGCCGAATATGTGCCTTCTTCCTCTGAATATGCGAAGGCGCCCATGCGTTCAAACTTCTCTTGCTTCACGAAATCGAGAAGCTCATTGAAGTCTTCTTCTGTCTCGCCAGGGAAGCCAACCATCAGCGTTGTCCTTATTGTTATGCCCGGTACGCGTTCCCTTATAGTATGGATGAGGTCTATCGTTTCTTGTTTTGTGACGTGCCTGTGCATTTGCGACAGCATATGGTCGGAGATATGCTGCAAGGCGATGTCCAGATACTTGCACACATTGTTGTGCTCACGCATCACGTCAAGCAGTTCCAATGGGAATTGGTTGGGATAGGCATAGTGAAGTCTTATCCATTTCACGCCCTTGATGTTTGCCATTTTGTCGATAAGCTCAGCTATCCTTGTCTTGCCATAAAGATCACGGCCATAATAGGTGAGTTCTTGTTCGATGACCTGAAATTCAGTCACTCCCTCACCTACAAGCTCTTCCACCTCTTTCAGGATGTCTTCCATTGGCCGGCTTATGTGCTTTCCCGTTATGAGTGGGATGGCGCAGTAAGCGCAGTGGCGGTCACACCCCTCGGCAATCTTGATATAAGCATAGTGCGAAGGAGTGGTGAGAAGTCTACGAGTGTTGGCGGTAACCCTTCTCTCGGCGAAACTCTTGCTTTCTGATGTGGAATCTTTTGCAGGCCCAAGGTCCTTGAGCAGTTGCGTGAAATTGAATTTACCGTAGAACTTGTCTACTTCAGGAAGGCTTTCTTCCAATTCCTTTTGGTAACGCTGTGACAGGCAACCCATCACGAACAGCTTGCTAATGCGTCCGTTGTTCTTGGCATTGGCAAACTCGAGAATCGTGTTGATGCTTTCTTCCTTAGCACTTTCAATGAAGCCACATGTGTTTATTACGGCTATTTCGCCTTGAGGGTGCTTAGGGTCGTGGTTACAATGATAACCTATGTTTTCAAAACGACGCATGAGCTGCTCCGAATCAACGAGATTCTTTGAACAGCCCATGGTGATAAAGTCAATTTGGTTTTTCTTCATATTAACGAATGTCAATCAGAACAACGAATCGACAAATTCTTTCTTGTTGAATAATTGCAAATCTTCCATCTTCTCACCTAAGCCTATATATTTTACAGGCACTTTCAGTTGGTCGGATATACCTATTACGACACCGCCCTTTGCCGTGCCATCAAGTTTTGTTATGGCGAGAGACGTGATATTGGTGACAGCGGCGAATTGCTTTGCTTGCTCAAATGCGTTCTGTCCTGTGCTGCCGTCAAGCACGAGCAACACTTCATCAGGGGCGTTGGGTATGACCTTTTTCATCACGTCCTTGATTTTCTTTAGCTCGTTCATCAGGCCAACTTTATTGTGCAAACGTCCGGCGGTGTCGATGATAACTACGTCAGCTCCATTGGCTTTTGCGCTTTGCAGGGTGTCGAATGCCACGCTTGCCGGGTCAGAGCCCATCTGCTGCTTTATCACTGGCACTCCAACACGGTCGCCCCAAATTTGTATTTGCTCGACAGCCGCGGCGCGGAAGGTGTCGGCGGCTCCGAGATATACCTTCTTTCCTGCTTTCTTGAATTGGTAAGCGAGCTTTCCGATTGTTGTAGTCTTGCCCACGCCGTTCACGCCAACAACAAGTATGACATAAGGTTTATGGTCGGCTGGCAAGTCCCAATCGGTATTGTCGTCAGAGTTGTTTTCCGTGAGCAAAGAGGCTATTTCCTCTTTAAGTATTTTGTTTAGTTCCGATGTGGAGACGTATTTGTCTCTTGCCACGCGCTCCTCAATGCGATTGATAATCTTGACCGTTGTGTCAACCCCAACGTCTGAAGTTATCAATACTTCCTCAAGGTTGTCGAGCACGTCGCTGTCAACCTTAGACTTGCCAGCAATGGCACGAGTTATCTTAGAGAAAACGCTCTGCTTGGTTTTCTCAAGACCTTGATCGAGCGTCTCCTTTTTTTTCTTGCTGAATAATCCAAAAATTCCCATGATGCGCCTTTTTTGTTTTATAAGCTTTCGTCGTCGGGCCTTTGGAGCTTCCTTTTCACCTTTGGCATGTGTTTCTTGTTCCTCAGCCAAGCTTCCTTGCGCTCTTCGTAGTCTCTGCGATGTCTTTCGAGAAAATTGTCGGCCATGACGTTATATGCTGTTTCAATGAGGTTTATATGGCAGACCTGGCTTTTGCTCAGGTCTGCCATTAAAAGTTTCAGTTACTTAAACCTGCTATATATGACGTTCAGCTTCAACGGGCTGTTGTCATCGTTGGTTCCCTTGACAAGTTTTGTGCTTGTCAACGACATGTCGTGTGATATCTTTGTGACAGTGCTGCTTGAAGAGGAACTTGAATTTCCATAATAATAGTAGTAATAATAGCTATAACTATTATTTGTGGAAGAGCTCGATGTCGACGACAGTGTCACGGGGATGAGCACCACCTTGTTCCAGTTGGCTGAACGCTTTTGCTTGTCAATGGCTGCCATCGAAGTTATCATGTTGGAGATGTTGTCGAATGTATAGCCGTTGGTTGACGATTTTCCAGCGTATGACGCAAGGAATGATGTGCGGTTGTTGTACATCTCCATGTTCTCGAAGAAACTATTGAGTGAATCCTTTGGAATCATCAACAAGTTTCGCGGTATGCTGAAAGTGTATTCATTGCTTGTCGTCTCACTGTTGATTCTTGGGATGGTAAGGGAAGCACCCGCAATGTTATCATTCTCGTGTCCCGAGACAATGTCTTCAACGGGAAGTGTCAGCTCCGTGAAAATGCCCGATGGCGTTTTCAAGTATGTGCAGGAGTTGTCGCTTGCGAGTCTTGCGAGTGTGCTCTTGTCGTTTGTAATGGTAGAAGTCTGCAGTACCTCTTCTGTACCCCAAAACACCGTTATGCCGTTCATCACGCTGTCTTTCTCGGCATACTTATATGATATGCTCAATTGCGAGGCGTCGATATACGCCATGTTGCCTAAACCAGCCTTATGCTTGAAGTAGAAGCCAGGAACCACGTTTTTGCGGAATGTTTGAGCGTTCTTGAAATACTCCGGATGCTCATAATACGTTTCAAGTATGTATGTGCCGTAGTTGTTGTATACCTTTCCGTTAGCGTCGGTGTACTTGTCGTTGAGCTTTATGGTGATATAAGGCTCATAAGTCGATGTGTCGCGTGTTGATTCAGGCACCATGAAGTCGGTGAGAGTGTACACCTTGTCTTGTGCGATACCGCCTTTTCTCACGTATCCTTCAGCCAATGGGTCGAAGTTGCTGTAATAGTTCTTGTCTTCGGTCATTGGCTTGCCCATCTCATACGCCGTGAGTTTCATTGTTCGCGTGCTGTCACCGTAATGTTTGGCATAGAACAATCTTATCTCGCAAGAGTCTGCCTTTATCAGCCCCTTGATAGTGTCGCCTTTGGCGTCGGTGCCTACCATGCTGCTCTTGTCGGGGAATTTATAACCCTCAAGGTTGAAGAATTGAGCCATGAAGTTGCCGGTGATGTAGTCACCGGTTTCGGTGTCTCTGACTTTTCCAAGATAGCCTAAATTGTTCCTTGACAACACTGAGTCAGCGAGCACGGATTGGCTGGCGATGCCAAACGATTTTGTTTCCACGTTTACGGCATCGGTGTTTTTTGTAAGCGACGAGCCTATCTCATCAGTGCTGTCAGAGCAGGCTGCCATTATGAGACCTGAGAGAAGAAAAAATATGGTCTTTATTTTCATGCTTTATCCTAATAGCTTGTTGTAGAAATCCTTGTAGGCGGTGGCGTAGTCTTCACCAGGATATTCCATAAGGGGCTTGCCTGATTCCTTGGCGTATGCGAGCAAAGTGTCGTTGACGTTTTCGGCTGCTTCTATGACGCCGTCACTGTAGTCAATGGCAAGCTTGGCGAGGTCGATATAGTCGAAGTGCTCAGAGTATTTCTTCAACAAATCCGCCTTGGCAGTCCCGAACTCAACGCATTCCTTAAACTTCGTGCCGAAGTTGGCCTTGAATTGCTTTGAGAACAAGGATGTCACCACTTTGGTGTTGGCGAAAGAGGGATCGTCGTGGTAAGCCGTCTTTATGTAAAGAGGAATGACGCCAGCCATCCATCCTTGACAATGTATCAAGTCTGGATCCCAACGCAACTTCTTTACAGTCTCAAGCACGCCACGGGCGAAGAAAATGGCCCTCTCGCCATTGTCGTCATACTCGTCACCATTCTCGTCCTCAGTCATTGAACGACGCTTGATGAAATAATCCTCGTTGTCGATGAAATAGACTTGGAGTCTTGTTACAGGTATGCTTGCCACCTTGATTATCAATGGGTGGTCGGTGTCATCAATTACGATATTGAGACCTGACAGGCGGATAACTTCGTGAAGCTGTCCGCGACGTTCGTTAATGTTACCCCATTTTGGCATGAATGTACGTACGTCAAAACCACCTGTCTGCATTTTCTGAGGCAAGTCACGTCCGAGCAAAGCCATTTCCGACTTGGGGACGTAGGGCACAATCTCTTGATTGATGAATAAAATTCTCTTTTTGGCCATTATGATTTTATTCTAATAACTACTTTTGGTTGCAAAGGTAGCCATAAATAATGACAAAACGCCCGTTTTTGCATGATTTCACACAAAAACAGGCGTTTAGTATATAAAATGTAGCGTATTGGCTATTTATTCAATCACGACGAGCGCGTCGTCTTCCATGACGCTTTGGCCGGCCTTGACACAGATGGCAGTAACCTTGCCGTCTTTTTCTGCCTCTATGTTGTTTGCCATCTTCATGGCTTCCAACACGAGCAGAGTGTCACCAGCCTTGACCTCGTCGCCAACCTTCACGTTGATTGAAGTGATGGTGCCAGGCAGTGGAGCCTTTATTGCGTTGGCCGTGTTCACGTTTGCCGTGGCGGTGGTCTCATCGTCTTCCTCGGCTACTGGCTTGCCAAGTGTCACCTTTGGCTTTTCAGTCTCCTCGGCAGGTTTCTCCATGCCCACTTCAAACTCTTCCCCGTTCACTTTGACGTTGGCTACATTAGTCTCTTCGTTGATGTCGACGATTTCGACTTCGTATTCCTTGCCAGCGATTGTATATTTAAACTGCTTCATCTTTATTATGGTTTTGCGGTGAATGAAATCTGCTTGGCATCCCATAACGTGCACTTGGGCTTTATGGTGATGATGCCTGGCTCTCTGTCGTGTACGTTGTTGCCTTGGTACTCGAAGATAGCCATAGCTATTGCCGCGTATATGTTCTTGTCCATTTTTACTTCGCTCTTTTCTTAATTACATTGGCATGCATCCATGCTTCTTCGCGGGCAGCGACTGACGCTTGTGGGCCAACTGTGCCAGTCCGCGGCAAATGCGGAAGCGAGTGTTGCGGGGCTCGATTACATCGTCGATGTAGCCAAACTGTGCGGCCTGGTAAGGGTTGGCGAATGTCTTTGTGTATTCGTCTTCCTTCTCAGCGAGGAACGCTTTCACGTCGCCGCCTTCCTCCTTGACCTTCTTGGCTTCCTTGCCACAGAGCACGGCCACGGCGCCGCTTGCGCCCATGACGGCGATTTCGGATGTAGGCCATGCGAAGTTGAGGTCGGAACGAAGCTGCTTGCAACCCATAACGATATGGCTGCCGCCATAGCTCTTCCTGAGTGTGATGGTAATCTTTGGCACCGTGGCCTCACCGTAAGCGTAGAGCAGCTGCGCTCCATGCAAGATGACCGCGTTGTACTCCTGTCCTGTGCCAGGAAGGAATCCAGGAACATCGACAAGTGAGACGATAGGAATGTTGAACGCGTCGCAGAAGCGAACGAAGCGAGCGCCTTTGCGCGAGGCGTTTACGTCGAGCACGCCGGCGTATGCTGAAGGCTGGTTTGCCACGATGCCCACGCTCTGACCGTTGAAGCGAGCGAAACCAGTGATGATGTTCTTTGCGAATTTAGGCTGTACTTCAAAGAATTCGCCATTGTCGGTAACGGCAGTGATGACCTTGTACATGTCGTATGCCTTGTTGGGGTCGTCAGGCAAAATATCATTGAGCAGGTCTGCCTTACGGTCAACAGGGTCTGTGCACTCCACGCGTGGTGCTTCCTCTGTGTTGTTGGATGGAATGTAGCTCAGGAGCTTCTTGATCATATCCATGGCATCCTCCTCTGTCTTGGCCGTGAAACTCGTCACACCGCTTTTGCTTGCGTGCACGCTTGCTCCTCCGAGATGCTCTGAGTCGATGTCCTCGCCCGTTACGGTCTTCACCACCTTAGGTCCAGTGAGGAACATGTAGCTCGTGCCTTCAGTCATGAGGATGAAGTCGGTGAGTGCAGGAGAGTAGACCGCGCCACCAGCGCATGGGCCAAGTATCATTGATATTTGAGGTATCACGCCAGAGGCGAGGATGTTGCGCTCGAAAATTTCTCCATAGCCTGCAAGTGCCGATATGCCTTCCTGGATGCGCGCGCCGCCAGAGTCGTTCATGCAGATTACTGGAGCGCCGTTTTGCATGGCCATGTCCATGACCTTACAAATCTTCTGTGCCATGGTCTCTGAAAGTGAGCCACCGTTGACAGTGAAGTCCTGTGCGTAAACATATACAAGCCTGCCGTCGATGGTGGCAGAACCTGCCACTACGCCATCGCCAAGGAACTGCTTCTTCTCCATGCCGAAGTTGTGGCAACGGTGAAGCTTGAACATGTCGTACTCCTCGAAAGAGTCCTTGTCGACAAGCATTTCTATGCGCTCGCGAGCTGTGTACTTGCCACGGGCGTGCTGCTTGTCGATGGCTTTCTGTCCACCTCCAAGGCGGGCTTGCTCACGTTTCTCGACAAGCTCCTTAATCTTCTCAGTTTGAATGCTCATAATTTTTATGTTATGTTCTTTTATTATTGTGTTTTACAATTTTCGTGCAAAGTTACAACTTTTTTCTGCCAATAGCTTGCGGTTAATGGATTTTTAAGTATCTTTGTGGGCGGAATTACAAACCTTTTATACTTATTTAGTTATGAAACAGACTATCCTCGTCACGGGAGGCACTGGCTTTATTGGCTCCCACACTTCCGTTGAACTTATCGAGGCAGGATACAAAGTGGTGATTGTCGACGACCTCTCCAATTCCAAGATTGAGGTCCTTGATGGCATAGAGAAAATCACTGGCGTACGCCCGGCGTTTGAAAAAGTAGACTTGCGCGACAAGGAAGCTGCTGAAAACGTATTCAAAAAATACCCTGACATTGAGGGCATTATCCACTTTGCCGCAAGCAAGGCTGTTGGCGAGAGCGTGCAGAAGCCTTTGCTCTATTATCGCAACAATGTAGTTTCATTGATAAACCTTCTTGAGTTGATGCCAAAATATAATGTGAAGGGCATCATCTTCTCATCGAGCTGCACCGTTTATGGCCAGCCCAAGCCTGAGAACTTGCCTGTCACCGAGACGGCACCTCACCAAAAGGCGACATCGCCTTATGGCAACACAAAGGAAATTAACGAGCAAATCATTTACGATTACATCCACAGTGGCGCTCCTATTAAGAGCATCATCCTCAGGTATTTCAACCCGATAGGCGCACATCCTTCGGCTCTTATCGGAGAGCTCCCCAATGGCGTGCCCAATAACCTCATACCTTACGTCACCCAGACCGCGATGGGCATCCGCAAGCAGCTTACCATCTTCGGCAACGACTATAACACGCCCGACGGAACATGTATTCGTGATTATATATATGTGGTTGACCTCGCCAAGGCTCACGTGGCTGCCATGAGGCGTGTCCTTGACGATGAGGACAGCCCGGTTATCGACTACTTCAACATTGGCACGGGTCGTGGCAATTCTACGCTTGAGATCGTTGAGACCTTTGAACGTGCCACGGGCGTGAAGCTCAATTGGAAGTATGGTCCGCGTCGTGAGGGCGACATCGAAAAGATTTGGGGCGACTGCTCCAAGGCCAACAAGGTGCTCGGATGGAAGGCTGACACGTCGCTCGACGACGTGATGCGCTCTGCTTGGAAGTGGCAGCAGAAGCTCCGTGAGGACGGCGTGATGTAAGTTTTGTTAAAAAACTATTGCCAATCCATTGAGATATAAGTAAAAAGCAGTAACTTTGCACTCGCTGTCACGTGTTGGCAGCATTAAATTCAAACCTTTATAATAGTTTTCTTAAACAAAATGGCAACAAAAATCAGATTGCAGCGCGGCGGCCACAAGGGCTACGCAGTTTACAGAATTGTGATCGCTGACGTTAGAGCACCACGTGATGGTAAGTTTATCGAGAAGATTGGCATGTTCAATCCTAACACCAATCCTGCTACCGTAGATTTGAATTTCGACCGTGCTCTCTACTGGGTAGAGGCAGGCGCACAGCCTACAGACACCGTACGCAACATCCTGAAGGGTGAGGGTGTCTACATGATGAAGCATCTCCGTGGCGGTGTCAAGAAGGGCGCTTTCGACGAGGCTGCTTGCCAGCAGAAGTACGACGCTTGGAAGGCTGCTAAGGAGCAGAAGCTCAACGCTGCTCTCGACGCACAGTCTAAGAGCCGTCAGGAGGCTGCAGCAAAGGCTCTCGAGGCTGAGAAGAAAGTCAACGAGACCATCGCGAAGAAAGTGGCAGACAAGAAGGCCGCTGAGGCTGCCGCAAAGGCAGAGGCTGAAGCTGCAAAGGCTGCTGAGGCCGCAAAGGCTGCTGAGGCTGACAATGCTGAGGCTCCTGCAGAGGCATAAGCCTTTCGTAAAAGTCGTATCAGGAAAATTGGGCGTTGCTCTCACTATAGGTGGGGGCAACGCTTTTTTTATTCTTGGCCTAATCTTTTCAGCGAAAAGGGGCGCGATTAGGAATTTATTTTGTAAGTTTGCAAATCGATACTATCTACAATTATCTATGGACAACTATATTGTTTCCGCAAGGAAATACCGGCCAATGACATTCTCTTCTGTGGTGGGGCAGGATTCGCTTACCACAACCTTGAAGAATGCCGTTAGGACAGGCAAGCTGGCACATGCTTTTCTCTTTTGCGGGCCGCGTGGAGTGGGAAAGACCACTTGCGCCCGCATCTTCGCGAAAGCCATAAATTGCGAGAACCCCACAAGCGACGGTGAGGCTTGCAACGAGTGTGAGAGTTGCCGGGCCTTCAACGAGGGAAGGTCTATGAACATCTTTGAGCTTGACGCGGCAAGCAACAACTCTGTGGAGAACATAAAGACGCTCATGGAGCAAACCCTTATACCGCCACAGACAGGCAAGTACAAGGTATTCATCATAGACGAGGTGCACATGCTCTCGCAGGCCGCTTTCAACGCCTTCCTTAAAACATTGGAAGAGCCGCCAGCGCATGTCATATTCATCCTTGCAACCACAGAGAAGAACAAGATTCTCCCGACCATCCTTTCCCGTTGCCAGATTTACGACTTCGAGCGCATGACGGTGCCTGAGATAGTAAACCATTTAACCATGGTGGCAGACAAGGAAGGCATAACGTGTGAGGAAGAGGCCCTGAACGTCATAGCCGAGAAGGCCGATGGCGGAATGCGTGACGCGTTGTCCATTTTCGACCAAGTGTCGAGTTTCTGCCAGGGACACATCACTTATGAGAAGGTACTTCAGGATCTCAACGTGCTCGATGCCGACAACTATTTCAAGATTATCGACCTCTCTCTTGAGAACAAGGCCTCAGACATAATGGTGTTGCTCGACGGCATCATTCAGCGCGGCTTCGATGGAAGCAATGTCGTCAATGGTCTTGCCTCGCACGTGCGCAACGTGATGATGGCAAAAGACGAGCAGACGCTTCGCCTTCTTGAAGTGAGCGAGAGCCAACGAACCAAATACAAGGAGCAGGCTAAGAAATGCCCGTTGCCATTCCTTTACAAGGCGTTGAAAATCCTGAACGAGTGTGATGTGCAATATCGCCAAAGCAGCAACAAGCGTCTTTTGGTTGAGCTGACTCTCATACGCGTGGCTCAACTCACCCAGCCAGACGACACTGACGTGCCGGCTGGTGGGCGTGGCCCTATGAGATTGAAATCCCTGTTCAAGAAAAACAACGTGGTGCAGCCTAAACCGGCCATACAGGTGGCTGGGGCCGCACGGAGACTGGTGGCGCATGCCAACTCTACAGACAATAAGCAAAAAGTTGAAACCGCGGAAAAACCAACAGTTGCCGAAAGGCCTGTCAAGCCAACAACCGCGGTAAGTGGCGGAACCACTTTCCATTTTAAGAACATAGGAATGACTTTCGGCGATCTTCGCCAAAAGCCAAAGACTGGTGACGGAGTAGAGGCTGTGGCCGTGGACGAGGCAGCCGCGAAGAAGCTTGAGGAGAAAAAGGTTGAGGAAACATTCACCGATGATGACCTCATAAGGGAATGGGTTTCCATGTGCAACCGCATGCCTCAAAAGTTCGTGGGCCTTGCGTCTCGCTTGAAGAATATAGTTCCACGCATTACCGAGTACCCCAACATGGAAGTCGTGGTGGACAATCAGTTGCTTCTTGACCAAATATCAGCCATCAAGAAAAACATCCGTGCTACCATGCGTGTGCGTCTTCACAACAGCTTGATAGAGTTCTCGCCTCGTCTGGCCAAGCAAAACGAGAACGAGCGCGCTCTTACCAAGTTGGAGGTCTTCGATGCCATGAGAAAGCGCAACCCCGCTATTGAGAAGTTGCGCCTTGGATTGAAATTGGAGCTAAGTTGACATCTTGCTAAATGAGTGGCATGCCGAGCTTTGCGCATTCCTCGCGCATGTCCTCTGGCCAGATGCTTGCCTGTATTTCACCGATATGCGCCTTGTGGAGCATCACCATGCAGAGGCGGCTTTGGCCTATGCCGCCGCCAATGCTGAGGGGCAACTTGTCGTTGAGCAACTGCTGGTGGAAATATAGCTTCTCGCGTTCTTCCTGATGCTCAATCTTCAGCTGGCGTATCAAGCTCTCCTTGTCTACACGTATGCCCATCGAGCTAAGCTCAAACGAGCGTCCAAGCACGGGATACCAAATCAGGATGTCGCCATTTAGTCCGGCCTTGCCGTTTTCTGATATTGTGGACCAGTCGTCGTAGTCGGCCGCGCGGCCGTCATGCTTGTTGCCGTCCGACAGTTTTCCTCCAATGCCTTCCACGAACACGGCGCCATACTTTTCGCAGATGGCGTTCTCACGCTCGTGTGGGGTCAAGTCTGGATACATGTCGAGCAAGTCTTGCGAGTGGATGAAGTGAATCTCCCTTGGCAGGAAAGGCTTGAGCTGCGGGAAATTCTCGCAGGCGAGAAACTCCGTTCGAAGAATGGCGCTGTAAATTCTCTTCACTATGTCTTCCAGGAAACTGATGGTGCGTTGTTCGCTGGTGATTACCGCCTCCCAGTCCCATTGGTCAACATATAGCGAGTGCAGGTTGTCGAGCTCCTCGTCGGCACGTATGGCGTTCATGTCGGTATAGATGCCATAGCCTGGCTCCACACCGAACTTGGCGAGAGTCAGTCGTTTCCATTTTGCCAGAGAGTGCACCACCTCTGCCTTTGCCTCATTCATGTCCTTGATAGGGAACGATACTGGACGTTCCACGCCGTTGAGGTCGTCGTTGATGCCCAAGCCCTTGAGCACGAACAATGGCGCCGTGGCTCTGCTGAGGCGAAGCTCGGTGGAGAGGTTTTGCTGGAAAAACTCTTTTATCATCTTGATGCCATGCTCTGTCTGGCGACGATCCAAGAGCGTCTTATAATCTTTTGGCTTTATTAATTGACTCATGTTTTGTTTTGGTTTTCTCTCTTTATTATTTAATTTGCAAGCAAAGTTACTCAATTATTATTAATTGGCAATGTTTTCGCGGTTTTATTTTCTCATACTGTCACAAATAAAATGCAATTGTTGTCTTTTTGTGATGATAGAGGATAATTTTGTGGTCTTGGTCAATTAAATGTGCCTCAGGCTATATACATTAAGGGATTTGTTGTAACTTTGCATACGAACAAACACATTGCTTATGATAGAATATGACCTTGAAAAGATAAAGGCGGTCATCTTTGATGTCGATGGCGTGCTATCGGCAAATACCGTGTCGATGGATGAAAATGGCTTGCCATTGCGTACGCTCAATATCAAGGATGGCTATGCCATACAGCTTGCCGCCAAGATGGGTCTCAAGTGCGCCATTATCACAGGTGGCGACTCGGAGGCAATCAGGAAGCGTTACGAGTATCTTGGCATGACCGACGTGTTCATGAAATGCTCGGTTAAGATCAAGACCTATGAGATGTTCCTGAGGGAGCATGGTCTCAGCGATGACAATATAATATATGTAGGCGACGACATCCCCGACTATGAGATAATGAAGCGTGTCGGTTGTCCGTGTTGCCCAAGCGACGCATGCGAGGAGATACGTCAGATGTCGGTCTACGTTTCGCCTTACAGTGGCGGAAACGGCTGCGCGCGCGATGTTCTGGAGCAAGTGTTGCGTGCCCAAGGCAAATGGCTCAGCTCATCAAAGGCTTTTGGGTGGTGATAAATATATAAAGAAGTATTCAGCATTGAAAAAGTTGATTTTGGCAAGCAACTCTCCTCGAAGGCGTGAGTTGCTCAAGGGACTTGACCTCGACTTTGAGGTGAGGGTGAAACGTGGAGTGGGAGAGAAGTTTCCCAAAGACATACCAGCGGAAAGCGTGTCGGAGTATATTTCCAGGGAGAAAGCTGACGCTTACGACATAACCGATGATGAGATATTGCTCACCGCCGACACCGTGGTCATACTCGACGGTGAGATAATGGGCAAGCCTAAAGACGCTGAAGCGGCACGTGACATGCTGCACCGGTTGAGCGGGCACACCCATCATGTCGTGACAGGCGTGACTATAAAGACCACGCGGGGAAGCAAGTCGTTCTCTGACGTCACGGCCGTGACTTTCAGACAGTTGGCCGATGATGAGATAAATTATTATATTGACCGTTACAAGCCGTTCGACAAGGCTGGCTCTTATGGCGTGCAAGAGTGGATTGGGTATATAGGCGTTACCCATATCGACGGCAGTTTTTATAACGTCATGGGTCTTCCTGTTGAGCGCGTTTACGAGGAACTTAAAAAGTTCATGTAGTATAAATATATCTTTAAACATTACAAACAATATGAAAACAATGCTTTTAACGCTTGCTGTTGCCGCCCTTGGCGTGCCAGCATCGGCGCAAACGTCGGCCAACGTGGCTTATCAAGACGGTAACGTGCGCATCACGATGATAGCCGATGGCGCAGCCAGGCTTGAGTATGCGCCTGACGGCAAGTTCGTGGACAACAAATCGCAGGTGGCGGTCATCAGGGATTACGCTCCCGTGAGCTACAAGGTGAGCGACAAGTCAAAGACGGTGCGCATCAGCACCGACGCCATGACCATTACTTACGTAAAGGGTAAAGGCCCCTTCACCTCCGCCAACCTTTCCATCGTCTCGGCAAAGAAGAAAGGCGCGCTGCCTTTCTCATGGAAACCCGGACAGAAAGACGATGGCAACCTGAAGGGAACTTACCGTACGCTCGACGGCTATGATGGCGACTTGAATAATGGCAAGCCAATGCCCATTGAAGACGGGGTGCTCTCCAAGAGCGGATGGACATTAATCAACGATTCTAAGTCGTATCTCTTCGACCGTAGCGAGTGGCCGTGGGTTGAGGAACGGCCCGACACGACTAAGGCCCAAGACTGGTATTTCCTGGCCTATGGCCACGACTACAAGAAGGCGCTTCGCATGTTCACCAAGTTCTCAGGCAAGGTGCCTTTGCCACCTCGTTATGCCTTCGGCTACTGGTGGTCGCGCTATTGGAGCTATTCTGATGACGAGCTTCGTGAGCTCGTGGACAACTTCCATCAGTATAACATTCCGCTCGACGTGCTTGTGGTCGACATGGACTGGCATTACAATCAAGCTCCGCGAGGCGGATGGACGGGTTACACATGGAACCGCTCCCTCTTCCCCAACCCCAAGGGATTCCTGAGCTGGGTCAAGGACAACAAGCTGCAGGTGACCATGAACCTCCATCCCGCCGACGGCATAAAGACGTGGGAGGAGAAATGGTCGGCCATGTCTGAATGGATGGGCAACGACACGGCTCTGCACAAGGACATACCTTATGAGGGCTCAAACAAGCGTTTCATGACAGGATGGCTCAACAACGTGCTTCATCCCATGGAGAAAGATGGCGTTGACTTCTGGTGGCTTGATTGGCAACAATGGATTAACGACAAGAAGCTGACCAACCTTAACAACACGTGGTGGATAAATTATGTGATGTTCTCCGACATGGAGCGTAACCGCGACACTCGCCCAATGCTTTACCACCGTTGGGGCGGACTTGGCAACCATCGTTACCAGATAGGCTTTTCGGGTGACGCCATGATCTCTTGGAAGTCGCTCGACTTCCAGCCTTATTTCAACAGCACCGCCTCAAATGTACTTTATTGCTATTGGAGCCACGACATTGGCGGTCACATGCATGCCAACAGCATTGACCCGGAGATGTATGTGCGTTGGATGCAGTTTGGCTTGTTCAGCCCCATACTGCGTAGCCATTCCACGAAGAACGCTGGCTTGAACAAGGAGCCCTGGGTGTTCAGCTATCCTGTCACGCGCATTCTCCGCAACATCGTGAAGGAGCGATATGTGCTAAACCCCTACATCTATACCATGGCGCGCAAGACTTATGACAACGCGTTGCCCCTTTGCCGACCAATGTACTACGACTATGCCGACTGCCCGCAGGCTTACGAGATGAAGAATGAGTACATGTTTGGCGACGACATGATTGTTCGCCCTGTCACGACACCGAGAGACGGTGCCAAGGCCACCGCCGAGGTTTGGCTGCCAAAGGGCAACGACTGGTATGAGACGGCCTCAGGCAAGCTCATCAAAGGTGGGCAGACCGTGAGAAATGGTTTCCAGCTCGATGAGATTCCAGTCTATGTAAAAGCCGGCAGCGTGATACCGATGTATGCCGACACGCTGAAGAACCTTCGGGGCAACGACAACCCCGTGGTCGTGAGCGTGTACCCGGCTGACGGTGACTGCGAATCCAAGGCCGAATATTATGAGGATGCAGGCAACGACAAGCAATATGCCTCGCAATATGCGGTCACGCCTCTCTCGGCTTCTCGCAGGGGCAACAAGCTCGCTGTGACAATCGGCGCGCGAAAAGGCTCTTACGCCGGAATGCCGCAAGACAGGAAATACCAAGTGAAGGTGGTGGCCTCAGTGGTTCCGCAGGAGGTGAAGGTGAACGGCAAGACCGTCAATTTCAGCTACGACGGCATGTCGCTATCATTGCTTGTCGACTTGAGCGATACAAACTGCTCAGCTGTTAAGACGGTGGAGATTACATATCCAGACAACAACCAGTGTGTCGCCAACGGTGAGATAGGCCAGATGCGCCGTGTGCGCAACAATGTTTACCAACTCAAGACGCGCAACGCCGGCATAGTGCTCACCGATGACCTCGCCAACATGGAGTGCGCCGGAAGGGCTATCACCTACGATCCAAAGTGCTTCACGGAGATAATAAACTTCTTCCGCGACCGGTTCGCCCACCTTGACAGTGTGCTGAAAGAGCAGAAACTCAACGAAGACGACTATAAGTTCTTCGTCGACTACACATATTGATATAGCTGATAGGTAATATTATTTAGAGTATACAAGTCAGGGCAGGACTCCTCGTTTGGGGTCCTGCCCTTTTTGGATGCTCGCATGAACGGCAACGCGAGCCACGTAGAAATGTAAAATATTATTGCCAAAATTTAACACTTGATAACTGGTGCTTTTAGAGCGGGAAAAAGGCTCGGAGGCGCCCTTTTGCAGCATCGCCAGCAGGTTTTTGGCCAAAAACCGTTGCCGTTACGGTGCAATCGCATCGCGATTACACCGTAACGGCATCGCGATTACACCGTAACGGCGTCGCGATTACACCGTAACGGCGACGCGATTACACCGTAACGGCGACGCGATTTTGCTGTCAGAAAACTGTTGGAAATATAATAGCTTGATAGTCAGATGTTTATCAAAATAGCCCATAATCGCCTCATTTCGAGCGAAGCGACGGCTTGGTTGAAAAAAATGGATTCACAGAATACCATTTGTAAATTATTATTATCATATTGCAGAGGCCGGTTTTATGCCGGCCTCTGCAGCGTAAGAGAAAGTCTCAATAACGCATCGCGTGAAATGAAAACATCCATACGATGCGTTACGGATGCTTATTTCTTTATTATCTTGCCTACGATATTGTTCATGTAGGCCCTGACGTCTGTCCAGCGGTAGTAAGGCCCCTTGAATGCCTTTATGGGCAGCGTTGCCTCGTTCTCGTTGAGCAGCACCTTCACCAGCACGTCTTTCTTTGGGTGCTTGGCATCCTTATAGAACACGAACTGGACGTTGCACGCCATCGGGAACACGTTGTACACGTCCCAATCCTCAGCGTCGATCTTGTCGAGCGAAGAGCGTGGGTTGCCGTAGCCGTTGATGTTGAGCAGGCAGACAAGCGGCAGCACGTCGCTCTCGTGGGCAAAGCGCATGGTGGCGCCGGGATGAGGCAAGGTGACGCATGTGTCGGCAGTCTCCATGATGTTCTTCACGAGATTGAGCTGAGTGTACATTCCGGCTCCGTCGTTGAGCTTGTTAGGTCCAGCGTACGAATACCAGAAAGCCGTTGTCATGAGCCATTGGTTGTAGAGCTCCTCCTCGGAGAAGATGTCCCACATGGGCTTGAACTGATGGCGCAGCTCCGTGCTTTGCAAGGCTATGGTCGTGTCGAACAGTTGCGTGGCAAGCGCGCTCTCGTTCACGTGCTTAGCGTAGTCGGGGTCATTGAAGATGGTCTTCATCATGTGTGGTGCCTTGTTGTGGCGCTTATTAAACGCGTTCAGGCTGTCCACGGCTGCCTTGGTGCGGGTGAGCGACGCGTAAGGGCTCGTGGCGTCATCGTTCATGTAGTACATGTCGTGGTAAGAAGCGTCGCTCTTGAACTTTATTTTCGGGTTGAGCGCGGCAAGTTGCAGCAGCTCGTTCTCCATCGACAGTATGCAGCGAATGACCACCGTGGAGCGTGCGTCAACGTTGGTGACACCGGCGAACACCTGCGGGAAACGCTCGAACATGCGCTTGGCAATGCCACGGTGTTGCTCGGCGCCCAGCTGCGTCAGTTCTCCATCGCGGCTCATGCCCTGAGCGCGCATCTCCTTCACCAAGGCAAACACCTCCTTGCCTCGTGGGGTGAGCTTGCCGAGAGAGTCGGCATGGGCAAGAGTGTAGTAAGGCTTGTTGAACGCGTTTTTGCCGATGAGCCAGCGAGAGCCATGACGACCGTAGTGGCTGATATAGAAAGGCTCGTAACCACTTGGCGAAGGCGTGAGCTTCTTGGTTGGCACGGGATAGTCGCGATAGTTGTTGGCGGCGAGGTTTGGGTTCTCCTTGATTTCCTGTCTCGAGCGTTGGGCGTTAATGCCAATCAACGGCAGCGAGAGAAAGGCAAGTAAAAGGATGTTTTTTTTCATGTTTTGGCTTTTAATAAAGTTTAGTGTAAAAAATATTCTTAATTGTCATGTACAAAGTTAACAATAACTATTGAATCTGGCAAGGAAAGCGTTGCTGTTTAAGCTATTTTGTGTTGTTTTGCAATGAACATGAAATGATAGACACGTAAACTCTGTTTTTTGTGCTAATTGCTTATATTTTCCTTGAATAAATTTGGAGATATGGGAAATTATCAGTAAATTAGGGCGTAAGATTGCCTAGTCGGGCAAATTCATCGATACCAACCCCAATTATCCGCGTATGAAAAGAGCCGTGCCCATATTGTTGGTTTCCATATGCTGTATTTCCTCAGCGGCCCAATTGTCATTTGCTTCAGACCCAACACCCTTCTTGGGACAAAGTCACGATGTCTTTTGCACACTCTCAGGCAAGCTATGCGGCTATGTGGTTGGATGAAACATTTAAAGGCAAAACGAATAATAAAATTATGTATGAATATGTAAATAAATTGAATGATGCTTTTGTGGGTTTTTGCACTTTCTCAATAGAGAATAACATGATAACAGTAGGTAATACTCTTAATGAAGTAATTGTAAATGGAAAACGTAAAAAATAAACAAAGGAGTGCCTTTCATTTCGTCTTTGCAATTGGTATCTTGCTACTTCTTTTTGTGTCGTGCAAATCCAATTCGTACCTTGATATATTGACAGGGGGAAGTATAAGATTTTGGCAGGATTATCCAGATAAAGACTATTATATGTCTTTCGACAAACGAACACGCAGAATAAAGACTTATGACTCAAATCTCAAAAGGATATATGGAAATTGTATGGAGATAGGAACAAAGGGAATGTATTTCAGAATATCAGGTACTCGTGTTTTTACTAGTTGGGGAGCTCATGGAAAGATTCCGTCTGGTTCGTTTGAATTATTAGAGATAAACGACAACAAACTGATCCTGAAAAGGTCATATGGAAATGCTGTGACATTAATCAAATATAATAGAAATGAATAGTAATTGGTACAGTTGATAACACTCTTGGCATGACTGTCGATTCAAGTACACGTATGACTGCAACCAGCTCGCAAGAGTTGAGAATTTAGCCATCGCCCCCGTGTACAAGGACAGTTTCACGTTCGTTGACGGCTCAGAGGAAGATACGGAATATGAATACGACGAAAACGGCAACATGAAGAAAGACTTGAACCGCGGGATTTGCAGGATTCGATATAATTGCCTAAATTTGCCGTCGAGAGTCGACTTCTCGGACGGGAGTCGGATAACATATACTTATGACGGAGGAAGACGGAAGTTGAGGACGGATTATTACATTAACCCATTGACGGCATCGGTGCCGCAACTGTCGGGAGGCGCGGGCACTGCCGGTGAGGTCGTCAGAGGCAGACTTCTCGGGTATTGTGCAAATAGCTAACAATAACTCTTTAATCTGGCAAGGAAAGCGTTGCTGTTTAAGCTATTTTGTTTAACTTTGCAACGATTATGAATGGAAAACATACTCATATATATATCATGGCTCTTGTGGCCTTCGTGATCCTTGCAAGTTTCGCGGCAATCGGTTTGGCTACATTCAGGGCTGACGACACCATGCCACAAGACACGGTGGACAGGCGGCAGGTCAAAAAGTCGCAACCCGTGGCGGTAAAGAGGGACACGGTGCGCAAGGCCACCGTGACCGACTCGCTGCCCGACAATGACCCAACCGTGAGGGGAACGCTTACCGACAGTTGGGGCAATCCAATGAGTGGCGTGGTGGTGAGCGACGGCTATACGTGCACTGTCACCAACGACAAGGGCATGTATATATTCATGCGCGACAAGAACGCGCGATTCGTGTGGTATTCAGTGCCTGCCGATTGTGAGATACCGACACATTCGTCAACCGACAGGACTGCTTTTTTTTATAAGCCATTGCTGGCAAGGCAAAACGAATACAACTTCACCTTGAAACGCCTGTCTGGAGGCCCGGAGCACGATTATAAACTAATCGTCTTCGGTGACCCACAGATAACCAATGCCTTTAGTCCTTATTACACGGGCCCCGACGATAACCCGATACAGAAGAGTGACCTTGCCCGTTTCACCGACGAGACAATGGCCGACGTGAGACAAACCATAGCCTCCTTGCCGGAGGCCATGCCCGTGTATGCCATATCCATGGGCGACGACGTGCAGTATTACGGTGGCTACAACGCGAGATTGGAACGACAGATACGTGAGGCATTGGGCTCGTCGAGAGCTACGGTGTTCTCCGTGATAGGCAACCACGACCAAGACGGCAAGAGCCTGTATGTCAGGAAGTGGGAACAGAGCTTTGGCCCGACCGACTTCAGCTTTGACCGTGGTGACGTGCATTATGTCTGTCTCAACGACGTGCATTTCTATCGTGGCATGCTTTATTGGCAACCAGGTGAACTGACGGCATCACAACTGCGTTGGCTTCACGAAGACCTATCTTTCGTCAGTCGCGACAAGAAGGTCGTGTTGTGTTACCACATTCCTCTCACCATGGGCAATCGCCCACGCAGGGGAGCGTCACCGCTAGACCTTGATTCAGAGCCAGGCCATTACACATCGTCGGTCTTTAAGCGCGTGCTCAACGAACTGAAGGTTTTCAGAGGAGGCTACGAACTGTTTTGCGGCCATACCCATTTTGCCATCAACCACGAGATTGATTTCAATGGCGGGCACATAATAGAGCATTGCCATGCCGCCGCTTGTGGCACCATTTGGCAGTCTAACATAAATATCTGCGGCACGCCAAATGGATATTATGTCTATTCCTTGAATGGGACGAACATCACGGACTGCTACTATAAGGGCACGTTCTGGCCACGGTCACGGCAGATGACATTGTTCAGGGCCTCGACCGATTTCAATGGCGAGTCGTATGCAGCCGATTGGCGGTTGCCAGAAGACAGTGGGGCGATTATAGCCAACGTGTTCAATGCCGACTCGCGGTGGCGAGTCTATGCCGTGGAAAACGGCGTTGAGCGTGAGATGCGACGCGTCAATCATCAGGGGCAAGACGCTTTCGCCACTGGCTATCATCACCGTTACTCAAAGTCGGTGAGCTACCAGTTCGTGAGCAAGAGGAATGGCTATCTCATAATGAACCATCTATATTATTATGTGCCTCGCTCAGCCGAGAGCCGCATAATGGTGAAGGTGAAAGACGCTTATGGCAACACGTACACGTCGTCGACCGACGATGTGATAAGTGAGCCTTTCTTCAATTTTGCGCATTATTATGAAGAAAAACGATAAATTATCTTCTTTTCCCTTTGTTTTGTCTATAAAAGGCAGTATCTTTGCGAGAGATATATAACCGGACAATAACGTAAACCTGAAATGAGACAAATAAAAATCACTAAAGCTATTACAGCTCGTAACAGCGAATCTTTGGATCGCTATCTCGCTGAGATAGCCCGTGAGCCAATGCTCACACCAGAAGATGAAGCTTCTCTTGCCCAGAAAATTCATCTTGGAGGAAAGGAGGGCTTGAAGGCGAGAGACCGGCTTGTCAATTCCAACTTGCGTTTCGTGGTTTCCGTGGCAAAGCAATATCAACATCAAGGCATCTCGCTTGTGGACCTTATCAACGAGGGAAACATAGGCTTGGTGAAAGCCGCCGAGAAGTTTGACGAGACCCGTGGATTCAAGTTCATCAGCTATGCTGTTTGGTGGATTCGGCAAAACATCATGGAAGCCCTTGCCGTGAAAAGTCGCATCATACACGTGCCAATGAACCAGATGGGCGTGGCCCTGAAGGTGAACAGGGCCACGGAGGCTTTCCTTCAGAAAACCGGGAGGATGCCTTCCGTTCATGAGATTTCGGTGGAGACAGGACTTGATGAAGACGTGATAGAGTCAGCAAAAGACGCAAACAATAGGCCGACAAGCATTGACGCCCCATTGGGCGACGATACCAGTGACAACACGATTGGCGAAATGCTAACGTCGGACGACAATACCTTCATTTCAGACAAGTCGGTAGACAACGCGTCGCTAAACAAGTTTATTGAGGATTTGCTCAAAGAGGTGCTTACCGATCGCGAGCAAGTCATCGTGAAGGCGTCGTTTGGCATAGGGAGTCCTGAGAAAAGCCTTGAGGAACTTGCCAGCGACATGGGCATGACAAGGGAGCGCATAAGGCAGGTGAAGGAAAAGGCAATAAGGAAAATAAGGCACTCGCCTGCGGCAAAGATTCTGAAACAGTATTTGGGATAACAAGGATTGACTGCAGATTAAAAATCTGTCTAATACGCTCGTGGATAGGCGGATATTCAGAAATTATTATTAACTTTGCAGTCGATAACATGATTTTATGACAGGGGTACTTGCTAAACCCCCTTTAACAAAACAAGAAATGACAAGACAACCACGTGCTGAAGTGAGTGTGATGTTCATGCTCTTCAGTGTATTTTTTTGTGTTTGCCTCATATTGGCAAACATTCTTGAAACCAAGCAGATAGCCATCGGCCCGGTAAACTTGACGGGGGGCTTGATAGTTTTTCCGGTTTCTTACATCATCAACGATTGCGTTTGTGAGGTATGGGGCTATCGCAAGGCCCGATTGCTTATATGGATGGGCTTTGCCATGAATTTCTTTTTCGTGGCAATGGGCGCATTGTGCGATTGGATTCCCGGCGCGCCATATTGGAACAACAATGACGGTTTCCATGCCATCTTCGGGCTCGCGCCTCGTATTGCCGCCGCCTCGTTCGTGGCGTTTCTCGTTGGCAGTTTCATGAACGCCTTTGTAATGAGCCGGATGAAGATCCATGACCAGGGACGCCATTTCTCCGCCCGCGCGATATTGAGCACCGTGGCTGGAGAGAGTTGCGACTCCGTGATATTCTTTCCGCTTGCCCTTGGTGGAGTGGTGCCATGGGCTGAAATACCAAGCCTCATGTTGTGGCAAGTGTTCCTGAAGACCTTTTACGAGGTAATAGCCTTGCCGCTCACCATACGCGTGGTGAAACTATTGAAAGAGCACGAGAGTGAGGATGTCTATGACAATGGCGTTGACTACAACATACTTAAGATATTCAATATTTAACACATACGATGACAGAAAGAAACGAGGAGGGGCTCAAGGCCCTTGGCAAGAAAACTCAATACAGGATGGATTACGCTCCCGAAGTGCTTGAGACTTTCGTGAACAAGCATCAAGGCAACGACTATTGGGTGAGGTTCAACTGCCCTGAATTCACGTCGCTGTGCCCTATCACGGGCCAGCCCGATTTCGCGGAGATTCGCATTAGTTATATTCCAGACGTGAGGATGGTGGAGAGCAAGAGCTTGAAACTCTATCTGTTCTCCTTTCGCAATCACGGCGACTTTCATGAGGATTGCGTGAACATCATCATGAAGGACTTGATAAAGCTGATGGATCCGAAATACATAGAAGTGACGGGACTGTTTACCCCACGTGGCGGCATAAGCATATATCCTTATGCCAACTATGGCCGCCCGGGCACGAAGTATGCGGAGTTGGCAGAGGAACGCTTCGCCACGCACGAGTGAGTGTAAACCAACTTCTTGTTTTTATCCATCAAGTGTCGGGTAGGCTCTTGATGGATTCTTTTTCGCCCACTACCCATATTATGTCGCCAGCGGCAAACTCGCGATTGGGATTCATGCAGGTAAGACTGTCTTGACCTTCCTCAACGCCAACCACCATGCAATTGTATTGCTCTCGTATGCCGCTCTCTTTGAGAGTACGGCCAATGAAAGGACTGTTCTTGCCAAGTTTGACCTTTTGCAATTTCATCTCCCTATGTTCAATCTGTGTGTCTTCGTCCTCAAGGTTAGTCTTTATCGCTTGCGCGAAGACTTGTAGTTGCTCATCGTTGCCAATGGCTTGTAGGCGGTCGTTGGGAAAGACAATGGTATTGCCACCTGGGATGTTTATGCGTTTGTGGCCACGGAGAATGCTGCTCACATACACCCCGAACCGCGAACTGAGCTTTAGTTCGCCAAGGGTCTTGCCTGCCCAAAACGAGTTCATGGGCACGTCGACATCTGAAATGTGTATGTCGCGTTCAACGAGGTTCTTTTCAAATTGTGGCTTGCTTTTGCCTTCTACCTGTGCCTTGATTTCGCGAGAACGAAGGTTGGCTATGAAACGCCGTTCCATGCTTATCGAACTTTTCTTGAGCCTACGCGATAAAGCCATGATGAATATGAGCGTCACGGCAAGGGTTATCACTATGGCGTTTGCGAAACGAGCGAGGTAGTTGCAGACATAGAACAGTATGGCAGCCGCAATGGTTATCCTGAACAGTACGGTGAAGATAAGTGGAAGACGGTTGAGGCGGCTTTCGGTCCACAGCTCCTTGAATTCCTCGCTATGGTTGTTTTTCATGACCAAGGCTCGCATGAAAGGCGATATGCAGACGAACGTCAAGAGTCCTGTGACTCCATTCGCCCACCAATGGGGCAGGATGTGGCGGAAGAATTGCAGCGCGAAAGTCAGCATTACCGCGGTCACGGCTATGCACAACACGGTGTAGATGAGCGTGTTTATGGCCATCTTGCGCAACAGGCGACGCCAGACCGACTGTTCCTTGGTCGTGGTCTGGTGGGCGGTGCCCAAGTGGTTGAGCCGTCGGGTCCATCTGCGTGGCAATATCTTCGTGATGCCATTATAGGCTGGTACGGCAGCACGTATCATGTAGGGAGTGATGAACGTTGTGACAACGCTCACGGCCACGATTACTGGATAGATGAAATCGCTGATGACTTTAAGCGACAGTCCGAGAGAGGCGATGATGAAGGCAAACTCGCCAACCTGCGCCATGGAAAAACCGCAACGCATGGCCGTTTTCAATGGTTGACCAGACAACATGTAGCTGAATGTTCCCAATACGCCTTGGCCAACCATGATGGCAACCACGAGAACGATGATTGGCAACGCGTATGCTACAAGGACATGAGGGTCAACGAGCATGCCCACCGATACGAAGAAAATCGCGCCAAAGAGGTTTTTCACGGGAGCTACGACCCTTTCGATACGCTCCACCTCTATCGTCTCGGCAAGTATGCTGCCCATGACAAACGCGCCAAAGGCAGAGGAGAAACCTACGGCCGTGCTTATCCATGCCATGGCGCAACAAAGGCCAAGGGCCACGATGACAAGGGTCTCGTCGGTCATCAGCTTGCGGGTGACGCGAAGCAGCGTGGGGATGACATAAAGGCCAACGAGAAACCAGAGTATGAGGAAAAAGCCTATTTTCAACAGCGAACCTATCATTTGCGCCCCGTCAGGGTCGCTGCCAGAGGCTATTGCCGACAGCATGACCATCATCACAATGGCGAGGATGTCTTCAAGAATCAAGACGCTCATGACGAGCTTGGCGAACGATTGTTGGGAAAGCCCCATGTCGTCGTATGCCTTGTAGATGATGGTGGTGGACGACATGGCGAGCATGCCACCAAGGAAAACGCAGTCCATCTGGCTCCAACCAAAGAGGTGTCCCACGCTCATGCCGGTCATGGACATGAAAAACACCGTGCACACGGCCGCTATGACGGGAGCCAAGCCCATTTTCAGGATCTTTTTGAATGAAAAGTCAAGACCGAGCGAGAAAAGCAGGAACATCACGCCGATGTCGGCCCACGTTTGTATGTCGGCCTTGTCAACAACCGACATGGTAAGTGGCAAGTGTGGAGACACTATGAAGCCGGCTACGATATATCCAAGCACTAAGGGTTGTTTGAGGCGCTTGAAGATGAGGGTCACCATGCTTGCGACGATGAGTATCAATGCCAAGTCTTTTACAAGGGCTGGAAGTTCTGCCATAGGTATGCTTTCTTTTATATTCAGTCTTATCCTATGCTCAAAGTTACGAGTAATCAACGATAGAGCAAACTATTTGTCCCAATATTTATGTTGCCGATTTGATTTGTTGTCATTAAAAAAATGCGTAAATTTTTTTATGCCTGCTTAATTTTTATCCCACTTTTTCCTTATAAACCTTAATTCCGCAACACTATTATAAATTAAACTTTTTAAGTTCTTGAGCAACAAAAAGTTGTCCGGGATTTTGTCATATCGAAGATTTCACTTATCTTAGTGTTGCAAATATAAACAAGAGAATCCGACGGTAGACATGGCAAAAATACGAATTAAATCTGTGAAACTCACTCCTTTTGGGGGAATATTTTCGGGTCATGGAGCAATTTGACTCCACATTGTCATCTGTAATCGACTCGACCCTCGGTCTAAGATGTAGATCGTTCGGTTATCAGATAACGTCTACAACTTATGGGTATGATACTGCGTATTGAGAGGACATCTACACGCAAGAAGGACGTTGAAGGGCTTAGCTGCGGATTTGAGGGTATATGTTTTGGTTCACGACATATAAATGCGACTTCCATGAAAACCTTGCATGGCATGGAAAGAAAAAAGCAACTCGCCTGCGTGTTTTCCAAAACGCTGACGATGGTGCCTTAAACCTTCCAAACAATACCATGACCTGCACGCAATGCGCCCACGTAGAAATGTAAAATATTATTGCCGAAATTTAACACTTGGAAACAGGGGCAAATAGAGCGGAAAAAGGGTAGCCTTACGCCCTTTGACAATACCGTCGGCCGGTTTTTTGCCAAAAATGTTTGCCGTTACGGTGCAATCGCGTCGCGATTACACC
>ERZ1673741.918-NODE-918-length-27594-cov-5.678347_pt1 | contig 27594 bp, 13 predicted proteins | sample MGYA00580209_ERZ1673741 | MGnify/ENA primary metagenome ERZ1673741 (study PRJEB41218, sample SAMN15661754) | gut metagenome | host: Homo sapiens | place: Canada: London | collected 2015-08-20/2019-03-30 | study: EMG produced TPA metagenomics assembly of... | reverse complement strand
GGACGTGTTGCAGTAGACCAGTTCGCACCCCGCCGCTTTCGCCGCCGCAGGACTGCACTTGCCCGCCGCGTAATCCAGCCGCTCCTGGTTCAGGTCCGTCACCACCACCTGCGCGCAGCCCGCGTAGTGGATTGCCAACTCAACTGCCGCAAGACCCATCGGTCCCGCGCCGCCGAGGATTGCCAGCCTGCCGCCCCGCTTGGCACCGTCCGTGCGGTGATAGTTCGTGTAGTCGGTGTGATACATCCCCTTGAACGCGCGCAGCACGCAGCCGATCGGCTCCACCAGCGCGCCCTTGTAGTAGCTGTCGCCCGCATACGGCAGCAGGCAGCCGCGCTCCAGCACGATCTGCGGAACGATTGCATACAGCGTGTCGCCGCCAATCCAGCGGTAGGAGTAGCCGGGGTCGTAGTTGTTCTCCAGCTTCAGCGCGGGCTGAATGACCACCCGCTGGCCGACCTGCCACTTGCCGGTGAGGTCATCGCCGACCTCCAGAATGTCACCGCACATTTCGTGCCCGATGATGACCGGATGCTCCGCAATATCCGGCGGCACGCGCTTGTGTGCCGTCCCCTGAATGACTGCTTTGTAGGTGGACGCGCAGAGCGAGTCGGCGACCACGCGCATCAGGACCTCATCTTTCCCGAGCGCCGGCAGTTCGAACGATTCCACGCGCAGATCCTTTGCGCCGTAAAGGCGGACCGCAGTTGTTTTCATGTTTTTTTGTTCCTCCCTCTTGCAATTGACGCGTTTTTATGATACAATCATATCATATCAATCACGATCTTTCAAGGTCTGGCGGGAAAGTTGACAATCAATCATTGATTTGCAAAGTTCCGCTCAGGTCCGATCAAAACCGATCACGGAGGTGCAGCAATGCTGACAGTCGAGCGGCAGGGGGAGCTATTGGAGATTCTGAAGCGGGAAAAGAGCGCGACGGTGGCGGGGCTCTCGAAAAAGCTGTTTGCCAGCGAGGCAACGGTGCGGCGGGACCTGGCAGCGCTGGAGACGCAGGGGTATCTCAAGCGTGTCCACGGCGGCGCGGTGATTGGCGGGGCGCCGGACCGGGAGATCCCATACGCGGTGCGGGAGAGTGTGCAGGAGCGCGCGAAGGAGATTATGGCGGCGCGCGCGGCGGCATTTCTGCACAAGGGGGATGTGGTTTTTCTGGACGGTTCGTCGTCGGCGTTTCACATGGTTGAGCCGCTGGCGCGGACGGAAGATGTATTGGTGGTGACGAGCGGTGCGCGGACGGCGCTTGCGCTTGCGGAGCGCGGGGTACGGGTCATCAGCACGGGCGGGCAGATGATTACGCGGTCGTACAGTTATGTTGGGACGCACGCGGAAGCTTGCATTCGGGGGATGCATGCGGATGTGGTTTTCTTCTCCTGCCGGGGGCTTTCCGACGACGGCGAGCTGACCGACACGTCGATTGAGGAGAACAATTTACGCCGTGTGATGCTGGAGCGCGCCCGCGTTCGGATTCTGCTTTGCGACAGTTCGAAGTTCGGCAAGCAGTACATTTACTCTCTCGGTTACCGCGACGCGTTGGACGAGGTGATTTCGGAGGGGTGAGTGGGGGATGGGTGGAAAGACCTTGGAGGGAGAAGGGGGACCCTTTCGTAGGAAGTCCACAACGCGGCAAGCCGCTACCGTCGCTTCGCGACGCTTCTCCCTCCAAACCTCCCTCATCCTCCCCGAACTTTCCTGAGCCGGGGTTTGTTAACAGTGCTTCTGTTGCTTCCGTGCTGCGTGGCAAGACGCGGTGCGGTGGAGGGGCACAAACCCCGGCTCAGGAAAGTTTTTGTTGGATTGGGGCGGTTCGGAAATCGGAAAAAGAGCGGTTATCGCACATGTTTGGTGGGCGGTAGCCGCTCTTTTTGCCCTCCGGGCAAAAATTCGCTGGGGCGCCGGCGGTCGGTTTTTCTGCTTGACGTTTATTTTGTTTTTTTTTGCAGTCTGTTAAAATTTATATTGACACGAAAATACTTTTGTGCTATAATATGTTAGCGGTAAAAAAGACATCCTGTTTTTACATCTATGTTACATATTTATTGCTTGTGAAGGAGGAAAAAGAAGGCATTTATTGTGTATCGGCGCTCAGAATTGGCTCGAAAAAATAATTTAACGGAGGACAACATGAAGATCAAAAGAAAGTTAGCAGCCGGGGTGCTGCTGGTGCTGCTGGTCGCTGTCTGTGTGGCGGGGCTTGTTGCCTGCGAGGTGATTTGCGATCACCAATGGGGCGAATGGGTGCTGTCGGCAGATGGGACCTGGTCCCGTTCCTGTTCGCTTTGCGGAACGGTAGAGGTGAAGACCTCCGGTTCCGAGACGGACAGCGAGACCGAACCGGCGACCGAGCCGGGCACGGAGCCGCACGTTCATGATTGGACGGATGCGACCTGTACATCTCCGAAGACCTGCAAAACCTGCGGTGAGACCGAAGGGGACGCGCTGGGGCACAGCTTTGGTGCGTGGACGGTCACAACCAAGCCGACCTGTACTGCGGACGGCATAGAGACGCGTAAGTGCGCAAACTGCAATGAGACCGAGACGCGCAAGGTTGACGCGCTGGGTCACAAGTGGTCCGATGCGTGGTCGCATGACGGTGCAAAGCATTGGCACGTCTGCTCGGTTTGCGATGCAAAGAAGGATGAAGCCGCGCACGCGTTCGGCGAATGGAAGGTGACCAAGGAGCCGACCTGCACCGAAAAGGGCGAAGAGACCCGCGTTTGCGCATGCGGCGCGAAGGAAACCCGCGATGCGGCGGCGAAGGGGCACAGCTTTGGCGAATGGACCGTGACAACCAAGCCGATCTGTACTGCGGACGGCGTGGAAACCCGCAAGTGCGCAAACTGCAATGAGACCGAAACGCGCAAGGTGAACGCGCTGGGTCACAAGTGGTCCGATGCATGGTCGCATGACGGTGCAAAGCATTGGCACGCCTGCACGGTTTGCGACGCAAAGAAGGATGAAGCTGCGCACACGTTCGGCGAGTGGAAGGTGACCAAGGCGCCGACCTGCACCGAAAAGGGCGAAGAGACCCGCGTTTGCGCATGCGGCGCGAAGGAAACCCGCGATGCGGCGGCGAAGGGGCACAGCTTTGGCGAATGGACCGTGACAACCAAGCCGATCTGTACTGCGGACGGCGTGGAAACCCGCAAGTGCGCAAACTGCAATGAGACCGAAACGCGCAAGGTGAACGCGCTGGGTCACAAGTGGTCCGATGCGTGGTCGCATGATGATGCAAAGCATTGGCACGTCTGCTCGGTTTGCGATGCAAAGAAGGATGAAGCTGCGCACGCGTTCGGCGAGTGGAAGGTGACCAAGGAGCCGACCTGCACCGAAAAGGGCGAAGAAACCCGCGTTTGTGCATGCGGCGCGAAGGAACCCCGCGACGTGGCTGCGAAGGGTCACAGCTTTGGTGCGTGGACGGTCACGACCGAGCCGACCTGTACTGCGGACGGCGTGGAAACCCGCAAGTGCGCAAACTGCAATGAGACCGAGACGCGCAAGGTTGACGCGCTGGGTCACAAGTGGTCCGATGCGTGGTCGCATGACGGTGCAAAGCATTGGCACGTCTGCTCGGTTTGCGATGCAAAGAAGGATGAAGCCGCGCACGCGTTCGGCGAATGGAAGGTGACCAAGGAGCCGACCTGCACCGAAAAGGGCGAAGAGACCCGCGTTTGCGCATGCGGCGCGAAGGAAACCCGCGACGTGGCTGCAAAGGGGCACAGCTTTGGTGCGTGGACGGTCACGACCGAGCCGACCTGTACTGCGGACGGCATAGAGACGCGCAAGTGCGCAAACTGCAATGAGACCGAGACGCGCAAAGTTGACGCGCTGGGGCACACCTGGAAGGCTGCAACCTGCACCGAGCCTTCGACCTGCGAGACCTGCGGCGTGACGACCGGGGACGCGCTGGGCCATCAATGGGGTGAGTGGAAGACCGTGGCTGACGCGACCTGCGAGAAGGACGGCGAGAAGCTGCGCGCATGCGGAACCTGCGGCGAAAAGGAAAGCAAGAGCATTCCGGCGCTGGGGCACGATTGGAAGGATGCAACCTGCACCGAGCCGAAGCATTGCAGCCGCTGCGATGCAACCGAGGGCAACGCGCCGGGGCATCAGTACGGCGCATGGACCGTGAAGACACCCGCAACCTGCGAGAAGGACGGCGAGCGGGTGCGTGTCTGCTCGGTCTGCCTGAAGGAAGAAACCGAGCGCATTCCGGCAACCGGGCACACATACGGCAAGCTGGTGAGCAGCGAGACGCTCTGCAAGGCTGCGGATTGCGAGCAGGCGGCACTTTACTATGAATCCTGCACGGTATGCGGCGCGCGGAACGAGGCAACCTTTGAAAGCGGTTTGCCGCTGGGGCATGCCTTTGACAAGCAGGTGATCAGCGAGAAGACGCTGAAAGAAGACGCGACCTGCACGACAGGCGCGGTCTATTGGCTGTCCTGCTCGCACTGCGGCGCGGTCAGCACGAATGACGGCGATGTCTTTACCGACGGCAAAACGGTGCCGCACCGGTTTGAACTGGAAACGGTTTGCGAGGCGGCATTGAAGTCGGCTGCGGACTGCACGCATGCGGCGGTTTACTACAAATCCTGCACGGAGTGCGGCGCGATCAGCCAGAACGACAGCGACACCTTTGCAAGCGGCGACCCGACCGGGCATGCGTTTGAGCTGGTGAAAGAAATCGGGGCAACCTGCACCGCGGCTGGCTCTCGAATTTATGAATGCCGCAACTGCGGGGAAACGGATACCCGGGTTGGCGAGGGCGCGCTGGGACATAACATTGCGGACGTGGCGGCAGTGGAAAAAGAGACTGGCAACGCCTGCGAATACCGGCTGTACTACACCTGCCAGAGCTGCGGCGAGACGGTGGAAGGGGAGTTGGTCTGCCACCACCACTATATTGCAACGATTGCGCAGGAAGCAACCTGCAAAACGGCCGGCAAGAAGACCTACGCCTGCAGGGATTGCAAGGCAACCAAGCCGGATGAAGTGATTCCGGCAGACGGTACGCTGCATGTTTGGGTGAGCGGCGAGGCGGTAGACGGCACCCGGACGGACACCTGCTCCGCTTGCGGCAAGACGAAGACCGTAAAGGTCTACGACGGCACCAGCGCTGCGGTCAAGAAGGCTGACCTGCAGGGCAACGATCTGGAACTGAACGACGCAACCATGAAAATGGATGACGGCGTGCTGGAGAAGATCGGCGACAAGAACGTGACGGTCTCTGCCGACAAGGTAGTCGGGGACGATCGCAAGACCCTGTTGGGGCTGGACGTTGACAAGTTGTCTCAGATCGGGGATGCCCCCATCTACAACTTTACCATTCAGGACGGCAAAGACAGTTATATTTCGGATTTCGGCAAAGACAACTGGGTTACCATCACGCTGCCCTATACGCTGGCAGAGGGTGAGGACGTAGACAGCATTGCAATCTGGTTTATCAACGAGAAGGGCGAACTGGAAGCCATTGACGCAACCTACAGCAACGGCTATGTTACCTTCAAGACCAACCATTTCTCCTACTATACCGTAACCCGGCTGACGCCTGCGCAGAGATGCGCGAAATACGGGCACGTGTATGCGGATACGACGGTCAAGGGAGACTGCGACCACGACGGGTACATCCTGAAGGTCTGCGTCCGCTGCCATGATACGGTAAAAGAAGTGACCGAGCCTGCGGGACACCGGTATACCGAGGACCGGCACGAGGCAACCTGCACCGAGGACGGCTACATTGTGTATACCTGCTCGCGGTGCAACTACAGCTACACGGTCCGGCTGGCATCGGCTGGCGGGCACGATTGGGAAGTGACCGGGGAGCGCGCGGCAACCTGCACCGAGGAAGGCTTTGTGACCAAGACCTGCAAGGTCTGCCGGAAGTCCTGGACCGTGCAGACCCCGAAGACGGCGCACAAGCTGGCAGAAAAGGCCGTTTCGGCAACCTGTACGGACGGTGGCTACACCGAGTACACCTGCGATGACTGCGGCTACAGCTACCGCGATGCATATGTTCCCGCAACCGGGCATGCGTTCGGCGCGCCCGTGTGGGAGTGGAGCGAGGACGGAACGTCCGCAAAGGCAATCTTTATCTGCGAGCATGACAGCAAGCATGTGGCGGAACTGGATGCAAGCATGAGCACGGTTGTGACAACGCTGCCCTGCTCCGATTATACGGTCACTGTAATCACCGCGTCGGTGGCATTCCGGGGCAAGCCATGGGCAGACAGCCGAAGAACCGAGCTTGGCACGCCGGGGCACGTCTTTGGCAAAGAGTGGAAGCACGACGGCAGCTACCATTGGCACGAATGCGTTTGCGGCGAGAAGAGCGAACCGATTCCGCACGCGTTTACGGAAGAGGTTACCAAGGCGCCGACCTGCGTTGCAAGCGGCGAGGCGGTGCTGACCTGCGAATGCGGCGAGACGAAAACAAAAGTCCTGCCTGCAACCGGCAAGCATGAATATGTTGACGGCGTGTGCAAAGTCTGCGGCAAGGGCGAGAACGACTGCGACCACAGCGTTCTGCACGAGGAGAAGCTGAACCTTGGCAAGCATGCCTCGAGAGGCAACCGCGAGACCGTGCTGGTCTACCGGACCTGCGAATGCGGCGAGGTGAAGATTCTGGACATCGAAAAATCCAAGCTCTACTGCGACCAGACCGGCTGGACACAGAAGACCTGGGACGATGCGGACGGCACCGCGCACGTAAAAATCACTGGCACCTGCCCGGATTGCGGCGTCTATTACGAAGTGGAAGAATCCATGCGGATGGACGGCTGCAAGATGATCATCCGGGGAACCTTTACGCTGACGAAGAACGGCGAAACGCTGCTCGTGGCAAAGGTGTACGAGGAGAGCTTCGACCACAACGGCGGGCGCGTGGAGGAAACGATCGATCTTACCCAATACGGTGCCTGCAAGGGGACGTTGAAGGTCACCAAGTGCAAGAGCTGCGGCGAAATTCTGGAGCTGGACGGCACCTTTGCCGGTATCGGCTGCGCCATCGACTTCAAGAACCAGCCGAAGCCCGAAACGGAGACCGACGGAAACGGCGTGGTACACACCGTTATGCGGCTGGTCTGCCCGGATTGCGGACTGACCATCGAACTGGATCAATGGGCAGATGTGCAGTCGGAGTGTGTGACCATTACGTATATGACGCTGACCGTCCGCATGGGCGACACGGTGATTGCGTCGCAGGAGATTTCAAACTATCAGAGCAAACACGATTGGGAAGAGACCTACAAAATGGACGGTACGACCTGCGAGGACGGCTATACCGTTACGCAGACCTGCCGGAAGTGCGGCGAAAGCGGCACATGGAAAAGCAACGGGCACAGCGGGGAGAACTTTGAGATTGACCTGTCAAAATCGGGTGCCTGCGGCGGAATTATCAGCGGACGCCGCTGCAAGGTCTGCGGTCTGCTGCTGCAGATGGATCAGGGCGGACCGACGTGCAAGTTCCCGGAAGGCGAGACGGTAACAAAGAAGATTGACGGAATTGAGCATCAGATCACGGTTTCGGTCTGCAAGACATGCGGTTTGAAGATGACCCAGGATATGTGGATGGTGAGCACTGACTGTGAGGATTCCGGTCATACACACGTAACGTTGGAGATGGACGGCAAGGCCCTCTTTGACGGTGAACTGGTGCAGACCGATCTGCATCACAACTACCGGTACACCTACACGCTGCGGGACGAAGCGAAGGGCTGCGAAGGCGGCTGGTCTTACACTGCGGTGTGCGAAACCTGCGGCAAAACGATTGAGAGCAGCGGCTCCGGACATTTCACCGACACGACCAAAATCGACCTGAAAGAAACGTACGGCATCTGCGGCGGCTATCTGGAAATTGACCGGTGCCGGATCTGCGGCGAGGTGGAATGGGTCAGAGGGTATGACATCGACGGTCGCTACTGCGATTTCGAGCGTTCGAGCGAGACCCGGGACGTTGACGGCGTGAAGCATCAGTTTGAGACCAGAATCTGCCGGACCTGCGGGTTCCGCATGGTTGAGGAATCCTGGGAGATTCCGGGCGAGGGCTGCACCGTTCTGTGCTATTCGCGGTACGGCTACTACAAGGGTGACGAGCTGATTGTAAGCCATTTGGAAGAAGGTCGGACCGAGCGGCACGACTACGAATACAGCTTCAGGTTTGACCACGAGGACCTGGGCTGCGAGGGCGGCTATACGGTCATCCGGACCTGCAAGGGCTGCGGCGACAGCAAAGAGAGCCGTGAGAATTCGCACCAGGTTTACGAATGGCACGAAGTTTCGGACGAAACGCTGGGCTGCAAGCGGGAGCACAACCTGCGGTACGGCACCTGCCCGTGCGAACGGTATTTCGTCTATGACTGCAACAATCTGGAGCATCACTGGGACGACAACCAGGACGGCAAGGGCAGCGACGAGGGCTATCTCTACTGCGAGGAGTGCGGACTGAAGATTGCAGAGCACGTCACGAGCAAGAAAGGCGATGACTGCACGACCGCAACAACGCGGACCGTTACCGTTTCGCAGGGCGACAAGGTGCTGTCCAATTGGGAGCACACCGAAACGGTCCAGTCCCACAGCTTCGGCACGCCGGAGGTGACCTTCGGCAAGGACGGAACCGCAACCATCCGGACCTCCTGCACCGCTTGCGGCACGCAGCGCACGACGGAAATGAAGACCGTGACGCTGACCCAGCGGATGGAGAAGGAGTTCTGGTATTACGCGGAAACGGAACTGACGCCAAAGACAGCTGCGTTCTACACCTTCGACGTGACCTCTTATGAAACCAAATATACGATTATGCTTTACCGCGAGGAAAACGGCGAACTGACATCCTGCGCGGGCGGGAGCCGGTTTACCGTCCTGCTGGAATCCGGCGTGCGGTATGTACTCCGGATTCAGGGCGAGAAGGAAGGCGACACGGTCGGTTTTACGGTTGCCGTGCGGGATGTGAGCGACCCGTCGTGCGGGCATGAATATACCGGTGCATTTGCGGTGCTTGCGGACGGCTCGACCTCCTGCGAGGACGGCGTGCTGACGGGACAGTTCTGCCATTTCTGCGGAAGCATGACCGATCTCTATCTGGCGCATGAGCACCGCACCATCAGCACCGTGATTGATCTGACGAAGTATCAGGGCTGCTACGGCGAGCTTCGCATTGAAGCCTGCGCCTGCGGCAAGGTTGCATCCAGGGTCGACTACAGCGGCTGCGGCGGATCGACGAAAAACACCTATACCGACGATGACGGACATTTTGTGACCGTTGAGGGCAGACGCTGCGCCGAATGCGGCATGTGGTTCTCCAAGAGCTGGTATGTGGTGCATGACGCGAAGACCTGCACGGACCGGACTTACTATACCATCACGCTCGCGAAAGGCGATCAGCTGATCGGAACTTGGGAATACACGATCGAGACCACCGCGCACGACTACAAAACCGTTGTTGCGCTGGTGGACGGCGCCAAGGATTGCGAGGACGGCGTAACGGTTACCCGGACCTGCCGCGACTGCGGCGAGACCTACACGGACACGTATCGGTATCACTACCGGTATGCCAAGGAGCGGTACGACCTGACCAAGTTCGGCAGCGTTTGCGGCGGCTACGCAGAACTGAGCGTCTGCGCCTGCGGCAAGGAACAGAATCTGGAGCTGGACGCAGCATGCCATTTTGAGCAAAGCTGGTCTGAAAACTGGCTGACCTCGGAATGCGACCCGACACAGGAGCAGGTTGGAGGCGTTGTCTACTTTGACACGACCTCGTATCAGCAGATTTGCGCCGTGACCGACCCGGATGCCTGCGGCTTCACCGTGCGGTATGCAACCCGCTGGGTGAAAGACAAGGACAACAAGTGCCTGGTGCATCTGGAACAGGTTTGGCAGCTTGGCTACAACGCTCTGGACGGCACCTGCAAGCGCGAGGTTGTCACCTTGGGCGAACCCGTGCCTTACCATGACTATACAATGGAAAAAACGGAAACGGGCACCCAATACAACTGCCCGAATTGCGGGAGCTACTATCACTCTGAGCACGAGACCGACGAGGCAGGCAACTGGACCGAGCGGACGGTTGCGGAAGAGAAGAGCGGTTACAACGATCTGATCTATTGGGAAGCGACCAGCGAGCCGGACAATTCGTATACGCTCAGCCGGTATCAGGACGGAACGGTCCGGACGCACCGGGAGACAAGAACCAAGCTGGAGGATGTGTCCTTTGGCAAATCCGGCGAACTGGTTCCCCGCTATCATGCGGTGACCGAGGATGCCGTAAATGGCGTTGTGACCCTGAAATGGGAGTCCATATATGTCGTTTATTGCGGGTATAACTTTGATCTCTACAACTATAGACTCCAGGACGATTTCTGGGAGCAGGACGACTCTACCTATTCGTTCGAGGACCGGTGTACCAGAACGATTCACCGCACCCGGAGCGATGGCACGGACGAAACCTTTACAAACAACGCCTGCCCGACAACGGTATTGAAAACCACCAAAGAAGCAACCTGCACGCAGCCGGGAGAAAATGTTTGGTGCTGCCCGCTTTGCAGTTACGTGACGAGCCGGCAGCCGATTGAGCCGAATCACGAATGGGAGTCCTTCCCGGACGGCAATGACAAGTGGCACATCTGCCTGCGCTGCGGCATGCTGAATGTCAACGGCGCAAGCGGGGACATCATCATGGAGGACCTGACCCTCGCCTATGGCAAGGGCGTGAACTATGTGGTCGGTTACTACGACCGGAGCAACATCAGCTTCACCACCTATGTGGCACTGATTCTTGCAGACGGCAAGGAAGTGGTTCTGCCCGGGATTGAGCTGTTACCGGTTGAGGGTATCACCGCTTACGCGTTCAGCCGGGCGGCAGTTGCCGAGGCGGCTGCAAAGCTTGGCTACAAGGCGGGCAGCTATCAGGTGCGGTTTGTCTTCGTGCCGGAGCACAACGACGGAAACTATGACTACGCAGTGACGTTTGACGACAGCGTTCCGGCAACGGTCAACGGGGACACCGTTTTCTCGGCAAAGCTGGGCGCCGATGAAACGCTGACCTTTACGATTGAAGCAAAGACGACCGCAGAGTGGACCCTGACGACTGCTTCGCGGTGCGGCTCCCGGTTCAGCATCTCTGACGGTCAGGAGACCCTGCTTGATGGCGGTGGCAGTTGCATTCTTCGGTTGGAGGGTGGCAAGACCTACACCGTGACGCTGAAGCTGGGAGATGCGAAGGAATCCGGCTGGATTGGTGTCCTCCTCACCGCTACGGCAACCGCAGAAGTCGGGCCATCGGCAACCCCGGAGGCTGCCTGACCCCGGATTGGGAATGACAGAATGCCCCGCTGCCCTTTGTGCAGAGGGTGATAAGGAAACACTCTGAAAATTGACCTCAGCCGAGTAGACGGTAAAAGAAAAGCTGTGTGAATGGGAAATCCGTTTGCACAGCTTTTTGATACTTCAGCGGCTTTGTCAAGAGGAAACCGGCAACTTTTGCCATCGTTTTCGGCACGGCGCGACAGGCGGGACGGCAATCTGAAAATCTGCCTAAAAAATCTGCCCACAGCATGGTATTTCGCCCGATTTGTTTGTTACAGATGCCGAATTTTGCGCGCGGCTATTGACAACTTCCGCGTTTTGTGGTATCCTTGTAGTACATCATACAGTGACTGTGTGATGAAATCGAAAGGACGGAGCATCATATGAAGCTATCGGATCTGACAGAGCGAAAAATCGCAGCGCGCGGGAGACAGAAAACAGTCCGGAACGGGGTGAAATCCCTTCTCTTTTGGGGTGTCACGATGACGGCGCTGTTTGCCACCGGTAGCCGGAGCAAACTGTTCAATATGCAGGAGCAGCCGGTCTGGTTCTGGGGCGTGTTTGTCATTCTGTTGGCGGTGCCGGTTCTGTATTTCAAATTTTATCGTCTGCTGACCTATCCGGTGTTCCGGGGTACCGTGACCGAACTGAAGAACCGGCGGCAGTATGTCTCCAATGACCGCGGTTACAACAGCCGGCGCCTGATTAATATGTCCCCGGAGGACACCTGCATCCTGATCGTTTCGGACGGAAAGCGGGAGTACAAAATTCCGTTTACAATGGCAGACAAGGCAACGTTTGCCCGTGAGAATTACCAGGTTGGCGATGCGGTCTATCACCCGCGCTTTGCAAAATATCCGTTCAACGAAAGCCGTCTGCCGTCGCACCCGTTCTGCCTGTGCTGCGGGTACATCGGTGCGGCGGGAGAGCGGGAGTGCCCGGACTGCGGCGTCCCATTCGTGCCTGACCATATGGAAGAAACAGAAAAAACGGAGGAACAGGACACATGAAAGCATCGGAACTGTATGAAAAGCTGAAGGGCGAGATCGGCAAGGAGCTGTTCGGTAAGGAGGAAAGCATCCGCTATGTGGTTACGGCGCTACTGGCGGGTGGTCATGTCCTCCTGGAGGATGTTCCCGGAACCGGCAAGACCAGCCTGGTCCGCACGCTTGCTGCCGCACTGGGCGCCGAGAGCCGCCGCGTGCAGTTCACGCCGGATCTGCTGCCGTCGGACATTACCGGTATCCATTATTACAACCAGCATGACGGCACCTTCACCCTGCGCCGGGGTCCTGTCTTTACCAATCTGCTGCTGGCGGACGAAATCAACCGTGCCACCCCGCGCACGCAGGCGGCACTTCTGGAATGCATGGAGGAGCGGCAGGTGACGCTGGACGGCGAAACGCTCCCGCTGCCGGAGGTCTTTTTCGTGATGGCGACCATGAACCCGATTGAATTTCAGGGAACGTTTCCGCTGCCCGAGGCGCAGATTGACCGGTTCCTGATGAAGCTGCATCTCGGCTACCCCACCGAGGCGGCAGAGCGGCAGGTGGTGGAGCGCGTTTGCGGCGGGGAGAGCAGAGAGAAGCCGCAGACGGTTGCGTCGCTTGACGATGTGGCGGCGGCAAGAGCCGAAGCCGACAAGGTGTATGTCAGCCCTGCCATGCGGGATTACATCGTGGCGTTGGTGCGGGCGACCCGCGAGCAGGAGAAGATCCGGCTTGGTGCCAGCCCGCGCGGCGTGGTTGCCATGACCAAAGCAGCCCGCGCCTATGCGGCAATTCTGGGGCGGGATTATGTGCTGCCGGATGATGTCAAGCAGCTTGCTGTTCCGGTGCTGGCACACCGGCTGACGCTGCAGTCGCAGAGCAGCGTGCGCCTGTCGCAGTCCTCCGAGGCACTGATCGGGGTTCTGCTGTCGAAAATCCCGGTTCCGACCGAATGAGGTGGCGGTATGACATGGCTGATTCTCTTGTTCTTCGCGGCGTTCGGCGTGGCATATCTCCTTCGCCGCAGGCGCGGGAAGGCAGAGCTGGAGGCGGCGCTGGAATACCGGTTCTCGTTTGAAGCGGACGAGGTCTTTCGCGGGGAGTACCTGACCCTGTGCCAGACGGTGATCAACCGTTCCGCGCGCCCGATTCCGTTTCTCAAGCTGGAAACACTGATGCCGGAGGGGCTGGAGCTGGTGCTGGCGGGGGAGAAGACCGAAACGGTGCGCTCTGCCGAGAGCATCTGGACGCTTCGCCCGGAGGAACAGATCGAGCGCCGCTGGCGGGTGCTGGCAAAAAAGCGCGGCATTTATGCGGCGGAATCGGTGGAGCTTCACGCTGTCTCCAATGACCCGCTCGGCGCAAACGAGTTTTCACTCCTCCTGAAACCGGCAGAGGGCGGGGGGTCAACGCTTCGTGTGCTGCCCTGCGCAGTGGAGGAGATTCGGAATCTTGCCCTGACGGCGGCGCTGACCGGTGACGCGAGCCGGCCGCAGGGGATTTTGCGCGACCCGATGGCGTATGCGGGCGTGCGCGCCTACACGCCGTCAGACCCCCTGGGAAGTGTGGACTGGAAGCAGTCGGCAAAGCTGGGGTATCCGGTTGTGCGGCAATGCGAGGCGGTGCGGAACGATGCCTATCAGGTGGTGCTGAATATGCAGACGGTGCTGATTGAGCCGCACCCGCCGGCGCTGACCTCGCCGCAGTATCTCGAGGACTGCATCACGGTCTGCGCGTCGCTGCTCGATTCGGCTGCCGGGAGGAACATTCCGGTGCGCCTGTTCGCCAACACCGATCCGGCAGGGCTGTCCTCCGGCTCGGCGGCAGGGGAGGACGGCATTGCCGCGAACATCTTTGCCAGCGAGGAATACCGCACCGGCGACAACCTGTTGGAGGCTTACCGCACGCTGGCAGAGCTGCCGCCTGCTATGTCGGTCCCGGTGGAGCAGATGATGGATGAAATGCTTGCTGACCCGGGGCACTATACCAGCGGCGGCAACATGGTGTTCGTTACGACCTATCTGGACGGACGGATGCTGAATTTTGCGGCAGCCATGCGGGAGAGCGGTGTACGGGTGGTCTTTTTCGTGCTGACCTCCGGGCAGAATGCGCCGCAGATTCCGGAGGAGATTCCGGTGTATTTCCGGCTGAGCAAATGGACGGGAGGTGTCGGCTATGGATGGTAAGGGAAAACCGAACGCGGGCTGGATGCGGTTTTACCAGCTGATTGCCTGCGCGGGCGTGGTGCTGGCGCTGATTCCGGCAACCGAATTTCTCGCGCTGTTCTGTGCCCGGCAACTCTCGGGCGTGGTGGCAATGCTTGCCGTGCCGGTGCTGGTGGCGCTTGGTTACGGCGTGCAGAAGCTGCTTCTCATCGGCTGGCGTGCGGGGGAGATGGATTTCTCGTTTGAGAGCCATACCGAGTTTCCGCCGCTTGGGCGCCGGATTCCCGCATGGTGCATCAGTGCGCTGATAGGTCTACTTGCAGGCGTCGGGGTGCGTGACCTCATGGCATGGCGGCTGGGCGCGGAATCCAACTCCGAGGTCGGCGGGGCTGTCCTTATGGTGACCTTTGCCGCGCTGGGCGTTGCGGGCTGTCTGATGGTGCCGTTCCGCTTCTTCCAGATGCTTTCCCGCCGGACGCTGCCCGGCTTTGCCGGCGTGTTTGCGCTGATTCTGGGCGTGGAGCTGTTTCTGACGGATGGGGGACCGAGCGTGACGCTGTTCCTCTCGGTCGTGCTCTGGTTTCTCTGCTTTGCGTTGGTGGCGAATCAGGAGTATGTCATCAAGTACGCCTATGCTTCGCACACCTGCGTGGTCAGTGCCCGGGTGCGCCGCGCCGGACTGCGGAATGCGATGCGGGTCTGGCTGACGGCGGTTGGGATGTTCCTGCCGGCGGCGGGACTTCTGACGGCTGCGGTGACGGGAATCCGGATGCTGGCGCTATCCGGCGAGGGCGCACCGCCTGCCAAGCTGTTTACATTCCCGTTTGCGGGCGCGTGGGGGCTGAATGCCGTGCTGTTCGGCTTCGGGCTCCTCTGTCTGGTCTTCGGGGCGGGCGTTCTGCTTTACCGGTTTGCCCATGACCCCGCCAAAACCCGCGCGATGCTGGCGGTGCTTTCGGCGCGGCTGTATGAATTTTTTGCGGGGATTCTCTATGTGTTTGGAATCTCCGTTGGCAGGCGGCGCGGGGGCGAGCCGGACGCGGACGAGGTGACCGCGCACTACCGCGACACCGCAAGCCGGGTGCGCACTGTCGCGCAGACGGTGGTCTTTCGGGACCGCCATACGTTTGACCGCGCCCTGCGGCGGGAGAAGGGGACCGATGCGAAATTCTGCCTTGCCTACCGCGCCCTGCTTGCGGCGCTGGCTGCGGACGGCATCGGGCTGAACCCGACGATGACGCCCAGCGAGGCGGCAGGCGTGATTCGGGAGAAGACCGAGCTGTCGCAGATTGACGCATGGACGGCGACTTTCATCGCCCTGACCTACGCGCGGGACACCGCGCATGCGACCGCCGCAGACACGCGGGCAATCCGCGAGGCGGTTTGGTTCAGGTTGGAGGGGTAGGCAAGGGACAGTACCGAACACCCGCCCTCATCCGTCCTTTTCCCCCATTTCCCGAAAAAAACAGGGTAATTTTCCCCATAACCCTTGCAAAGGGGCAAAAAATGTGGTATACTGATGGCAAAACAATAGCGAAAAAGATACGGTTTGAAAAGTTGTAAGCTGAGTAGATGAAAAGGAATCCGGTTCAAATCCGGAACAACCGCCATTCCTGTATTTGACGTGCGCGCCCCGGGGCTCCGGCGGCGTGCTTTTGGAGGGTGCTCTGCGTCATGAGTCAGGAACCGCTGTGTCTTTGGTTCCACACGTCTTGGGTGAGAAGCGTGCGACCGACCGGTCCAATGGGGACCCGGGGGCGCGCTGCCCGCCGGGGCTGGTGTCTGTCGGCGCATTGGCGTCTCTGCCCGAATGGGTGGGGGCGCTTTTTTGAAGGGAGGGAAAACGGATGTCGGCTGATGGAAGCGGATTGGGGCGGAAATGCTCTTGCGTCAGAGGCAGAACCCGTGCGCGGCACATCCGGTCAGTTGCCGCAGATCAAGTTATCTTTTGGAGGATGCGTTTATGAGAACCAAGCACAACAGAGTGCTCTGCGGGCTTCTGGCGGTGGTCCTGCTCCTGACGGTGATTCCGTTCGGCGCGGCGGCTGAGGAGAGCGCGGAGCCGGACGTGACCGTGATTGACAGCTACGAGGCGCTGATGGCGTTTGCGGATGCGGTCAACGGCGGCGATTCGTTTGAAGGCAAGACCGTTCGCCTGACGGTCAACATCTATCTGGGCGGGGAGAGCAATCCCTGGACCCCGATCGGCAAGACCAAAACAACTGCTTTTAAGGGCACGTTTGACGGCGGCTACCATACCGTCAGCGGGCTGTACATCTCCGCTTCCGCATCGGGCGTGGCAGCCGGATTCTTCGGCTATGTCGGCGGGACGGTGCAGGGGCTGGTTGTGGACGGCGAGGTGACCTGCACCAACAGCATCAGCACGGTTGGCGGCGTGGTCAACTACCTGCTGTCGGGCGGCAAGGTGCTGCAATGCGGCAACCGCGCGGTAATTACGGGCGGCAGCGGCGTCGGCGGTGTGGTCGGCTATGCAAACGGTGCCTGCACCGTCAGCGGCTGCTTTAACACCGGCGCGATTACCGGCACGACCGGGTATGTCGGCGGCATCGTCGGGCAGACCTACGGAAACGGGACGGTGGAAAACTGCTACAACCTCGGAACGGTCAAGGGCCCCGCGACGGTTGGCGGTGTCGGCGGCGGTTTCAAGCGGGCAAACACCGTGTTTACCGCCTGCTACAATGCCGGGACCGTGCTGGATTCGGCAGGCTACGAGAACAACATCGGCGCTGTGGCGGGGATCACCAAGGGCGCGGTAACCGGTTGCTACTACCTGACAACGGCCGAAGGCGTGGCGACCGACTCCAAAGCGGACGGGGTAACGGCAATCACCGCCGCGATGATGGGCGACGCTTACACGGACGGCGAGACCGCCCCGGCGCTCAAATGGGAAGCCGGGCTTTCGACCGATGCGCCGGTGTATCCGGCATTCTCCGAGCGGACGGCACTTTCTGCCGAGCTGGCAGCGCTCATCCGTGCGGCGGTGAACAGCGTCAAGACCAACGGAGGCATCGAGGGCAGCCTGCTGGGCAATGCGGCATACCTTGCCGGTGCAAGCTCAACGGCAACCGACTGGATGGCGATTGCGATGGGGCGGTTTGGCTACCTGAGCTTCGGGGAGTATGTCCCCATGGTGCAGGACGGAACCGGATACGGGGACTATCTTGCCTCGCTTCGGGCATACATTGAGAAGACCTACGCGGAGAACGGCGGGCTGCTGCACCAGACCAAGGCAACCGAGTGGCACCGGGCAATTCTGGCAATTGCGGCGCTCGGCGGCGACCCGACTGCTTTCGGCACCTACAACGGGAAGCCGATTAACCTGGTTGCGGACGGCTGCTATCAGAACGCGCTGCAGGAAGGACCCGGCACGCAGGGGCTGAACGGCTGGATTTGGGGTCTGCTGGCGCTGGATGCCGGAAACTATGAGGTTCCTGCGGATGCAAAGTATCCGAGAGAGACCTTTATCCGCGAGATTCTGAAGCTGCAGCTGACCGACGGCGCAATGGGCAACCGCTACGGCGGCTGGGTGCTGGGCGGCTTTGGCAGCACCTCCGACGTCGATATGACCGCAATGGCGATTCAGGCGCTGGCACCGTATTATAATGATGATACCGTGTATACGTATGTCAATGAAAACAGCGGGGAAGAGGTCTCGAAGACCGTTCGGACCTGCGTGGACGAAGCGCTGGAGGTTCTGGGCGTGATGCAGAACGAAAACGGCGGCTTCAGCTCCTGGGGCACCGACAACGCGGAAAGCGTTGCGCAGGTCCTGGTGGCGCTCTGCTCGGTCGGAATCGACCCTGCAACCGATGCGCGGTTCCGGACCGGCAGCGGCAAGACGCTGCTGGACGGGCTGATGCGGTTCCTGACGCCCTCGGGCGGGTTCGGTCACGTGCTGAACGCCGGATGGAACTCGATGGCAAACGACCAGGCAACCTACGCGCTGGTGTCCTACTGGCGGTTTGAGAACGGCATGCGTGCGCTCTACGACATGCGCGCGGAAGCGGAAGAAGAGACCGCAGCCGCTGTTTCCGCAGCCGAGGCTGCCATTGCGGCGGTCGCGGCACCCGGTTCTGCCGGTTACAAGGCGTCCCTTCAGGCTGCGCTGACCGCATTCCGCGCGGTTCCGGAGACGGAGCGCCGGTATGTGCGCGGGTACGGCAGCCTTGCGGCGGCAATCGAGGTGGTCGGCGGTGAAGCTGCGCTGGAGACCGAGGCACCCTATCCGATTGCAATCTCGGTTGTAAAGACGCCGGACCGGACGCAGTACACCGAAGGGGAGCTGTTTGACCCTGCAGGACTGGTGGTTGCCGTTATCTGGAGCGATTGGCACGCCGAGATGACCGAGGATTACCTGCTGTCGCTCTCCGGCAAAACGGAACTGGGCACCGAAGCCGTTACGGTCCGCTGGGGCGCGCTGCAGACCTCGTTTGCCATTGAAGTGCTGGAATGGATGCCGTGGGAAGGGACCGGCAGCGAAACGGACCCCTACCGCATTCAGGACGCGGACGGGCTGCGGGCGCTGGCAGAAAAGGTCAACCGTGGCAATTTCTTCACCGGAGTTTATTTCGTTCTGACGGCAGACCTTGACCTGAGCGAATATCCCGATTGGGAGCCGATCGGAATCTCTTCGAAAAAGCAGTTTGACGGCATGTTTGACGGACAGGGGCATGTGATTGACAACCTGTATTCGACGGTTGGCGGTCTGTTCGGTTACGTCTGCAAGAATGCGGTAATCCGGAATGTCGGCGTTGCAAGCGGCGAAATCCGCTCGGAGCGCTCCTGGGTCGGCGCAATTGCGGGCTGGAGCAACGGCGCGGATTTCCTCAACTGCTGGAACGGTGCATCGGTTTCCGGCAGAGGCTATAGCGGCGGCATCGTCGGAACCGTGCGGGACGGCGGCGAGAGCATCATTCGCGGCTGCTACAACATCGGCGACGTGACCGGTACCGATCTTGCAATCGGCGGCATCGTCGGACATCTGGACACCGACCGGAACGGGACCGCCTGCCATGTGACCGTTTCCGACTGCTACAACGCCGGAACGGTGACGGCGCCCGACACGGTTGGCGGCATTGCCGGTAAGGTGCAGGACGGACATGTCATCCGGAACTGCTACAATGCCGGAACGGTGACGGCAACGGGAAGCACGGCCCTGGACGGCGCGGGCGGCATCGTCGGCGGCATTACTTCGGACAACACGGTTACGGATTGCTACTATGATTCCGAAAAGACCGAAAAGGGCATTGCAAACGGTTCTGCCACCGCAACTGCGAAAACGGCAGAAGAGATGAAAACGGCAGAATTTCTCGCGCTGCTGGGCGAGGGCTTCCGGGCAGACCTCTATGCGCTGGAAAACGGCGGGTTCCCGCTGCTTGCTTGGCAGAAGACCCCGGCAGCCGACGCGGTGCGCGAAGCGGAGGCGCTGATCGATGCCATCGGCACGGTCACCGGGGAAAGCGGCGACGCAATCCGCGCGGCAAGAGCGGCATTGGATGCGTTGGACGAGACACAGAAGGCTCTCGTCAGCAACGCGGACGTGCTGCTGCGCGCAGAGGAACTTTGGAAGAACCTGCAGGCGGGACAGGTCACGGAAGAACCGGACCGGGTCATCACCGGCACGCAGGATTCGGACGGGCCGATTCCGCTGGGCTGCGCTTCGTCGGTTGGCGGCGGGCTCTGGCTGGTGGCGCTGCTCGGCGTCGGCGCACTTGTGGGCAGTCAAAAACGGCGGCACTGAGCCTTTGCGGCTGCCGCCGAACGGAAAAGGAGAACGAAGATGATCAAAAGGATCCTTGCGGTCCTGCTTGCGGCGGTTCTTGCCTGCGCGCTGCCGGTTTTGCCGGTGGCTGCCGCAGGGGGACCCACCCTCCGTACCACCCTGACGGACGGGGTGCAGCGGGGGAGCAAAAAGACGTTTGACGTCTGGGCACGGAACGCGGGCGGCAGCAAAATCCGGGCAACGGTCCTGCACAACGGCGAGCGGCTGGAGCCGACCTGGGAGGATGACGAGAAAGCAAGTTATACGCTGCTGTTCGGGGAGGCGGGCGAGCATCTGGTTACGGTGTCCGCTTCCTCTGACGGCGGGAAGCGGGCAGAACTGACCTATCACATTCAGTATCAGCCCGCAGCCGAGGGCGAGGAGATCGGCAGTGCGGTTTGGAGCGTGGAACTCTTCACGCTGGGGGGCGGCTACCTGATTGAACCGACCGAGGTCCCGATTTATGAAGGCGAGACTGCGGCAGAGCAGCTGCTCCGGCTGCTGTCGGAGAACGGGCTGACCGGCTACTACGGCGGCACGGTCAAGGCGTCCTTCTACCTTGCCTACCTCGCGGACGGCGCGTCGGCTTCGGAGAGTTACAACGGCTACCGGCGCAGCGACCCGCCCAAAGGGGAACCCCGGCGGCTGGGGGTCACCCCGGCGATTCCGGCGCTGCTGGTCCCGTTTCTGGAGGCAAACATGACCTACTTTGACCCGGCTGACAGCACCGCCGAGCGCGACGGATACCTGGGCGAATTTGCGTTTACCAACGGTTCCGGCTGGATGTACGCGGTCAACAATGTCTTTCCGAATGTCGGGTTTGCCGATTGCTACCCCTCGGACGGGGATGTCGTGCGCGTGCAGTTTACGCTGGGATACGGCGCGGACATCGGCGGCGCGGCGTCTGTCGGCAGCAATGCCGGAAACTGGTTCGCGACAGCCGACAAGGACCGCCTGACCGTGGCGCTCTGCCGCGCAAGGCAAAGCGGGCTGCCGGAAAACGCGACGGTGCAGGCTGCCTATGCGGCTGCGCTGGAGGCGGCGAAAACGCCGGATGCCGCGCAGGAAACGGTTGACGCGGCTGCCGGTGCGCTGCTGGCGGCGTTGGAGCACGCCGGAACCGAGCCGCCCGCGCCGGATACTTTGCCGGATACGCTGCCTGCGCCGGATACGGACGCAGCCGGTGCGGAGCCTGTCGCGCTAGGCTGGCAGGTTATCGTGATTGCGGCGGTCTGCCTGATTGTGCTGGGCGTTGCAATCGGTGTTCCGGCGGCGCTGCGGAGGAAGCGGAAATGAAGCGGCTGGTCAGCTTTGCGGTCTGCCTGTTGCTGCTTGCGCTGGCAGTCTGCCCCGTCGCGGCGGCTGGAGGGACGGACCCCCCGGCGGTTGCAGCGGGAATTATCGCATGGAAGGCGTCGGATGTCGGCGCATCGGACGGCAATCTGCTGAATGATGCGTTTCTGGCGCTTGCCGGGACAACGCCGGGGGATTGGTACCCAATCGGGCTGGGCAGGCTCGGGATAACCGACAACAGCGCGGCATACCTTGCGGTCCTGCGGGACCGGGTGGAGGCACGCTACGCGCAGCCGGGGAAGTTAAGTTCGGCAAAGGCGACCGAATGGCACCGGATTGCGCTTGCCGTGCTGAGCATGGGCGGCGACCCGACGGCATTCGGGCGGGATGCGGACGGCAACCCGATCAATCTGATTGCGGACGGGACCTATGACCGGGGCAGGACCGCATCGCTCGGCAGGCAGGGGCTGAACGGCTGGATCTGGGGGCTGATTGCGCTGGACAGCATGCGCTATGAGGTCCCGGACGGCGCTTACTATACCCGGGATGACATTCTGCCGGAAATTTTGCGGCAGCAGCTGCCGGACGGCGGCTTTACCCTCAGCGGCACGCAGTCGGACCCGGACATGACCGCAATGGCGCTGCAGGCGCTGGCACCGTATTACAACAGCGAAAAACGGTATACTTACACGAAAAAAAGCACCGGCGCGCAGGTGACGGTCACGGTGCGGGATGTCGTGGAGGAGGCGCTTGCCTGCCTCTCGGCGCTGCAGCTGGACACCGGAGATTTTGCCAGCTGGGGGACCGAAAACGTGGAGAGCACCGACCAGGTCACCGTGGCGCTCTGCAGCCTTGGAATCGACCCGCTGACCGACCCGCGCTTTATCAAAAACGGCAACACGCTCCTGGACGGCATTCTGCGCTATCGGATGCCGGACGGCGGCTTTGTGCATGCCTACACTTACGACCCCGACAACCCCACCTCCCTGCCGGACCGCTCCAACTCGATGGCAGGGGAGCAGACGCTTTACACGATGGCTGCACTCTGGCGGCAATCGCAGGGCATGCGCACGCTTTACGATTTCCGTCCCGAAATGAGCGATGCCATGCGGGAACGCATCCGGGCGCTGGAGACCGGCATTTCCGGGCTGGGGCAGGACCCGGCAGTGGCGGTCCTCGAGCAGCTGCTGGCAGATTTCTACGCGCTGCCGGCGGACGAGCGGAGCTATGTAAAAGGCTACTGGACGCTTTCGGACGCGGCGCGGGCAGCCGGGGTGGATGTGGACGGAATAGCCGCCGAGACCCCGGTGATTGCGGATGACACGAACCGGACGGACGAAAAGCCGCTCCTGTCCTTTACGCTGGCGGACCGCGCGGCGGTGGATGCCCTGCCCGAGCGCCTGACGACCGAGCAATACGTGACCGTGACGGCGCTGCTTGACAAGCTGGAGCAGAGCGAAGCGTTTGACGGCATGGACCGCTATCTGGCGCGCCTGACCGCAGCCAAGCGGGAGATTGCCGCCATTCAGGCAGAGATCGACAGCATCAATGCGGAAATCCGCGAAAAGCTCTATCCCTTTGAACACATCACCCTGGCAGACCGGGGGACCGTGGAGAACATTGTCCGGCGGTATCGGGCGCTGAGCGACTACGACCGGACGCAGATTGAGCGCTGGGAGGACGTCGCGCGCGCGAAAACGCAACTGGACAACCTGCTGCGCGGGATGATCATCGGGGCTGTGCTCCTGGTGATTGCGGCGGTTACCGCTGTCCTGCTGGTGCGCCGCATTCAACGGCGCCGCCGGAAAAAAGAGCGCGACATGGAGGCGCTTGCCGAAGAGTTTCGCGATGACGGGGTGTGACTGGGCTGAGGGAATGTGGGCGGGGGTTATGTGGTTCGTATTCTTTTTGTCCGTCTTGGATAGTGGGGGACTGTAAACCGCCACTAACTAACCCCCCAAAAAACCACCTTCCTTCGCACCCCAAAAATCAAAAAAAACAGGAGGACCCCGGATGAAAAAGGATTTGCTTGCGCTGTTTGTCATCATCCTGTTGGTTGCGGTCGTAATCAACGGGACGAACATCCAGACCGTAGACGAATACTACCTGACGCACATCGACGACATCACGCCGGAGAGCGAAACGGTCACCATCAGCATCCGGTGCGACACGATCCTTGCAAATTACGAAGACCTGGACCCCGCCCTCCGCTCGGACGAATTTGTCCCGCCGGACGGTGTGATCCTGCCGCCAACCCGCTACGTCCTACGCCCGGGCGATACGGTGTTCGATCTGCTGGACCGCGCGGTCCGCTATAACCGCATCCAGATGGAATACCAGGGCGCGGACGCGAACAGCTTCGGCAGCGTTTACGTGCAGGGGATTCACTATCTGTATGAGTTCTCCTGCGGTCCGCTCTCCGGTTGGATGTACCGCGTGGACGGTGAATTTCCCAATTACGGCTGCTCCAAATACGTCCTGCACGACGGGCAGACCGTGGAATGGGTTTATACCTGCAGCCTGGGGGCAGACGTTGGCTGCGAATGGATGGAAGGAGGAACCCCGTGAAAGCGTTCGGAACCGTACACCCGGTTGTATTGCTGGTGTATTTCACCTCGGTGCTGGCGGTGGCAATGTTCGTCACCAATCCCGTGCTGTCCCTCTCGGCGCTGCTGGGCGGCGTGCTCTTCTTTGCCGTGCTGGAGAAGCGGCGCGACGTGCCCGGCGACCTCGGCTTCTATCTGCCGCTGTTCTTTCTGGTCGCCATTACCAATCCGCTCTTCTCTCACAACGGTGTCACCCCGCTGTTCTTCCTCAACGGCAACCCGGTCACGCTGGAGGCGTTCGTTTACGGCGCAGCCATTGCGGTCACGGTTGTCGGCGTGATGCTGTGGTGTCAGAGCATGAGCCGGGTTATGACGACTGACAAATTTCTCTATCTGTTCGGCAGACTCATCCCCAAGCTCTCGCTGGTGCTGTCCATGGCGCTTCGGTTTCTGCCGATGCTCCGGCGGCAGATGAAAAAGGTCCGCAGCGCGCAGAAAACGCTGGGACTGTATGCCGGGCGTGGGATTGTCGACCGCATCCGCAGCACCGGAAGAATCCTGCTTGCCATGATCTCCTGGTCGCTGGAGCACGCCATGGAGACCGCCGGGTCGATGAAGGCAAGGGGCTACGGAACGCGGAAACGGACGCATTTTTCGCTGTTCCGCTTCACCGCGCGGGACGGGGTTCTGCTTGCGGTCAGTGTGGCGCTGATGGGCGTGACCGTCGCGGGCATGGCTGCAGGCGTGACGGCGTTTGCATACTATCCGCGCATCGGCGCACCGGCGCGCACGCCGCTGGCAATGGCGGTCTATCTGGCATTCGGCGCGCTGTCGCTGTTGCCGTTCGGAATGGAAGTCCGGGAGGAAATCGTATGGAATTATTACAGATCCAGGATCTGAGCTTTCGCTACCCCGGCGCCGGGCAGGCGGCTGTGGAGCATGTCAGCTTTTCGGTGCGGAGCGGGGAATTTGTGGTGGTGTGTGGCGAATCCGGCTGCGGCAAGACCACGCTGCTCCGGTTGCTCAAGCCCGAGTTGGCTCCGGCAGGGGAACTGACCGGCAGCATCACCTACGCCGGAGGGGAGCGGACTCCCTCGGAGATCGGGTACGTCCTCCAGAACCCGGACGACCAGATTGTGACCGACAGGGTTTGGCACGAGTTGGCATTCGGTCTGGAAAATCTGGGGCTGCCGACCGAGGTCATTCGCCGTCGCGTTGGCGAGATGGCAAGCTATTTCGGCATTCAGGGCTGGTTCCGGCAGAAGACCGACGCACTCTCGGGCGGGCAGAAGCAGATTCTCAACCTTGCGGCGGTCATGGTCATGCAGCCCAAGGTGCTGATTCTGGACGAGCCGACCAGCCAGCTTGACCCGATAGCCGCTGCCGATTTCATTGCAACGCTGCAGAAGCTGAACCGCGAGCTGGGGCTGACGATTCTGTTGGTGGAGCACCGGCTGGAGGAGGTCTTTCCGATTGCCGACCGGGTGCTGCTGATGGACCGCGGCAGGGTGCTGCTTTACGATACCCCGGCGCGGATTGGCGGTGCGCTGCCTGCCGGGCATCCGATGCGGGCTGCGCTGCCGAGCGCTATGCGGATTGCGACTGCGCTGGGGGCGACTGACCGCTGCCCGCTGACGGTACGCGAGGGGCGGGACTTTCTGGAGGCGCGCTGGGGCGACCGGCGCGGCATGCTGCCGGAGGAGGACTACCGGCACAGCGACGCGGTTGCGATTGAAATGAAGGGCGTTTGGTTCCGCTACGAGCGGGAGCTGCCGGACGTGCTGCGCGGGGCGTGCCTGCAGGTATACGAGCGGGAGATCTGCGCGGTCCTGGGCGGCAACGGCAGCGGGAAAACGACGATGCTGAACGTAATCGCGGGCATCGGTCGGGCATATCGCGGGAAGGTGCGGATTGCCGGAAAGCCGGTTGGGGACTACCGGGGCAATTCGCTCTGGCGCGGGGTGCTTGCGCTGCTGCCGCAGGATCCGCAGACGGTGTTCGTTCACGACACGGTGCGCGCGGACCTCACCGAGATTCTGGCGGCGCACGGGGTTCCGGCTGCAGAGCGGGAGCCGCGCATGCTGGCGATGGCAGAAAAGCTGGGCATTGCGTCGCTGCTGGACCGGAATCCGTTTGATCTCAGCGGCGGCGAGGGGCAGAAATGCGCGCTGGCAAAGGTGTTGCTGACCGGTCCCCGGGTCCTTCTGCTGGACGAGCCGACCAAGGGGCTGGATGCCGGTGCCAAGCTGTCGCTGGCTGCGTTTCTCGCGGAGCTGAAGGCGGAGGGCATGACGGTGCTGCTGGTGACGCACGATGTGGAGTTTGCCGCCCTCGTTGCGGACCGTTGCGCGCTGTTTTTTGACGGGGAGATTCTCTCTGCGGACACGCCTGCGCGGTTCTTCAGTGGCAACACCTTTTACACCACGGCTGCCAACCGGATGGCGCGCTCTGTTTGCCCGAATGCGGTGACCTGCGCGCAGGTAATCCGGTTTTGCGGGGGGGACTGCGAATGAAGCGGGTTTTGACGGTTGTAATCCTCTTCGTGCTGATTCCTGTTGTGGTCATTGGCGGCGCCCTGTTATTTGGCAACCGGCTATATGCCTGGCTGTCGCTCTGCGTTGCGATTCTGGCTTGCGTTCCGTTCTTTCTGCGGTTTGAATGGGGCACGGCAGATGCGCGGCGGATGATTCTGATTGCGATCATGACGGCGCTGTCGGTGCTTGGCAGGATTCTGTTTGCGCCGCTGCCCAGCTTCAAGCCCGTGACGGCGATGGTGGTCATCACCGCGATGTATTTCGGCGGGGAAGCGGGGTTTTTGACGGGGGCTTTGTCTGCCGTTCTTTCCAATTTTTATTTCGGGCAGGGACCCTGGACCCCGTTTCAGATGTTCTCTTGGGGAATTGTCGGGTTTCTGGCGGGGCTTCTGCGGGAGCCTTTGAAGCGCAGCCGTGTTGTGTTGGCGTGTTACGGTATGCTCTCCGGCGTTCTGTTCTCTTTCCTGATGGACATCTGGACGGTTCTTTGGGCTGACGGCTATTTCAACTTCCCGCGCTATTTCGCCACTCTGGTTTCCGCAGCGCCCGTTACTGCCGTTTATGCCGTCTCAAACGTTCTCTTCCTCGAGCTTTTTGCCGCTCCCATTGGGAAAATCCTCCAGCGCATCAAAACCAAATTCGCGCTTTGAGGGGGGAGGGGAAGACCTCGGGGCGCCGCCCCGAACCCCGCTTAGGGGGCTTCTTTCGGAGAAGCCCCCTAAGAACCCCAAGAACTTCACCGCACAGGGCAACCGGATTAGTGGGACGTAAAATGATTTACGTGCTGCGAATCCGGTTGCCCTGTGCGGTGAAGTTTCGTGCTCTTCGAGCCCGCCGAAGGAGGCTCTACGCGGAATTTGGGGTGAAGCCTCGGGGGTCACCGCCCTCGCTTCGCTCGGTGGGGGCGTTTTGGAAACTGGTGGATAGTATGGGTGTTGGTGCCGCGCACGGGGATTGTTGTAGGGAACG